>VAPF01006794.1_pt1 | contig 56560 bp, 54 predicted proteins | sample 3393931 | NCBI WGS metagenome assembly VAPF01 (sample SAMN08290437, study PRJNA428436) | hydrothermal vent metagenome | isolation source: Deep-sea hydrothermal vent chimney | place: Atlantic Ocean: South-mid Altantic Ridge | depth 2773 m m | reverse complement strand
TGTTGCAAGTATGTTTCCCCGGTCTTCTTCATCTCTGAAAACAGGTTCCCCTGCGTTGCCTCTTGAGGTTACGTGATATACTGCCCCTTCATATTCTATTCCTAAGGGTCTTGCCATGTAGTGACTTTATCAGTTTTGTCTCAAAAATGCAAGAAACAAGACTTGACCCCATTGAGTCTCAAAAATGCAAGAAACAAGACTTGACCCCATTGAGACCTAAACGAATTTTTGACATTTACAATAAAAATGGTTGGTTGGCAGAAATGGAAGCCGACCTGAGGAAATTAAACCTTGATTTAAAATCCTTTCGAGAAACCAGCAAAGCTATTTTTTTTAATATCAGGTTCAAAGTCTTCGATATGAATTTATTAGATGAACCAATGGAAATTGAAAAATTAGACCCAGCAATACCTTCATTTTATTACAACCTGCTTAACAGGACAAAAGACCCTAATCTATATACTGCAAATTCCGGTAAATTCATTTTTAGGCCAGGGCATAACCCAGGAAAAAATGAAACTGTCACTAAATCAAAAGGTGGGAAAACTGATAAATCACTTTTCCACAACGAGATGCAAACGAAAATCTTTACCATTTTGGAAAAAAGTCATGAAAAAGGAAGTGTTGGGACAGAAAATGATCTTGGGTACCAAACAAAAGTTGATGTAGTAGTTAAAGATAATGACAATTATGTTTTTTACGAAATCAAAACATCTCAAACAGCTAAAGCGGCAATCAGAGAGGCTATCGGGCAAATTCTTGAATATGCTTTTTGGCCAAATAAGAACAGAGCCAAAAAACTCGTCATTATTGCTCCGCCATCTCCCACTGATGATGCAAGGGTTTATATCAAAAAACTGAGGCAAGAGTTTGGTTTGCCATTATTTTACCAACAGTATGATGTTAAAAATAATCTTTTGAAGAATGAAGTTTAAAAAATATACCAATCGAATTAAGTCGGATTGCAATTCCGCTGTGCTTCATTGCAACCGCTTATGCGTAGCATTAAGAAAATAAACTGTACGTGTAAACCATTAATGTGTATAATATAATCAAACATACACATTGGAGGTATCAATGAGAACAAATGTTGTTATTGACGATAAGCTCATGAATGGTGCCTTAAAGGTATCTGGACTTAAGACAAAAAAGGATGTTATTGAGGCAGGCCTAAAGCTTTTGGTTAAATTTAAAAGTCAGTCAAAAACCAGAAAATACAGAGGCAAGTTGAAGTGGTCCGGGAATCTTGATGAAATGCGGACAGACTAATGATTATAGTCGACTCATCCATCTGGATTGATTATTTTAACGGCAAGAAAAGTAATAAAACGGATTGGCTTGATGAAGCATTAGGAATCGAACCAATTATAATGGGGGATATTATTCTTACTGAAGTACTCCAGGGCTTTCAAGATGATAAAGACTTTAAAACTGCAAAAAGATTGTTATTCGAATTTCCTTTTATAGAGATGCTCGGACAAGAGATAGCAATTAAAGGTGCTATGAACTACAGAATATTGCGTCAAAAAGGAATAAGGGTCAGGAAGACTATTGATGTAATGATTGGAACATTTTGTATACATCATGGGTTTGTACTATTGCATAATGATAGAGATTTTGATGCGATAGAAAAACACTTAAAGCTTAAAGTCATAAAAATCTAGCCAGGCACTACCTTTAGATGAATGCGTACCAGAGGGGCGCTTTTTTGGCGTGATTAAGCATTGAGATCTCCAAATCAGTTTTTTGCCTTTTTATGTCCTGCATGGTTCGATTCAGCGATCCGGTCGTTGCAGTAAAAAATCATCGGCCTCAGGCGCGGTGTGTTTCCTTCTTGTCTGTCGCTGATTTTTCCACTTCGAGTTTGTATTCTCCCTTCAGCATGGTTGTATCAGCCTCTATGTTGATATTTATGTCGAATTTTTTCTCTATTTCCAGTATATCGGTTCTTTTTTTATTTATAAGATAGTTCGCACTCTCTACGGGCAATCGGCTTGTGATACTGCTCAGACCTCCCTTTGACGCCTTACTGTGGATATCCCTGAGGGCTGAAATAGCCACAAACTCATCCGAATAGACAATCCCGGCCCCACCGCATTTTTCGCATTTTATGTTTATCGAATCAAAATAAGCCGGCCTCATCCTCTCCCTGGTCATCTCAATAATCCCGAACTTTGATATGCCGCTTATCTCTGAATGGGCCTTGTCGGAACTCAGAGCGTTTAAAAGCCTGTTTTCAACTTCCTTCCTGTTTTTGGAAGATGTCATGTCAATGAAATCCAGCACAATCAGACCTCCGATGTCCCTCAACCGGAGCTGTCTCGCTGCTTCGTCCGCTGCCTCGAGGTTTGTCCTGAGTGCCGTTGACTCAACCGTCACCTCTTTTTTACTTCTGCCTGAATTAACGTCTATCGCGGTAAGTGCTTCGGTCTTGTCGATTACGATATAGCCTTTTGACGGCAGGTATATATATCTGTCGTGAATCTTGGCTATCTGTTCCTCGATCTTGTATTTTGCGAATATAGGTTTCTTTTCCTTGTAATATCTGATGTTTATTTTTCGCCAGGGCGTTGTCTTTCTCAGAAACTCCCTGGTTTTTCTGTACGCCTCCTGATCATCCACCAGGACTTCAACGGCGTCTGAAGTCAGGTAATCCCTGACCGTCCTGACCGCTATGTCGTGCTCCTTGTAAATAAGCGCCGGGGCTGAAACTTTTTTCGACTCACTCTGTATCTTGTTCCAGAGCCGGGTAAGGTATTTCAGATCATCGGACAGTTCGTTTCCCGTCATATCGTTGCAGGTCGTTCTCAGGATAAATCCAGTCTTTTTCGGGAGCTTGAGAGTGCTGAATACCTCTTTCAACCGGGCCCTTGTCTCCTTACCCTGTATTTTTCTCGAAATCCCAACCCGCGTTTCTCCAGGCATCATGACAAGATATCTGCCGGGAAGAGATATGTAGGTAGTCAGTGAGGCGCCTTTTGTGTCCCTTTCATCTCTTTCAACCTGGACTATAAGTTCCTGGCCCTTCTTCAGGCAATCCTGCACCCTTGCCCTTTTGCCCCCTTCATCGCTTTTCAGGTATTCGGGCTTTATGTCTCTTGCCTGTAAAAATCCGTGTTTCTTCTGGCCGAAGTCGACAAATACCGCCTGAATACTGGGTTCCACCCTTATAATGACGCCTTTGTATATATTTCCCTTGAGATGTTTTTTTGAGGAAACTTCCACATAGAAGTCAACCAGAACTTCTTCTTCGACTATCGCCACCCTTTTTTCTTCCGGGTATATCGCGTTTATTAATATTTTTTTAATCATTGGAAATCATTTTCATCTTTAGAGTCCTCCGGAGGTTGAATGTCCAATTCTCGGTACAATAAACAGACGGCATCGCTTAATGGCAGATCCGGATACCGGATTGTCGCCTCTATAGCTTCTTCAAGCGGGTAATCCGCTTCATGCCCGCCGGGATATATGATCCTGATGAATCTCCTTTTCAATAGATAGCACTTTTTTCTGCCGCCTTTTTTGTCCGCCAAGGGGATGATCACATGTTCAATGTCTTCTTCCAGCCCGTAGCGTTTTATTAATTCATTAATCGATTCCATAAAATTTAACTTTTCAGTTAGTTATGGATATAAGCATTATCAGGAATCTGAAACCGGGTCTTCATCCCTGGGAGATATCATTATCGTGGCCCATATGGATACCGGGTCCGGGTCGATATTGTCTATTCCGTCAGGGAATGTCTTCATGAAAATCTCCCTGTTCCTCAGATAGCGGAGCGCCATGGCGTCAAGTAATTTCCGTCTGGCTCCTTTTACCGTCTCTGTTGAAGCGTCTTCCCGTGCGATTTTTTTTACCAGCGCGTTGACGTTTTCGCGTTCCTGAACAAGGAGGTCTTTATTCCCATCGTCACCGCGATCCCTGGCCCGGTGAAGGGAATCTGACATCTCGCTGTTACTCATAAGCTGTTTCATTACCGTTACGCTGATTTTAAAAATTTCTTCAGATTTCAAATATCACCATATATCCCGATAAAACAGACTGCATTAAATCATTATACATTAAACCTGAAATTGATTATAGCTCCATCCCTGACTTCATATGTTTTTCCTTCAAGCCTGACCAGCCCTTTTTCACGGGCGGCGGCCATGCCGCCGTGTTTAATGAAGTCATCGTATAGAACAACCTCCGCCCTGATAAAACCTCTTTCTATGTCGGAATGGATCTTTCCGGCGGCCCTCTGGGCGTTCGTCCCTTTTTTTATTGTCCACGCCCTCACCTCGTCTTCTCCGACGGTAAGAAAGGATATAAGACCGAGGAGATCGTATGAAACGCGGATAAGCCTGTCCAGGGCAGGCTCAGTGATACCGAGATCATCAAGGAACGCCACCGCCTCTTCCGGCGAAAGCTGGGCGATCTCCATCTCGATTTTGCCGCACATGGATAGTATATCCACCTGCCTGCCTTTTAAAAGCGCCCTGAGAGCTGAAATTAATGCTGCGGTCTTTTCTGAATCAATATCTTTTTCGGCGACATTCAATACAGTCACCGTTGGTTTTATAGACATAAACTGCAGATGTCTCATCGCCTGCTGTTCCTCGTCGGAAAACTCAATATCCCGGAGAGGCGTCTCTTTTTCGAGTATCTCCCGGCATTTGAGCAGCAACTGCTTTTCCGTCTCGTCAGGCTTTTTCCCCCTCTTTAATCCCTGCTCCATCTTCCCGATCCTCTTTTCGACGAGTTCTAGATCACCGAAGATCATCTCAAGCTCGACTGTCCCAGCGTCGCGCACAGGGTCTACTTCTCCCAGTGGGTGTGTTACGGACGCATCTTCGAACGCCCTGATAACATGGACAACGGCGTCGGCATCTTTTATCAGTTCAGAGACCTTCCTGTTCTGTTCGGTATCCCCCTTTGTGAGGCCGATATAGTCGATATATTCTACGGTTGCGTGAGTGATCTTCTTCGGCCTGTAAATCTCTGCGAGTTTATCAATCCTCGCGTCAGGGACCTTTACAACTCCCATATGCGGTTCATCCGTTACCGTCGGATATATTGTGGTCTCGAGGTCCAGTCCTGTCAGCGCGTTAAATATTGTGGTCTTTCCCGAGTTTGCAAGTCCTGTAACAGCTATCTTCAAGGCCTTCTCCGTGAGCTTAAACGTCTATGTTCTATAAACATTAGTGTAATTCGGTTACTCACATATTATATCAGACTCATTTAAATACGGAAACAGAACAGGATTTCCCCGGGCCGTTTCCCCAGGCTATTTTCTGTCGATTGACTTTAGCCGACAGCGATGTTTAAACTTATTTTCCATGAAAAAAGATTTGATGAAAATATTGAGAGGCTCACTTGATTCAATCGGCGTGTCTCCAATGCCTGATATAGAAATTGAGATACCGAAGGCCGTGTCTTTTGGTGATCTTTCCACCCCGGTTGCGATGGGGTTGGCGAAACAGCTGAAGAAATCCCCCCGGGAAATAGCCGGAGATATTGTGAATTCAATAAAAGACAGCAATATTTTTGAAAAAATAGATATAGCCGGACCGGGGTTTATAAATTTCACGTTCACCCGGGAATATCTGTATTCATCGCTGAAATCTCTCCTGTCAGGCCGCAAATCGTTCTTGAGAGAGGAGGTCGGCAATAACAGAAGGGTGCTGGTCGAGTTTGTCAGCGCGAACCCGACGGGACCACTTCATATCGGCCATGCACGCGGCGCGGCCGTCGGCAACGCGCTCTGCAATCTGCTCGAGGAGTCGGGGTTTGAGGTTGAACGTGAATATTATATCAATGACGCGGGCCGCCAGATAAAAATGCTTGCCTTGTCTGTCTATTCGAGATATCAGCAGCTTGTCGGAATAGAAGCCGGGTTTCCCGAGGACGGGTACCGCGGGCAGTATATCGATGAAGAGGCGGCTGAACTGTATTCACAGGTAAAAGAAAGATACAAAGGCGTTCCGTTTCAGGAGTGCGAAGAAGAGATTGGCGGTTGGGCGTATTCCAGGATGATGGAGCTGATTAAAAAGGACATCGCCTGCTTTGCCGTCAAGGACTTTTCAAACTGGGTAAGCGAGAAAGATCTTTATGAAAAAGGGGACGTCAGCCGGGCAATCAAAGAGCTGGAGGATAAAGGATTTATTTACGGGAAAGACGGCGCGGTCTGGTTCAGGTCAACCGCTTTTGGAGATGACAAGGACCGGGTTGTTATCAAGAGCGACGGAGAATATACATATTTTGCCTCTGATATCGCGTACCACAGGAACAAGCTCGAAAGGGGTTTCGATGTTATCATTGATATATGGGGGGCTGACCACCACGGATATATTCCCAGGATAGAATCCGTGATGAAGGCCTTCGGTTATGACATCTCCGGGTTCAGGGTGATTCTTGTGCAGATGGTCAATCTGTTGAAGGATGGGTCCCCCTTGCAGATGTCAAAGAGGGCGGGCAATTTCGTTACTCTCAGCGAAGTTGTGGATCTTGTCGGGGCGGACAATGCGAAATTCATATTTCTGACAAGAAAGTCCGACAGTCATCTGGATTTCGATATTGATCTGGTTACCGCGACCTCGGCCGAGAACCCTGTCTATTATGTCCAGTACGCGAATGCGCGGATAAACAGTATTTTTGCAAACGCGGAAGCAGCGGGAATAGATACTGAAAACATGGGTGACGTCGGTTTCCAGGTGCTCTCAAACAGGGAGGAACTGGAGTTAATCAAAAAACTGCTTGCCTATCCGATGGTTCTTGAAGGTGCAGCAAAGGCGTATGAACCTCACAGGATAACGTTTTATCTCCAGGAACTGGTGGCCATGTTCCATTCCTATTATCACAAATATAAAGTCCTTACGGATGATGCCGGAACCGGCAGGGCAAGGCTTGCCCTCTGCGGGGCAATAAAGATTGTTCTTGGGGATGCGCTCGGGATACTGGGCGTGACCGCCCCCGAGAAGATGTAATCCAGGGGCTGACCGGAGCGCTCGCAATCAGGTCCCCACTGCCGGATGAATCGTTGAGTATTCGGGCATTGCCCCGAGTATTTTATGGATATGAAACGATATTGACATATTAGAGTCTATATTGCTTAAATAAACCGATGATAACTAAAACCGATAAGATATGGATGGACGGCGAACTTGTCGACTGGGATAAGGCGCAGGTCCATGTGCTGACGCATACGCTTCATTACGGCCTTGGCGTTTTTGAGGGTATCCGCTGTTATAAAACAGCGGAAGGGTCTGCTATTTTCCGTCTTGATGACCATGTTGAGAGGTTCTTTCAGTCCGCGCATATCTTTATGATGAAAATTCCATTCTCAAAAGACGAGATAAGGTCGGCTATAATCGAGACGGTCAGAATCAACGGACTCAGGGAATGTTATATCAGGCCGCTTGCATACATAGGCTATGGCAGTATGGGGTTATATTCAACGGAAAATCCCGTTAAGGTTTCGATAGCGGTATGGCCGTGGGGCGCTTATCTCGGAGATGAAGGTCTCGAAAACGGCATACGGATAAAAGTATCATCATTCACAAGGCACCATGTGAATTCCTCGATGACAAGAGGCAAGGTCTGCGGTTATTACGTGAATTCACAGCTGGCCAAAAACGAGGCGAAGTCATGCGGATATGACGAGGCCCTGTTGCTTGATGCACAAGGGTATGTGTCGGAAGGGAGCGGTGAGAACATCTTCATCATCAGAAACAACCAGATTAAAACAACGCCGCTGACATCCATACTCGAGGGGATAACAAGGGACACAATTATAAAAATCGCCGGAGACAACGAAATAACCGTAAAAGAGGAATGCTTCACGAGAGACGAAATATATATATCCGATGAGGCGTTCTTTACCGGCACGGCAGCGGAGATTACGCCTATCAGAGAGGTCGACAGCAGAACCATAGGCAACGGCGGACGTGGCGAAATAACGGAAAAACTTCAGTCGATCTTCTTCGATATTGTTAAAGGCAGGAACAGCAGATACGATCCCTGGCTCACAAGGATCTAAAAAACCACAGCAAAAAAAGCATCCTCAGCAAAGCGGAGGATGCTTTTTTGCGATTTACGAACGAAACTTAATCATGTTTTAGTCATAACCGGGTGCTTCCTGTTCTTTTTTGTGGCACTTTATACAGTCCGCAATCTTGAAGGCCTTCTCTCCATTATGGCATGAGCCGCAATATTTTCCTGCATTCATATCGGCCATCGTCATCTTTGTGGAGCCTTTTTTCATCTTGAAAAGCTTTGTGTGGCAGCTATTGCATTTCAGTCCTGCATCAAAATGTTTTTTACCGTCAAAGACAACCTTCCCGAGCTTGCCGCCTGTGAATTCCGCTGTTTTCCCAGGAGGCACCGCAAGAGCGCTTCCCATAAAAAATACCAATGAAATAGTAAACGTCATAAGTGAAACCACAATCCGCATCTAATCACCCCCTTTCCTTAACATAGATTTAGTCTGCCTGATATCCAGGTCAGGTAAAGATATTATTCTAATATAATATAGTATAGCAATAATACTATTTCTTCTGCAAAGCTTCTTTTCTTTTGTTTCAGCACACCCGCATTAATCACAGCTTTAAGGAAGATGGTAATGCAGAGTATCCGCAACAGGCGAAGTCAATAATTATTTGTTTATGGTTTTTTATGGTCCATATCCATGAATCCAGTCCCTCTTTCTGTCATTCCGGCGGTCCTTAAGCCGGTCGACGCGACTCTCGCGAGGACTTACATCGAGAATCCAGTCTTTTAATTAAGTTCTTGATGCCCGACCAGGGACATCGGGCAAAAAACAGCAATTTATGGACGGATTTCATCTTAGGGCTGAACTATTAAAGAAAATTAAGCCTGGCGCATATTCCCCGGATGATGATACAGGTTGGGGGCCGCCGTCAATAGAAAAATAAGCCGCTGATTGCTTTATTGAATTGCATCGTGTTAATATTTTTTTAAAAAAATCAGGAGAACTCTATGGCTGAAGATATCAAAATTGGCTTGACTTTCGATGATGTTTTACTGCTGCCCGCCAAGTCCGATGTACTACCCAAAAATATCGATCTTCGTACCAGCCTTACAGGCAGGATAAAACTCAACATCCCGATTTTAAGCTCGGCAATGGATACAGTTACGGAAGCCTCCCTGGCCATAGCGATAGCGCGAGAGGGAGGAATCGGAATTCTTCACAGGGCGATGCCACCGGAAAGACAGGCCATTGAGGTCGACAAGACCAAAAAATCAGAAAGCGGCATGATAATCGATCCGATAACCATCTCTCCCGGCGCCCCGATATCGGACGCGATGGCATTGATGGAAAAGTATAAAATTTCCGGCGTACCTGTTACCGTGGACGGCATACTTATCGGTATTCTTACTAACAGGGACCTGCGGTTCGAGACACACCGTACCAAGAAAGTTTCCAGTGTAATGACAAAGGAGCGGCTTATAACATCGGGTGCCGGTACGACGCTTGAGGAGGCGAAAGGCCTTCTGAATAAGTATAAGATAGAGAAACTCCCCATTGTCGACAAGGAGTTCAGGCTGAAAGGCCTCATCACAATAAAAGATATCGAGAAACGCAGAAAATATCCTCACTCCTGTAAAGACAGGCACGGCAGACTGATGGTCGGGGCCGCGGTAGGCACAGCTGAAGACACAATGGAGAGGACAAAGCTTCTTGTTGATGCCGGAGTTGATGTGCTGGTTATTGATACTGCTCATGGCCATTCAGCATCGGTGATTGTGACGCTGAAGGCCATCAAGAAGAAATTCGACATAGATGTTATTGCGGGTAATGTGGCCACTGCGGCGGGGACCCTTGATCTTATCAAGGCGGGTGCGGATGCCATTAAAGTCGGCATCGGTCCCGGGTCGATATGCACAACCAGAATTGTGGCCGGCACGGGAGTGCCCCAGATTACCGCGATCAAGGATTGTTGCGCGGCGGCAAAAAAATACCATATTCCGATTATTGCCGACGGAGGAATAAAGTATTCCGGTGATATAACAAAGGCCCTTGCAGCCGGAGCGCACTGTGTTATGATCGGAAGCCTGTTCGCGGGCACGAGCGAGTCCCCGGGAGAAATAATCCTTTATCAGGGGAGGAGCTACAAGGTTTACAGAGGCATGGGTTCTATAGGCGCCATGGAGCAGGGCGCGAAAGACCGGTATCAGCAGGAGGGAGTTGAATCACCAAAGCTGGTTCCGGAGGGAGTTGAAGGAAGGGTGCCATATAAAGGGCTTCTGTCCCAGAGTGTGCTCCAGCTTTTGGGCGGTGTGCGGTCGGGAATGGGATATTGCGGCACAAAAAATCTCTCTGAATTGAGGAGAAAATCAAAGTTTATACAGATTACAAACGCCGGATTAAGAGAAAGTCATGTTCATGATGTTATAATAACAAAAGAGGCGCCCAACTACAGATCTGAATGGTAACAAGACAAATCTTTCTCTTCTATATTTACGCACAGACCGCTTCAAAATATCGTTGGACGCACAACGACACGGGAGAATCATTTGAATTATGCATGAAGACAAAATATTAGTTCTCGATTTTGGTTCTCAATACACCCAGCTCATCGCACGCAGAGTCAGGGAAGGCAGAGTGTATTCCGAGATACTACCGTTTAATACCCCTATATCAAAGATAAAAAAGTTCTCGCCAAAGGGCATAATACTTTCAGGCGGACCATCGAGTATTTATGACAGGAAGGCGCCGAAACTGGATAAAAGGATACTCGGGCTTGGCGTGCCTGTGCTCGGTATTTGTTACGGCATGCAGTATCTGGCCCATCTCTATGGTGGAAAAGTGGCGAAGGCGCTGAAGAGTGAATACGGCAGGGCGGAGCTTCATATAGATGATGACCGGGACCTTCTCAAGGACATACCAAGGAAATCATCGGTCTGGATGAGCCATGGCGACAGGATAGACAAGTTGCCGGACGGTTTCAGGGCAATAGCGCATACCGAAAACTCCCCGGTGGCCGCCATGGCGTCGGAAGACAACAGGTTCTACGCCCTCCAGTTTCATCCCGAGGTTGTGCATACGGACGGAGGGAAGAAGATACTGAAGAATTTTGTTAGCAGGATCTGCGGCTGCAGACCGACGTGGACCATGAAATCCTTCATCGAGACGGCAAAGCAGGAGATCAGGGAGAAGGTCGGAGACAGGCGGGTCATATGCGGTATAAGCGGAGGTGTGGACTCCGCTGTCACGGCGGCCATTGTCCATGAGGCTGTCGGGGACGCACTGACATGTATCTTTGTTGACAACGGTCTGTTAAGGTATGGAGAGGCGGAGAAGGTTGAAGCCACTTTACGCAAGAATTTTCATATGGACATCCGGTGCGTTGACGCTTCAGGGATATTCCTGAGGAAGCTTAAGGGAGTCACGGACCCCGAGAAGAAGAGGAAGATCATCGGCAATGAATTCATAAAGGTCTTCGAAAAAGAAGCTGCCAGGATCAAGAATGTCGGATTCCTCGCCCAAGGGACATTATACCCGGACGTAATCGAAAGTGTCTCTTTTAAGGGCCCGTCAGCCATAATCAAGAGTCATCACAATGTGGGCGGCCTTCTGGAAAAGATGAAGCTTTCGCTTATCGAGCCGCTCAGGGAGCTTTTCAAGGACGAGGTCCGACTGCTGGGCAAGGCGCTTGGAATGTCTGATGAGATTATCAACAGACATCCGTTCCCGGGTCCGGGACTTGCCATAAGATGTATCGGCGAGGTGATGAAAGAGAGGATATCGGTTATCAGGGAAGCCGACACGATTTTGCTTGAAGAGATAAAAATGGCAGGCGTTTACGGGAAAATATGGCAGGCGTTCGCTGTCCTGCTTCCAGTAAAGAGCGTCGGCGTTATGGGTGACGAGAGGACATATGACAATGTGGTCGCCATCAGGGCCGTTACGAGCACGGACGGGATGACAGCCGACTGGGCGAAGATACCTTACGATCTTCTCGGCAAAATATCAAACAGGATTATTAATGAAGTGAAAGGCGTGAACAGGGTGGTGTATGATATCAGTTCAAAGCCACCCGGCACAATTGAATGGGAATAAAAAGACTGCGCCTTTCTGACTGTATATGGACATAAAAAAATACCTCAATGAAAAAAAAGAGGTTGTTGACTCTTTCTTTCATCTATATTTCAAGGATTTGCAGGGACCGCCTATACTCCGGGAGGCCATGGCCTATTCACTCTTCGCCGGCGGCAAAAGGATGCGTCCCATACTTGCCATCGCCTCATGCGAGGCTTGCGGCGGAGATCCGGCGGAGATCGTGCCTTACGCGTCAACCCTTGAGCTTATCCATACGTACTCCCTTATTCATGACGACCTTCCGTCCATGGATAACGATGACCTGAGGCGGGGGAAGCCGACAAACCACAGGATCTATGGCGAGGCGATCTCCATATTGACGGGAGACGCGCTGCTTACCGAGGCGTTCAGGATACTCTCAAATACCGCTTCCGGTTGCAAAATGGACGCGGCGCGCCTGTTACAGGCGATACAACTGATTGCGGATGCGTCCGGATGTAATGGAATGGTTGCCGGACAGGTGCAGGATATTCTTTCAGAGAATATTCCGGCTGACAGGGAGACTCTTGATTTTATCCATATGCACAAAACCGCAGCGCTTATCCGTGCGTCCGTAAAACTTGGGTTTATACTGTCCGGAGGCGATGAAGAAAGAGATGCGGCGCTCACATCCTACGGCAATAATATCGGGCTTGCCTTCCAGGTGACAGATGATATACTTGATATAAAGGGCGAAACTGAACATCTTGGTAAAAAAGTTGGTTCGGACGAGAAGATAAACAAGATGACTTTTCCCCGTCTGTACGGTATCGAAAAGTCCCGGGAAATCGCTGAACGGCTTATTTCCGACGCCGTGGCGTCGCTTGGTGTATTTTCCACGGAAGCAGATACCTTGAGGGAGATAGCAATGTATCTGCTTAACAGGAGAAACTGATGATCCTCGAAAAAATAAATTCACCTTCCGACCTTAAAAAACTCGGCATGGACGAACTTAAAGTCCTCGCGGATGAACTCAGGGAAACCATAATCCAGACCGTATCAGTCAACGGAGGACACCTTGCCTCGAGTCTGGGCGTGGTGGAACTTACAATAGCGCTCCATTACAACTTTGATTCTCCGGTTGATAAGATAGTCTGGGACGTCGGTCATCAGGCTTACAGCCATAAGCTTCTGACCGGGAGGAGAGAGAGGTTTTCCTCTATCAGGACAGAAAACGGGATTTCCGGTTTCCCTAAAATGTCGGAGAGCGTTCATGACGCCTTTGGAACCGGGCATAGTTCAACTTCAATTTCCTCGGCGCTGGGTATAGTCGAGGGGCGTGACAAAAACGGCGAGAACTTCAAGGTGATCGCTGTTATAGGAGACGGCGCCCTTACGGGGGGGCTTGCCTTTGAAGGCCTCAATAACGCCGGGCACCTCAAAAAAGACCTTATAGTGATCCTCAATGACAACGAGATGTCCATATCGAAAAATGTCGGGGCCCTTTCAGCGTACATGAACAGAATACTCACCGGAGAGTTTTACCGGAAATTCAAGAGAGAGACCAAATCATTCCTGGAGGGTCTTCCCAAGGTCGGCGCTCCTGTTGCAAAGATTGCCCAGAAGACCGAAGAGACTATCAAGGGCCTGCTGCTTCCGGGAGTTTTATTCGAGGAGCTGGGCTTTGACTATGTCGGCCCCATTGACGGACATAATATCGAGCTTCTTATCGACACGCTGAAAAGAATAAAACCTTCGACATCCCCCACTCTGATCCATGTAATTACGAGAAAAGGCAAGGGCTATGAATTTTCCGAAAAGAATCCCAGTTTTTTTCATGGTGTCGGCCCGTTTGAACTTGAAACAGGCTCACAGATTTCATCTCCCGGAGCCTCAACCTACTGCAGCGCGTTTGGGGATTTTCTTACTGAAATGGCAGCCGGGGACAAAAGGATCATAGCCATTTCGGCGGCAATGAAAGAAGGCACGGGACTGGATGCTTTTGCAAAGAAATATCCCGACAGGTTCTACGATGTCGGAATCGCCGAACCACACGCCGTCACGTTCGCTGCGGGATTGGCGACAAGGGGGCTCAGGCCGGTTGTCGCCGTATACTCAACTTTTCTTCAGCGGGCTTACGATGAGGTAATTCATGACGTATGCCTGCAGCAACTGCCGGTCATATTTGCGATAGACAGGGCCGGGATAGTAGGAGAAGACGGTCCGACGCACAACGGCCTCTTTGACATCTCATTCCTGAGACATATACCGAACCTTGTGGTGATGGCCCCGAAAAACAGGGAAGAACTAAGGCTTATGCTTGATTATGCCCTGAAACATGATGGCCCCTCGGCAATAAGATATCCCAGGGGACTGACACCTGATGAAGTTGAAATGCCGGTTCAGGAAATAGTTACTGGAACCAGTGAAGTCCTGAAAGAAGGGACGGACGTTGCGTTAATAGCTCTTGGGAGCCGTGTAGTTCCGGCCTTAAAGGCGGCGGCGAAGCTTGATAGCGCGGGTATTAATGCTATGGTTATTAACGCGAGATTCGCCAAACCCCTGGATACCGATATGATTTTAACGGTCACTTCCAGTATCACCAGGTTAATCACTATCGAGGAGAATGTCCTTGGGGGCGGATTTGGCGGCGCCGTAATAGAATTCCTGAACGATTCGGAGATAAGCAATATTAAAGTAAAACGCCTTGGTATACACGACAGATTTGTGGAACAGGGCAGCCGGGATGGACTGCTGGCGAAATACGGCCTTGATGAAGAGGGAATATTCCGTGCCGCGCTCGCACTAGTGAGGGAGTCGACTTACACCAACCCGTTGCTTTCATGAAATCCGCAGCTGAATTTTTTAAATATTAGCATAACCTGAAAATACTGTTCGGACCGGTGCGCCAAGGCCTGAATTTGACAATAGCCCCGCTGAAGCTGATAATAATTCTGTTAAAAAACGCCTGTTACGCAAAATACGGCCAAGCCGGAACTTCCAGGAAATAGCCGTGGTTGACGGAACCAGGTTGAAATCCTGAGAAGGGGCGTTTCTTTATGCAAGGAGAGTTTAGATGGAAGAACCGGTAATTCAGATAGGGCTTGATTTCTCTCTCGCATCACAGGAGGTAATCGGGATATTGCTTGAAGACACTTCCGGCCCGGGTGTTTTCGATGAGATCGCAAAGGCGAATACAGGCCGCCCTGAAATACTGAAGCTTCTTATTGAACATCCGGATACGCCGTCGGATGTGTCAGCGTATGCCTCGGGAGTTCTTCATCTCCCGGTCAAGGCCGGGAGAGATATACCCGAAGCGGAAAGAGACCGCGCAAAACGGGCCCCGAAAATATTCCAGAAAATTCAGAAGCTGAATGTGTCTGGAAAGATACAGCTTGCGCTCAAAGGGGGAAGGGAGATCAGGGGCATCCTTATCAAGGACCCCAATAAAGAGGTGATGCAGAGTGTCCTTGGCAACCAGAAAATAACGGATAGCGAGATCGAGATGATAGCCCGATCCAGGCAGGTGCCGGAGGAGATGCTTAGGAGGATATCAAAGAACAGGGAATGGGTCAAAAACTACGCGATTACTCAGGCCCTTGTGACAAACCCCAAGACCCCGCCAGGGATTTCCGTCTCACTGGTAAGCCACCTGAAGCGTAAGGATATTTCGATACTGGAAAAAAACAAGAATGTTTCCGATGCGGTCAGAAGCACTGCGAAAAGGCTTATGCTTGCAAGGAGACAGAGATAGGAAGCGGAAGGCGGAAGATGGGACATAGATTCAGGATAAACAAATTACATTCAGAGATCGCTTCAGAATCGACCATCCGGAAGGTTTTGAGGTATCTGGAGGATTCGGAGACCGAGCCGCCGTATCTTTTGATGGACAGGGCAAAGATCATCGAGAAGGTTGGCTTGGTCGGCAAAAGGATAAAGAACTCAAGGGTTTTTTACGCCGTTAAGGCGAATCCGGATATAGAAGTACTGAGGCTGATCGACAGCCTTGGCATAGGTTTTGAGATAGCATCTGAAGGTGAGCTTAATATCCTGTCCGCCATCGGGGTTGGAAAGGAGCGGATTATATCGAGCAACCCCGTAAAATCATTCAGGTTTTTAGAGATGGCAAGCAGCTATGGCATCTCTAACTTCTCTTTTGATTCAATAGAGGAAATCGAAAAACTGCGTGACTGTTCCCCCGGGAGCAATGTCTATGTAAGGCTGCTGGTTCCGAATGAAGGGAGCGACTGGCCGCTCAGCAAGAAATTCGCGGTTGAGGTCGACGTGGCCGAGGACCTGCTGGTCATGGCGAAGAAGAAGGGCTTGAACCCCGTGGGCATTACGTTTCATGTTGGGTCCCAGTGCAGGAATATATACAACTGGAATACGGCGCTGGATAAGGCGAAGACCCTCTGGGACAGGGCGGAAAAGCGGGGCGTCAATCTCTCGGTTCTCAATATAGGAGGTGGATATCCCATTCCTTATACGCAGGACGTTGTAGACATTGAAACCATAGACAGGAATGTTAACAGGCTGATATACGAAAAATTTCCAGGGAATACACAGGTTTTTATCGAGCCGGGCCGGGCGGTCGTGGGCGACGCGGGTGTCTTCGTATCAAGAGTTATTGGAAAGGCGAAGAGGGCTGATGAGGACTGGCTGTATATCGATGTAGGCATATTTAACGGACTTATGGAAAGTATCGGCGGCATAAAATACAGTTATATTGTGGAGAGTTCGCGGCAGGAGAAGAAATGGACGCTGGCCGGTCCGAGCTGCGACAGCTTCGATGTCATAGATAAGGACATATTGCTCCCCGAACCTGATGTCGGCAATCTGATTCTGATTCTCTCAAGCGGGGCGTATACAGTATCATATGCCTCGGAGTTTAACGGATTCTCGATACCGGAAACTATTCTAATTTAACCAGGGGGGTTACACCAATGATGAAATTTTTCGAAATCGCGCCTTTTGTGCATATTCAATATGCTTATGACATAGAAAAAATACTCTATAAATCCAGAAGTGAGTTCCAGGATATTCTGGTCTTCGAAAACCCGTATTTCGGAAAAATACTGGTTCTTGACGGAATTGTGCAACTTACGGAAAGAGACGAATTCTTTTATCATGAGATGCTTGCCCATGTGGTCCTTTACGCCCATCCCAACCCCAAAAAGGTTGTGGTGATCGGCGGAGGCGATGGGGGGACGGTCAGGGAAGTTCTCAAGCATGACACTATAGAGAAGGTCTATTTTGTTGAAATAGACGAGGAAGTCATAAAGACATCCAGGCAGTTTTTCCCCCAGGTGGCGTGCAGCATTGATGACCGCCGTGTTGAAATAAAGTGCATGGACGGAGCGGAGTTCATAAAAGAGTGTGGTCATGATATCGATGCGGTAATTGTCGACTCGACCGACCCCATCGGTTTTGCGAAAAGTCTTTTTACCGAGGAGTTTTTCAGGTCAATCAGCAACTGCCTTAAGGACGACGGATTCTTTGTCACGCACAGCGAATCATTACTGCTGCATAAAGAGATCGTCAGGGAAACACAGGAAGTATTAGGGCAGGTCTTCCCCGTGGTGGATTGCTATGCGACGCCGATCGCCACTTATCCCGGTAACTGGTGGACATTCGCGGTAGGATCAAAAAGTCTTAATCCAAGAGAGATGAAGAGAAAGTGTGAAATCGAGACAAGATACTATGACGATGAGATACATTCTCACGTTTTCGTCCCTGAAGGCCTGTACAAAAAGCTTATGTCCGGGAAATTGAAGTGGTAGAGAGGGCTGCCGGCCTTTATTGATTTCACGCGGCGCTGTGGTTAACTCTGCTTAACCCTGTTAACCTGGCCAGGTATTTGTCTATAAGTAATGAATTGTTAAGACTTAATAAGTCCCTGCTACTTGACACCCGCGGCAAATACCTGTTAAATTATTAGCACTCAAACATGGAGAGTGCTAAACAATGCTGGGTGAAAGGAACAGGAAGGTTTTATTTGCGGTTATACAGTGTTACATGAATGCGCCCGGTCCGGTCGGATCAAGGGTTGTAACAAAAAAATTCTCTTTCGGACTTTCTCCTGCGACAATACGCAACATAATGTCCGACCTGGAGGAGATGGGTTACCTGCGTCAGCCCCATACATCCGCCGGGCGGATACCTACTGACAGCGGATACAGGTTATATGTCGATACATTGATAACTGGAAAGGATTATGTGAACGATGAACTGCTTCTGGAGTTATATAAGCGGCTGGAAACTCTGAATAAAGATATCAACTACTTCCATGACAGGGCTTCAAAGGTATTGTCTTCACTGTCTAATTACATCGGCATAATAATGTCTCCGAAAACAGGCATGACCACACTTAATAAGATCGAGTTATTAAAATACAGAAAAAATCAGGTGGCGGTGATATTGTTTACGGACGAAGCGATGATCAGGAATAAAGTTGTGTCGATCGATCCAGAAATATCACAGAAAGACCTGAACAGAATTTCGGGATACATTAATTCGGAGTTTGCCGGTTTTACAGTTGAAGAAATAAGAAGAATAGTCTTAAACGAGATGTCGGAAGAGAGGAACATCTGTGACAGTCTCATTTCAGAGGCGCTTAAAATATGCAGAAATGTTTTCTCGTCCGCCGAGGGCGATATTTATGTCTCCGGCTTGTCGGAGATGCTCGATCTTCCGGATTTCTGTGATATCGACAGGATAAGGTTGCTGCTGAAAACGATCGAAGACAAACATCTGATAGTCGAACTGCTTGATAAAATTTCCGCTTCCGACGGCACGCAGGTATTTATAGGTTCTGAAAACCCTATTGATGAGATGAAAAATTTCAGTATGGTTATTTCAACTTATAATGAAGGCAGCAAACCGGTGGGTGCTATAGGTTTGATAGGTCCCAGAAGGATGAATTATTTGAAGGCGATTTCGATAGTGGACATGACAGCTAATTATATTTCGAATATACTGTTAGATAGATAGGAGGTTCATAGTGGAAGAACATGATAAGTCTTTTGAACATGAAAAGGCCAAAGAGCTTTCAAAGGAAGAGCAGGAGACTTCCGGGCAGGCTAAAACAGAGGATGAATCAGCTCCTCTGGATATACAGCAGTTGAATGACAAGTATCTCAGGTTGTATGCTAATTTCGAGAATTACAGGAAAAGGGTAAATTCAGAAAAGGAAGAGCTGATAAAATACGGCAACGAATCTCTTCTGTACGAACTGTTGCCGGCGATAGATAACCTTGAGCTGGCGCTTAAACATGCGTCGGGTGATTCAGATGACAGCCTCGTTCAGGGGGTTAAGATGACACTCAAGGAACTTCACCGTACACTTGAAAAATTCAATCTCACGCCAATAGAGGCGGAAGGCAAGCCGTTTGATCCGGCGATTCACCATGCAATGATGCAGGTCGAGAGAGAGGACATGGATGAAAAAATGGTGGCTGAGGAATTGAGGACCGGATATATGTACGGTGACAAGGTGCTGCGGCCTGCTCTTGTTGCGGTAACCATCAGACCTAAAAAAGAAGTCAAAAAAGGAAAAGAACCGGGAGAAACCGGGGCGGAAGATATAGAAATCAGGATAAACAAGGATACGGAGGAGGAATCTTAATATGGGAAAAGCAATTGGAATAGACCTTGGGACCACAAACTCGGTTGTGGCTGTTGTGCAGGGGGATGAAACTATAGTTATACCGAACCAGGAAGGCAACAGAACCACGCCGTCCGTCATTGCTATTACAGACAAAGGGGAGAAACTGGTCGGTCAGATAGCAAAGAGACAGTCGATTACAAATCCGGAAAATACAATTTTTTCGATAAAAAGGCTTATGGGAAGAAAATATAAGAGCGCGGAGGTGGAACACGCCAAGGAGAGACTTCCTTATAGAATTATTGAAGCGGCGAACGGGGACGCGCATGTTGAAATATTTGGGAAAAAATATTCTCCGCCTGAAATTTCGGGCATGATTCTCCAGAAATTAAAACAGTCCGCGGAGGATTATCTCGGTGAAAAAGTTACAGAGGCGGTAATAACAGTCCCAGCCTATTTTGATGACAGCCAGAGGCAGGCGACAAAAGATGCCGGAAGAATCGCTGGTTTGAATGTTCTGAGAATAATAAACGAACCGACCGCGGCGGCTCTTGCTTATGGCATGGATAAAAAGAAGGAGGAGAAGATCGCCGTATATGACCTGGGCGGTGGGACGTTCGATATCTCGATCCTGGAGATTGGCGAGGGAGTTATCGAGGTGAAATCAACAAACGGAGACACATTCCTCGGCGGAGATGATTTTGACCTGAAGGTAATAGACTGGATGATCGAGGAATTCAAAAAAGACCAGGGGATAGATCTCAAAAAAGACAAGATGGCGCTCCAGAGACTGAAGGAATCGGCTGAAAGGGCGAAGATAGAGCTTTCCACGGCAATGGAAACAGAGATCAATCTTCCATTTATCACGGCCGATGCAACAGGACCGAAACACCTTTTGTTGAAGATCGCGAGGTCCAAGTTTGAACAACTGACTGGAGATCTTATCTCAAGAACCATTGGCCCGTGTAAAAACGCCCTGTCGGACTCAGGTCTGTCAACGTCGAATATTGATGAGATACTGCTTGTCGGCGGACAGACAAGAACGCCGAAGGTGCAGCAGGAAGTTACCGCCTTTTTCGGTAAGGAACCCAACCGTACGGTTAATCCTGATGAGGTCGTCGCCCTGGGCGCGGCGATCCAGGCGGCGGTGCTTAAAGGCGATGTTCACGAAGTCCTGCTTCTTGACGTCACCCCTTTGTCATTGGGGATAGAGACCCTTGGTGGCGTATTCACAAAAATAATAGAAAGAAACACGACGATACCGACAAAGAAAAGTCAGATTTTCTCGACGGCCACGGAAAACCAGCCTGCCGTGACGATAAAAATATATCAGGGCGAAAGGGAGATGGCCTCCGACAACAAATTGCTCGGCAATTTCGAACTCATCGGTCTTCCCCCGGCGCCGAGGGGCGTCCCCCAGATCGAGGTGTCCTTTGACATTGACGCAAACGGTATTCTTCATGTATCAGCGAAAGACCTTGGTACCAACAAGGAACAGTCGATCAGAATAACCGCTTCGAGTGGTCTGAGTGAGGAAGATATACAGAAGATGGTGCGTGATGCCGACGCCCACGCGGATGAGGACAGAAAGAAGAAAGAGCTTGTCGAGGCAAAGAACGCTGCCGACGCCATCGTATACTCAGTTGAACAGTCACTGAAAGATTATTCGGATAAGATCTCTGACGACGAAAAGAGAGATATAGAAGAGGCACTCGAAAAATGCAAAAAAATGAAAGACTCAAGTGATGATCCAGGTGAGATAAAGGCAGCAACAGAGAATCTCACAACACTGTCTCACAAGTTCGCGGAGCATATTTACAAGACGCAAGGGACGGAGACGCAATCCGGCGGGTCAGCATCAGCGGATACATCCGGGGGCGAGGAAGCTGAAGAGGAAGAAGTTGTGGAAGCGGAATTTGAAGATGTTGACAAGGACAATAAGTAGTCCTGGTGTTGTGTCGATTCTGAATTGTCATTTCGACCGAAGGGAGGAATCCGGGTTTCCAGATTTCGAACTCCTTCGAAATGACAGGCAGGAATGTCGAGTGCGATGATACTGTGACAAGAGACTGAATTGATGGACAGACTCTGAATAACCGGAAGCTCCCCTAATGCGTGCATTTGGGGGCATACTGTAAAATATATAAGGGCTTGTGTTAAATGAAAGATTATTATAAAGTGCTTGGAATTTCAGTGGATGCGACTGAAATGGAAATAAAGAAGGCATTCAGAAAGCTTGCATTCAAGCATCACCCCGACAGGAACTCCGGGGACAAGGCTGCCGAAGAAAAGTTCAAGGAGATAAATGAGGCGTATTCCTGTATCAGCGATCCGGAAAAAAGGGAGCATTATGACAGGTTCGGTACTGACGGGGGCGGAGGCTTCAGCCCGTTTTCTGCGGCGGGTGGATTCGGAGATATCTTTGAAGACCTCTTTGGGGACCTGTTTGGTTCCTCCGGCGGGCGGACAGGGCGGAGACCCGCTAAAGGCAACGATCTCCGGTATAACCTGGATATCACTCTCGAAGAAGCGGTTTTTGGGACCGAAAAGACCATAGAATTCCCGCGGTGGGAAATGTGCGGTGACTGCGGTGGATCCGGTTCCGAGCCCGGCAAGGACCCAGAGACCTGTTCTTCCTGTAAAGGGTCCGGACAGGTAAGGTTCCAGCAGGGTTTCTTTAGTGTCTCGAAGTCCTGCGGAAGGTGTCGCGGCACGGGAAGGATAATCACACATCGATGCAGAACATGTGGAGGCCAGGGCAGGGAACAGAAACATCAATCTATTAATATAAAACTTCCGCCTGGAGTTGACCAGGGCTCTACGCTGAAAGTAAGGGGCGAAGGAGAGTCGGGATCTTTCGGTGGGCCGGCCGGCGATCTGTACGTTGTGCTGACCATAAAAAAACATTCGTTTTTCCGCAGGGAGGATACGGAAATTATCTGCGAAGTGCCCATATCATTTTCACAGGCCGCACTCGGAGCGGAGATAGAGATCCCTACTCTGGACGGTTCGGCGAAGCTGAAGATACCCCCGGGGACACAGTCCGGCCGGATGTTTCATCTCAAAGGCAAAGGCGCGCCGCGCCTCGACAGCCATTATAGGGGTAATCAGGTCGTAGTGATTTATGTTGAAGTCCCGAAGAAACTTACCCCGAGGCAGAAGGAACTTCTTGAAGAATTCGCGTCCATAAATAGCGATGAGGGGTCGAAGAGCTTCAAGGAAAAACTGAAACACCTGTTTACCGGCGTTGAAAACTGACCTGTCCTGGTCATCGCGCCTTCGCCCCTGGCTGGATGCATAGAATCTTTCTGTTGGACACTGACTTAAGTGGCGGTATTGTTACCATCAGGGATGAAAAGGCCGGGTATCTTTCAGGTGTATTGCGATGTGATAGGGGCGATATTTTTATTATAACCGATGCTGAAGGCAACTCCTATTCAGCAAAAATAATCGGCAAAACCAAAAAAGGACTGACCGCCGAAATTATTGCAAGAGAGAACTTCAATACGGAATCCTCACTTCATATAACCCTCATTCAGGGTCTTCTGAAAGGCGGGAAGATGGACCTGGTCGTCCAGAAGGCGACGGAGCTCGGAATAAAAGAGTTCATCCCTGTTGTCACCGAAAGGAGTCAGGTCAGAGAGACAAGAAAGCTGCAGCGCTGGAGAAAGATCGCGGAAGAGGCCTCAAGGCAATCAGGAAGAGACAGGATTCCGGTGATACATGAGATTCTGGATTTCGAAGGGCTTTTCACCACCCCGGGGCTGGTGTCGGGCAGCGGAGTTGTATTCTGGGAAAAAGGCGGACAGCTACTTTCGGACGTAACGGTCGGCCTTGATGGCCTTGCACGGATAATGCTGTTTACTGGACCGGAAGGCGGTTTTTCCGAAAAAGAGATAATTACCGCATCGAATCATGGATTTATAGCCGCATCGCTCGGCAGAAGGATTCTGAGGGCGGAAACAGCGGCCATAACGGCGGTCTCTATCATACAGTATGTATTGGGAGATATTTGACCTTATTCCTCCTGTAGCTCTCTTATGACCGCAATCCTGTCCACCGGCACGACAATCCATCCCGATGCGGATTCCAGGTATGCCTCGCTCTCATTGATTTCAATAAGTTTGCCTGTATAAACAGTATCAACTGTGTTGACTTCGACTATTTTCCCGATCAGGTCTAACATTAATCACCTCTTTTTTTCGAAATTTCCAAGATTGTGCACAACCTCCGCACCGATTAAAAAAATACTGGAAGTATAGAATACCCAGAGCAGAAAAACAACGAATGCACTGAGTGGGCCGTATATCCTGCCGAACTGCGCGACAGTACCGACATACCATGTAAAGAGATGCTTCGCCGCCTCCAAAAGAACGGTCGCAAAAAAAGCGCCTTTAAACGCGTCCGCGAATCTCACCCTTGTCTTTGGCATCAGCATGTAAATCATTGTTACTGTGAGCAGGACCAGGATAAAAGGCAGAGCAAATCCGATGATAATTTCATTCATCCTGCTTATCTCGACCGACAGTTCAAGGATCTGGAAAGTCTTAAACAGGTGTATAAACGACGCTGCTGCAAACGATGTTATCAGGAGGGTGATTATTGAAGTCACCACCAGCAGCGAAATAAGCAAGGAAGAGAAGAAGTGTCGCTGTATTTTTACCTTGAATATTACGTTCAGGGCTTTTTCCAGAGACGCGAAGACCTGATAGGAGAGCAGGCCGTAAAGGACCAGGCTGAATTTTCCGATGCCTTTGTATGAGATAAGCTTTAATAATTCGTCCGTTACTTCGTGCGTCACGGAAGGGAAGAAGTTCACGAGTTTTGTCAGAAAGAACCGGTAAAATTCATGGTAATGACCCAGGAAGTAACCGAACAGTGTAATCAGGAAAAGGCAGAAAGGCAGAAGGGCCATCATCGAGAAATAAGACATTGCTCCGGCGAGCATTAACCCGTCGTCCCTGAAAAAATCCAGAAAGCTTTTCCCCGTGATCCTGAAAAACTTCAATTGGCCTTTTCTTTTTTCCTCTCTCTGATGAAAATTTTCAGAGGTGTGCCTTCGAAGCCAAAAGCTTCTCTCAGGCCCCTTTCGATGAATCTTATATGATAATCCTTCACCGCTTTTTTGTAATTCGCGAAGATCACGAAAGCTGGTGGTTCTTCTTTTACCTGGGTAATGTAATACAGCTTCGCTCTTTTGCCCTTATAAAGAGGCAATTCCATCTTTGCAATCAGGGTTCCGAAAAATCTGTTCAGTTCTCCCGTGCCCACTCTCTTGCGCCGTTCGCTTATGATCCTGTCAACAACCGGGTATGCCTTGGCAATTCTTCGCTTGACGAGTCCGGATATGGTTATGACGGGCGCGTATTGACAAAACCACATTTTGCGTCTTAAAGTCGCCAGAATTTCCTTGTAATATTCGGCGGGATTTTCGATCAGATCCCATTTGTTGAGCAGAAATACCGCCCCTTTTCCGTAAGCTTTTACGATACCAGCAATCTTCTGGTCCTGGTCCGTGATACCCTCGCGGGCATCAAGGACTATCAGCGCTACATCGCACCTTTCGATGCTTCTGACCGCCCTGACCATCGAAAACCTCTCTATCGAATACCCTATCTTCCCTTTTTTTCTGAGTCCGGCGGTATCGATCAGCAGATATTTCCTGCTGTGATAAGCGCAGACGCTGTCTATGGAGTCTCTTGTCGTGCCCGGCACGGGACTGACTACCGTCCGCTGCTTGCCGGCCAGGGCGTTAACAAGTGTGGATTTACCTACGTTAGGTCTTCCTACCACCGCTATCCGGGGATAATCTATCTTTTCCTCATAATAGTCCGGTAGCATGGAGCAGACCTTCTCCATGAATTCCTCATATCCATACGCGGTGGCGGCTGAGAGAGGACGGATATCGTCGTCCCCTATTTTATAAAAATCATATAGCCTGTCTTCTCTTGTGGAGGCATCAATCTTATTTACCGCCCATACCACCTTTTTCCCGGATGCACGCAACTGACGCGCAAGTTCCATATCCGCCGGGGTGAGGCCGTCCTTGCCGTCAAGCAGATGGATTATGATGTCGCCTTCATCTATCGCGAAAAAAGCCTGTTCCTTTGCCTGCAAAAAGATATCTTCCGGAGGGTCGAGATAAAATCCTCCTGTGTCGACCACAATAAACTGCTTCTCTTCCCACTCGGCGTCGAGATAATTCCTGTCCCTTGTGACGGCGGGAATGTCCTCGACAATCGCGGCATGTGTGTCTGTTATCCTGTTAAATAGAGTGGATTTACCTACATTAGGTCTTCCAACAATTACTACTACCGGTTTCGCCATACATAATTTTACAATAAAAAAAGATATTCAGGGGGATTATCAATGGAATTTCATCCAGGAATTTTCATCCCCTTGATCAACGGCAGCGCTGAAAAGCCTTTCTGCCGGAAGGGAAGCGGGCTGTAACTCCTTGCCCTGCCTGCTTATGCGTCTTCAGGTGTCAGGTTTTTGACAAGACGAGTTAGTATCCTGATGAATTTAAGATTAGACTCATGTTTCATCACGGAAAGTCTCAGAAACGAGGCGTCGAGCCCGACGATATCCTCGCAGTTTTTAATCGAAATGCCTGATTCTGAAAGGGACCCCGCTATTTTCTCCCCGTTGTTTTCCAGCTTAAGCAGTAGAATGTTCGCGTCCGAGGGATAGATTTTAACGCATGCGTGTTTTTTTAATGCGTTCAGGAGAAGTTTCTTCTCGTCGTTTATGTACTTTATTGCCGACCTCCTGTACGCGTCATCTTTGAGCGCGGTTCTTGCTGCCTCAACGGCGAGATTGTTAATCCGCCAGTGGATATGTTTTTTTAAAGCTGAAGCCGTTTCAGGTGAAGTAACGGCCCATGCGAGTTCAAGGCCCGGGAGCCCGTGGAAATTCGCTGTCGTCCTGATAACAATGAGTCTGTTCGTCCTTGATAAGTTCCCGTAATAGCCGTTATCCCCGGTAAACTCGACAAGGGATTCATCCAGAACAATACGCGTTTTTTTCTCCATGGCGATAGATAAGGCCGAGTAAAGGCTTTTCCTGTCGGTCAACCTTCCTGTAATCCTGTTTGGATTGGCGACAAACAGGAGGTCAACTCCTTTCAGCTTCTCCTTTATTACCCCCGTATCTGCTGAAAATCCTGATTTTTCGTCCGCATTGAAATATGATACCTCCGCGTCCGCGGCGGATGACGCGTCTTGATAGATACCCGGGGCAGGACCCAGTATAAGCACTCTTTCCGGTCTGAAGACAGCGGGTATTAAATAAATAAGCTCTTCCATGGATCCGGCAAACACGATGCCTTCTTCCTGGATCCCGAATTTTGATGAAAAGAGCCGGGGGAGTCTTGTCAATTCGTCGGTGTGGGGTTCATTGATGCTTTTGATTGCCTTCCGTATTGATGCCCTGATCTTTCTTGACGGACCCACGGGGCTGATCCCGAAGCTGTCATCGGTCTTGTTTTTTTTCAATTAATATCACCTTTTCAAAGTATAGTTTTGTCTGGTTTCAGGTGTTATTATAACATCAAACCAGGCTTTAAGATCATTGACTTCTCTCTTCCCGGGGGTGATTCCGTCAGCTTTGATACTGAAAATGTGGACTATGGATAAATCTTTACGATTCGGCCTGCTTTTCTTCTTCTTCCATAAAAAATAAGAATACAGTCGACAGCGCCACAACAATTGAGGCCAGATAAAATAAGGGTTTGATGCCATAGGACTTAACCAGGTATCCGCTAAAAAAAAGACCGATCGCTGATGACAGGCTCACGATGGCGTTATATTTCCCCACCATCCTTCCCCTCTTTGCCCTGACCGTCAAATCCCCCAGCAGGCTCGTGCCTACAGTGCCTACTATGCCGTTCGTTACGCCGAGCAGCGCCTGAAGAATGTATAGCTCGTAGGTATCGCTTATTAAGGTGTAAAAAAAAAGTATGGCCGCGTCCGTATAAGCTGTAATAAAAAGGAAGATTTTCCTGCCTAACTTGTCGGAGTAATGACCGGCAAAGTATGTGGTTGCGGATTGGACCAGTATCATTATGCTGAACGCCAGACCCAGTTTCTCCATTCCTTTGCTCAGTTCCGCAACGTATACCACGTAAAAAGGACCGATAAATCCCATAGTTGTAGCCCATATAGAGCTGACGGTGGTGAATATCAGGAGATTCTTACTGCTGGAAGAGCTCAATTGTCGCCATGATTCAGCCTGTATTTCAGGTCCTGTTTGACATGTGTTTCCAGCGTGGCATCTAAATAAGGTTTTTTGCAGTCAACTCCGTCCAGGCTGCCGTCCCTCAAAAATTTCATAAACTTGCAGCCGCCATAACAGAGCGGGAGATATTCACATTCAAGACATCCCTCTTTTCTCCAGTCATCAAGCTTATACAATCCCCTGTATTCTTTAACGCCTGTTTTTAAATCACCCACTTCAAGTTCTTTCAAGCCTATAAATGCGGGGCATTTATAGAGCGTCCCATCAAAGTATACAACAAAATCATCTTTTGCCTCTATGGAGCATGGTGACGGAATCATTCTTGAAGTAGCATACCCCCTCTTTAAAATTTCTTCTCTCAAATAGAGACTTGATTCTATTATCCAGGGTTCGTTGACCGAGTCCGAGCCGTCCCTGAAGTCAGGAAGCGCATACCGGCTGGTCGCCTTTGTTACCGCGTCAAATTTGACAATAGAGAGCTTATCATTTGCGAGATTGTTTTCGATCAGATGATCGAGAAGAGGCGGAAAGTCCCGGTAGTTATCCCGCAGGTAATTGCCCCCCAGCTGGATAGTTATCTTTCCGCCGGCATCCTTTAAATTACGGATGATGATATCGAACGAACCGGAACCCGAGGTGAACGGCCTGGATATATCGTGATTTTCTTTTTTCCCGTCTATCGTTATTTTTGCTCTCTTCAGTCCATAAGGCAGCAGGTCATTTATCCGCTCTTTTGTGAGCAGCGTGCCGTTTGTTATAAGTCCGAAGCTGAATTGGAGGCCTTTTTCGCCTGCCGACGCCTTCAGCTTCGCGGAGATATATTTGATCGTATGACTACTCAGCAGTGGTTCGCCCCCGTAAAAATCTATGCTGATGTTTTTGCCTTCGGCGAGGTATTTTTCGATAAAATTTATCAGGTCATCCGCTGTTTCCCGGGACATGTACCGCTTGCCTTTCATAGTGCCTTCATAGCAGTATCTGCACGCGAGGTTACAGTCCAGGTTTAAAACAACTATGGCATGAAATTCCCTGCTTCCGTGGTCGTTGCTGAAAAGTCCGAGTATCTCTTTCTTTTCCTCTTCCGGACCAGGCACCAGGAACCCAAGGCCATGAAGTGTCTCTGAATCAGAGGGGTCGAGACTTCCGTCCTCAATGGATTTCAATACAGCAACGGGTATCAGTATGGATGACATCCTTCTTGTAGAAAACAGCAGCCTGTAATCAGGATCTTCATCGCTTGGATATATCTTTATGTAGTTTGACAGTTGCATGGTGATAATATTAAAAAGGGGAGTTAAACTCCCCTTTTTAATGATCATATTGACTGAAGACTGTTACTTTTTTATTCTATCCTCCAAACCATGGAAAAGCGCCCGCGCAGCAACGACCCCATTTGCTTTCCATGTCTTTGATTCCTCTGTCCAGTACGATTATTCCCTTTTTTTGCATTATTACCTCCTGAAAATGGATTTTCCTCTCCAAGGGAGGACCACGAAAAAATGTATATTCGTCAGAAAGCCGGAAAAGCGCCCGCGCAACAGGCGCCCCATATACTTTCCATATCTTTGATTCCCCTGTCCAGTACGATTATTCCCTTTTTTTTCGTCAACTTATGAAAATTCATAGCTTTGCTTCTCCAGGAAGGTTTATAAAAAAAGTATATATCCATATATTGCAAATGTCAATTAAAAATTACTCAAAAAAAAATACTCGAAGTTGAGACTCTCTCAAAACTTAATCCTGAGACCGCCTTCTATCCATCTCCTGGGATTCTTATATGTATCATATAAATACTGCGAACCGTTAAATATATTATGCGCGGCTAAAAAGACCTCTGCGGTCCGCCTGTCATCACTGAAGACCTTTTTCTTCAGATTAAGGTCCCAGATAAAGTCGGAATAGCTGGCATTATTCTCTTCTTCTGCGTTCCACCAGATGTAGTGGCCCTTGAGCAGGGCGCTGAAGGATTTTTTGTCATTGTATTGAATGCCTGTATCATAAGTATAAACTTTCGCCTCGGTCAGTGCCTTGCCGGTTTCCCGGTCTTTCGCGTCATTGTAAGCGCCGCCGGCAAAAAGCGAGGTGTTATATACAGGGACGGTCTTTAACTCCACCTCTATTCCCTGTCTCCTGAGTTTTTCCCTGTTTACAACAGTCCATGGAGAATCTTCATCTCCATCATCTAACAGGTCGGTGACTATGGCGTCTGATATGTCGTGCCTGTACAATGTTGTTTTCAGCCATACATATTTAAATGCCGTGGATTCCATCCCAACCTGATATGAGAGTACCTTTTCCATCTCGAGGTCCGGGTTAGGGACATAAGATGGACCTGAACCGAAAGTTTCAGAGAGTCCAGGGATGTTGAATCCCTTTGCGATGTACCCTCTTAAAACGGTCTTTTCCGCAAGCTTATACGTTATGCCGAGGCTGGGGCTCCAGAAGTCACCGTTTGTGTTTGTATAGTCATACCTGACGCCTGGAGTAAAGGTGAATTTATTGATCACTATCGTGTTGTTTGCGAAAAAAGCCCATTTTTCGAGGCTCTGTCTTCCACCTTCGATGCTGACCGACTTCAGATTTCCATGGTCAAAGTCCGCGCCGAATACCATGTGCTGGCGATCGGTCTTCCATGTCGCCTTGACGCTTGCCCCGATCCCCCTGTCATCAAAGGTCCTTACGTCGGACATCTTTGTATCAAATATGCTGACGGTGCTTAATAATTCCGCATTCCGCCTCAATGTTCTCAGTGAGATGCCCAGATCCGCCATTTCCGTTATTTTATAGTCAAGCGAGAGCGTGGAAAAGAGATACTCAAAGCGATCGCTTGACGAGAACCCGATCTCCATCCCGAAATCTGAAATTTTAAACTCACCGTCACCCCTTGATCCCTTATTATATCCAAAGGTGAATGTAATGCCCGACTTTTCATCCAGGTCCCATTTGAACTTTGTGTAGAGATTGTTTTCATGGAAAAAGCAGTTCGGCCTCAAGCCGTCTGAAACCAGATTGCCGGCGTATAAGTAATATCCGATATCATCTGTTTTGCCTGATGTTTCAAACCTGTAATCCCCTGTATTCCTCTCCCCATACATTGCGGAGATCATCCCGCCGACGTTCCTGTCTTCCTTTGCGGATTTTGTGATGATGTTTATTATGCCTCCGAGTGAAGAGCCCCAAGAGGACGAGGCAGGCCCTTTTATTATCTCTATGCTCTCTATATGCTGTACCGGTATTGAGCCGACATCGGCATAATTGCTTGAGAGATTATTCAGTGATACGCCATCGATCACTACCAGTATATGTTCGAAATCAGAACCCTGGATATGGCCTGAAGAGGCAGCCCACGGACCGCCTCGTATATCCATCTGCAGGCCCGGGACAGTGTTAAGGATGTCCGTCAATGTATGAGCGTTCATCTGCTCTATCTCTTCGGCTGTGATGACTGTGACATTCTCGGCGATCTGGGATAAGGGCGTCGGATGTCTTGTCGGTGTGACCACGAGGTCCTCATCAGTATAAAACATACGCAGGATCTTTATCTCTTCATCAGCCGGTAGGGCCGCGGAGGAAAAAGGGGAAAGCAGGATCACCTGCATTACCACGGACAGTAGTAATATTAATTTGAACTTGAAGGAAATTATTTTTGAAGAATACCTATACATACATAGCACCTTCTGTTTATTATATATAAAATATTTTTTTTGTCTATTATTAATTACAATAAATTAACAATAGTGAAAAAGTTTATAATTATAGTATACTGGAGAAGAAGGGGATTTTTCGTGCTCGCGGTACCCCGTAATGACAGTGATGAAGCTAAAATGCACATAGCGAAAGCATCGGGATCATATCTTCCTGTCTGCATATGGGCTATTCTGTCAATTTTCATACTGTTTCAGCATTCTGTAGCGTCTGCTAATGAGGTGACCGTCATACAGAGCTACAATGTCAAACCCTATAATGACGCGCTGAAAGGGTTTAAAGAGAACTGCAATTGTGATGTCGACCGGTTTATCGTCTCTGAAATTACGGAAACGGACATTTTGAGGTCAATTCGCAAGTCCGAACCTGATATCGTTGTTGCAATAGGAGCTGACGCACTGAAAAAAGTCAGGGTCATTAAAACGATACCGATTGTCTACCTGATGATCCTGAATCCTCAACCAATGGTTTCCGGCAGAACGAATATCAGGGGGGTGAGTTTGAATGTGGCGCCCCTGAAACAGCTGCGTATTCTGCGGAAAGCCATGCCCGGGCTGAAGACCGTGGGGCTCATATATAATCCTGACAGCACCGGTTATTTTGTAAAAAAGGCCCGGACCGCCGCCGATGCTTTAGGAATCAAATTATTCGCAAAGGAGATTCACAAATCAAAAGATCTTCCTGATTTATTGAAAACCATGCGGGGGAAGGTAGACGCCTTCTGGATGCTGCCTGATCTTACGGTAGTTACAACCGAGACGATCGAATTCTTGTTCCTGTTTTTCCACGAAAACAGAGTGCCTGTAATCACATTTTCGGATAAGTACCTGGAAATGGGAGCATTAATGTCACTTAATATAGATACTTTTGACGTAGGCAGGCAGGCTGGGGAAATAACGAGGAAGATTCTGTCCGGGATATCAATAGAAGAGTTTTCGAATATGTACGCGAGAAATGCCGTTATAACCGTCAACCAGACTATAGCCGATAAGCTGGGAATAACTATTAATGAAGAAATTCTCGAAAAGGCGAATGTAATTAACTGCAAATAAAAACATGAAATTCACAAGTAGTCTGATGAGATATAGCCGGGAGAACTTCGGCGCTAAAATTTTCTATTTGTTTACGCTGTTTATCCTGGCCGTGTGTGTCGCCTTTACAGCGTTCTTCATCTATTATCAAAGCAATACGCTCAAGGAAAATCTTATAAGCGATGGCGAGCAACTCTCGAAACTTCTCGCGTATAACGCCAGGCTTGGCGTGTTCGCGGAAAATGAGACACTCCTCAAAGATCATATAGAGGGTATTATGCAGAACGAAAACGTCATGATGGTGCAAGTATTCACATCGGACGGAAAAGAACTGATAACCCGGAAAAAATACGTGCAAGACTCTCGCGGCAAGGTTATGGAAAAGGAGATGGAGAACCCGGAAACGACATTTAAAAAGCTCAGGGAAACCAGATCAGACCTTTACTATGAAAGCTATGATAAGATCGAATTCTGGGCCCCGGTTATTTCCAGAGCGGCTTACCAGGTGGAAGAAGCCTGGTTTTTCGGTGAAGATCTGTCTCCGAGGAAGGACCCTACAATAGGGTTTGTCAGGCTGGTGCTCTCCACTGAACTGCTCCACAAAAAGCTCAGGGACCTCCTGTTGAAAAGTATCCTGATACCGGTTATTTTTATAATTCCAGGCTGGCTTATCGCGTTACTTATAGTCAAGGGAATAACAAAACCGCTAAGCAGTCTTACTGAAGGCGTCAAGGCGATTGGCACGGGAGATGCCGTCGAACCCATATCCATAGAGACAAAGGATGAGATAGGCAAGCTTGCAGCCGCCTTCAATAATATGGCCCAATCACTGAAAAAAAGAGAGGAAGAAAAGCAGCAGCTTGAAGAACAGCTGAGGCAGGCCCAGAAGATGGAGGCGATCGGCACGCTCGCCGGAGGCATAGCGCACGACTTTAATAATATTCTTACAGGGATCATAGGCTACGGACACCTTCTGCAGAAGAAGGTGAGCAAGGAAGACAGGGCGAAACAGCAGTATCTGGAGCAGTTACTGTCTTCAGCGGGCAGGGCCGCCGTGCTTACACAGAGCCTGCTCGCGTTCAGCCGCAAACAGGTGATTAATCCACAACCGGTCAAGCTGAACGAGATAGTAAAAAGGGTGGAAAAGCTTCTTTCGAGGCTTATTGGTGAAGATATCGAAATGAAAACTGTCTATTCGGAAAAGGATATTACCGTGGTAGCGGATTCAGGGCAGATAGAGCAGGTGCTGATGAACCTCGCGACAAACGCAAGGGATGCAATGCCCGATGGCGGGCAGTTAATCATAAAGACTGAATTGGTCGAATTAGACGATGATTATTCAAGGTCATTCGCGGATGACGATACCGGCAAGTATGCGCTCATTTCAGTTTCAGACAACGGCGCAGGTATGGATGAGAAGACGAGAGAAAGGATATTCGAGCCGTTCTTCACGACCAAGGACCCGGGCCGGGGCACCGGGCTCGGGCTTTCAATTGTATACGGGATAATCAAGCAGCACAATGGTTTTATTGATGTTCAGTCCGAACCGGGGAAAGGCACTGCTTTCAATATATACTTAAGGTCAGTCGAAACAGAGATGGAAACCAGAAAGCTTGATGACCTGCCGGATGCCGGGTTTTTTGCAGTGGAAGGTTCGGAGACACTGCTGATAGCAGAAGATGATGAACATGTCAGAAGGCTTGTGACACATATACTTAAGCAGGCCGGATACAAAGTCATCGAAGCCAGGGACGGTGAGGAAGCGGTTAAGAAATTCATCGAAAATAAGGATAAAGTCAACTTTCTTGTTCTCGATGTTATAATGCCGAAGAAAAACGGCAAAGAGGCCTATGACGAGATAAGGAAGATAAAACCTGATGTGAAGGCGCTCTTTATGAGCGGCTACACTTCTGAAGTCATACATAAAAAGGGTATCCTTGATGAAGGAATAAATTTCATCGCGAAGCCTGTATCGCCTGATGAGCTTTTAAGGAAAATCAGGGAGATATTGAATAAAACGGGTTGATTACCGGACAACCCCTTATAGTTTTACCGGGGTTTGATCAACCTGATCAGCGATTCAATCTGCGGATCGTTCAGCGGACCGTTGTTTTTGACCGAAAATCCAGGCATGACTGTGTTGTCGACCCCTTCTCTTATTGCTTTCGTTATAAATTTTGCGGGTTTTTTTCGCATTTCCATTATGGACGGCGCCGTTCCGCGCCCGTTATGGCACATGCCGCAGTCGGCCCTGAATAATTCAAAGCCTGACTTCCCTTTTCCCCTTTCAACATGACAGGTCCTGCATTTTTTGCTGAATATCTCGTCCGCATTGTATTTATTCAGGTGCAGCCTGTTTTTTACGAGCATTTTTACGGTAAGTATCGTGATGGGTTTCAGCGGGTCATTTGAATGTACCCTGATCCTCTTTGTTACGTTCCCCCGTTTACCGGCGAGATTTACTGTAATACTGATTTTTCCTTTTTCTCCAGGTTTCAGGTGGTCCGAACTGACCATCACGGCAGCACACCCTCACGATGCCGTCAATTTATCGATAACTAATTGCCGGTCGCCCTTGTTCGAGAATTCGAATATATGTTCAGCCTTGTTATCCTGGCTCATCAGGCCGAAATCGTATTCCATAGTCTCAAAACTTATCGAAGGCTGTGCATGGGCGACAACCGGGACAAGCAGCAGGAATAATATAAAAGCAACCCGTTTCATATAAATCTATTATAACTTTTTACGTTCAGGAAAACGCAATTCATAAAGCATAAAAGGCATTTCTCAGCGTTTCCTCCGGCTGTTCTTGCCTGCCCGGACGATGCGGTTAACATAAACAGGCAGTTTAAGTTATATTATAAGATTAATCGTATGCAGAAGTTCATCAATATAAAGGGCGCAAGGGAACACAATCTCAGGAACATAGATATCTCTATACCGAGAGAGGCGATTACCGTAATAACAGGCCCTTCGGGGTCGGGGAAATCATCCCTTGCCATTGACACGATTTACGCCGAGGGACAGAGGCGCTATGTAGAGAGCCTTTCAGCATATTCAAGACAGTTCCTTGAACAGTTGCGGAAGCCTGAATTCGATTTCATCGAGGGGCTTTCCCCTTCGATAGCAATAGACCAGAAGACCGTAAACAGAAGCCCGAGATCGACCCTCGGGACGATCACGGAAATTTACGATTATCTTCGCGTGCTTTATACCAGGCTTGGAAAGGCCTATTGCTATAATTGCGGCTTGGAGATATCCACACAGGAATCACAGGATATTGTTAAAGCGATTCTCTCTCTCCCCGAAGGCGCCAGGGTGCAGATCCTCTCTCCGATAGTCAGGGACAGGAAAGGCAATTACAGGAAAGAACTGCAGGAGATGCGCAATGAAGGTTTTATCAGGGCAAGAATAGATAATGAGCCGCTCGATCTTACGCAGGAGATAAGCCTCGAAAAAAACAGACGTCATACAATCGAGATAGTTATAGACAGGATAATAATAAAAAGTGGCATTGAACGGCAGGTCAGGACCTCGGTCGATACGGCATTCAAGTATTCGGATGCCGTTGTATTGAATCTTGTGGACGGGAATAAAGACATCCTGTTTTCCAGGACCTCGGCCTGTCTCAAATGCGGTATCAGCTATCCTGAAATCAACCCGGGATTTTTCTCTTTTAACAGCAGGGCCGGCGCATGCCCTGCCTGCAACGGACTGGGATTTGAGAACCCGGACAAGTATTCGGACGGTCCGGACGAACAGAGATGCTGCCCGGAATGTAAAGGTCTCAGGTTGAGAAGAGAGGCGTTAAGCGTGAAATTTCATGGCCTGAATATAGGTGAATTTTGCGCGATGTCCGTAAGCGATGCCTTCTCCAGTTTTAAAAAACTCGAACTGTCTGAAAGGGAGATATTAGTCGCCTCAAGGATATTCAAGGAGATTAACGACAGGCTCTCGTTTATAGAAAAAGTCGGCCTCGGCTATCTCACACTGGACAGGCCGTCCCTTACACTTTCCGGCGGAGAGGCCCAGAGGATAAGGCTGGCAACCCAGATGGGCTCTTCGCTTACCGGTGTCCTTTATGTGCTCGATGAGCCGAGCATCGGGCTCCACCCGAGAGACTGCGTTAAGTTGCTGGAGAGTCTTTCGTCAATCAGGGATGCAGGCAACACGCTTATAATAGTGGAACATGATGAGGAGACAATAAGATGGGCCGACCATATCGTGGACATGGGGCCGGGTGCGGGCATAATGGGCGGATGGGTGGTCGCGGAAGGCACGCCCGCGCAGGTGGAGAGTAACAGTAAATCTCTTACCGGCCGGTATCTTGCCGGGCTGCTTTCGATTGAGCTGCCGCTGGAAAGAAGGGCTGCAAAAGATTTTATTATGATAATGGGAGCTTCCGAACACAATCTGAAGAATATCGATGTGAAAATCCCTCTTAACTTATTTACCTGCGTTACCGGCGTGTCCGGCTCGGGAAAAAGCACGTTGGTCCTCGATATACTTTACAGGGCCGCCCTGAAAAGTATATCGACCGCCGGGAAAGAAACGGTTCTTCCTCCGGGGAAACATAACGGGATAACGGGCCTGGATATGCTAACCCGTGTTGTATCCGTTGACCAGTCTCCGATTGGTCGTACGCCCAGGTCGAATCCCGCAACATATACAGGTTTTTTTTCTTTTATCAGGGGCCTGTTCGCCATGCTGCCCGCTTCCAGGGTAAGGGGTTATTCTCCCTCAAGGTTCAGCTTTAATGTTGCCGGGGGCAGATGCGAACGCTGCCACGGACATGGATCGATTAAAGTCGGGATGCACTTTCTTCCGGACGTTTATGTGCTATGCGACAAATGCAAGGGGAGAAGGTATAATGATGAGACCCTGGAGATCAGATATAAAGGGAGGAATATTGCCGAGGTCTTTGACATGACCATCTCGGAGGCCAGCCGGTTTTTTGAGAATATCCCCAGGATACGCGGCAAACTCGAGATACTCGAAGACATCGGCCTCGGATATCTTCAGACCGGTCAGCCTGCTACCACGCTCTCGGGTGGCGAGTCCCAGAGAATCCGGCTTTCGCGCGAACTTGGAAAGAAATCCGCCGGGAATACGTTGTATATTCTTGACGAACCGACAACCGGCCTGCATTTTGCCGACATCCGGAAACTGCTTGACGTAATTAATATGCTTGTTGATCATGGCAATACTGTTGTAGTAATCGAACATAATCTGGATATCGTAAAATCAGCGGACTATGTGATCGACCTGGGGCCTGAAGGCGGAGAAGATGGCGGCATGGTCGTGGCCGAGGGAACTCCCGAGGAGATATGCGGTAATCCGGATTCTTATACGGGAACTTTCCTGAATGAGAAACTTCCGCATACGGCCCCGGCGGGAGCGGCCGTATAGGCGGAAAGGGGATTGACTAAGCTGAAAGGCCACAGGAAGATATATTATATTACAGCTCTCCTCCTCTGTATGTCGTTTTTTGCCTCTTGCGTAGCGGAGGAACAGTCGATGTACAAAAAAAGCAGGATGCTGATGGATACGTTTGTGACCATCACTGTTGTTTCCGGTTCGGCTGATGAAGCTGACGAGGCGATCGAAAAAGCCTTCTCAGCTATCGAAAGATTCGGCGCTTTAATCAACTTCTTCTCGGATAAGAGCGAGGTCGCGGAAATTAACAGGAAGGCTGGCATGAGTGAAGTTAGAGTGTCCCCCGCGACAATTGATATTGTAGAACGGGCGGTGTATGTCGCCGCAAAATCAGGTGGTGCTTTTGATCCGACGATAGGCCCTGTAACAAAGTTATGGGATTTCACGAAAAAGAAAAAACCGTCAGGTGTGCGGATCAGAAACAATCTGCGGCTGGTTAACTATCAAAATATAATTATCAACAGGGATAAACAGACCGTTTTTCTCAAGGAAAAGGATATGCTGCTGGATCTTGGAGGGATCGCAAAAGGATATGCCGCTGATCTGGCGGTTATAAATCTTCAACAGAACGGCATTAAGTCGGGACTCGTTGCGGTTGCCGGCGATATAAGGGGTTTCGGATCAAGGCCCGACGGGGGCGAATGGAAGATAGGAGTGAAAAACCCGAGACAGAGAAACGGGTCCGATGAGATAATCGCCAGAATAAGCCTCAGCAATAAAGCGGTGTCAACATCAGGTGATTATGAGAGATATTTTTTTATCAACGGCCGGAGATTTCACCACCTGTTAGACCCGAAAACAGGATATCCCGCAGAGTGTTGCCGCAGCGTCAGTATGATTGCGGATGAAGGGGTCTTTGCGGACGGCTTTTCGACCGCTGTTTTCATACTCGGCCCTGAAAAGGGCCTCGAACTTGTTCAGGCCCTTGGCATGGATGCGATAATAATCGATAATAACGGCAAGATCCATGCGACGCCGGGTCTTGAAGGAAGATTTGAGATTGAAGAAAATCATTAAGAATATTACGCTAGCGGACTGGACGCTGTTTTTAGTTCTGTTAGTGGTTTCGGTCGCTGGAATATTTATCACTAAAGAAGCCCTGCCCCGGGGCACGGACGTAACAATAGAGATAAACGGAGAACCGGCGTATACATTCCCCCTGAATGTCGACCGGACGATACCTGTCAGCGGTCCATATGGAGATACGCTTATTGAGATAAAATCCGGCAGGGCGCGTATAAGGGAGGCGCACTGTCCAAACCGGGTCTGCGTCAAACAGGGATGGGTCTCAAAGGGGGTCATCATCTGCCTCCCCAATAAAATCCTTGTATTTGTCGGAAGTGGCGGCGGGGATAAGTCAGGGAAAGAGATCGATGCAGTCACGGGATAGATACCGTATCGCATTGCTGTCGGCTTATGCGATCGCGCTCCACGGGTTCGAGAGCCTGCTCCCGACGCCCATCCCATGGCTCAGGCTGGGTCTGGCGAATATCATAACACTTGTCGCTCTCCTGCTCTATGGGTTCAGAACCGCCATGATGGTTACACTGATAAGAATAATAATCGCTTCCATCTTCAGGGGGACATTCCTCGGTCCTGCTTTCATCCTGAGTTTTGGGGGCGGTGTTTCCAGCACCATTGCGATGGGGCTGGCGTATAAAATATCCAGGAACCTCTTCGGTCCTGTCGGACTGAGCCTGATAGGCGCTGTCTCCCATAATATTGCCCAGTTGGCGTTGGCCTATGTCCTGTTCATACAGAGGATCGAAGCGGTGCTTATAATCAGCCCGGTCATACTCCTTATCGGGACCTTGTCAGGCGTTACGAATGGACTTGTATCGGATTTTTTAATCAGGAATATCCTGAAAAAAAATGGAGATAAATTTCAGGATTTGGCCAGGGAATGATGCGGATCACCTGTCCAATATGCAAAAAAAGAACGACACTGGAGGAAAATCCATGGAGACCGTTCTGTTCAAAACGCTGCAAGCTCCTTGATTTCGGCGCGTGGATATCGGGTGACTACAGGATCGAAGGGAATGAGGATGAAGAGGAAGATGAGAGAAGGGATAATGAAGATATATAGATGAATTTCATGCTAAATTTATTACGGGATGGAGGATATTATGATAAAAATAGGCGTAGCCGGCGCGGCCGGAAAAATGGGCGGCAGAATATCAGTTCTTTCAGGGGAATATGAAGGAATTCAGCTTGCGGGAGTCTTTGAGAGAAAGGGACACAAAGATATCGGCAGTGACATAGGGGTCCTGACCGGCTCCGGTCAATCCGGCCTTGAACTGCGCAGCGGCATAGATGAAATAATAGGAGATGTCGACCTGATAATCGACTTTACATCCATTGAGTCCACAAAAGAAAACCTCAGGGTTGCAGCGGAAAAGGGAAGGGCCATGGTTATAGGCACTACGGGTTTTACAAAAGACGATATGAAAGAGATCGGACCGCTGGCCGAAAGCATTCCCTGTGTTATGGCGTCAAATATGAGCCTTGGGGTGAACCTGCTGTTGAAAGTCCTGAGGGAAGTGGCTTCGGTCCTCGGGGATGAATACGATATAGAAATTATTGAGGCCCACCACAGGCTGAAAAAAGACGCGCCGAGCGGTACAGCCCTGAAGATAGCACAGGTGATTGCGGACGCGGTAAACAGGGACCTGGAAGAAGTCGCGGTTTATGAAAGGAAGGGGATGATCGGAGCAAGGCGGCGGAAAGAGATAGGGATTCAGACAATCCGGGCGGGAGATATCGTGGGAGAGCATACCGTCATGTTCGGAGGCCTTGGCGAGAGGATAGAGATAACCCACAAGGCTTCAAGCAGGGACACCTTTGCCAGGGGGGCGTTAAAGGCCGCCCTCTGGCTTGCCGGAAAACCGGCAGGTTTGTACGACATGCAGGATGTGCTTGGGTTAAAGTAAACGGATACTACTCTTTCTCAAACTGGTCTTTTGACGCTCCGCATACCGGGCAGGTCCAGTCATTGGGAATGTTTTCGAAAGGCGTACCCGGCGCTATATCATTGTCCGGGTCGCCGTTTTCCGGATCGTAGATATAACCGCAGACGGAACATTTCCATTTTTCCATGGCAGCATCTCCTTTTTGGGAATTATTTTTCTCATAATAGTAGAAGTTTACCACAGCCTTGCATGAAATTCATCGCTGACGGCGGGCAGTGACGATTAAAGAGTCCGGTGGCGACGGATCTCCCTGGATCTCAAAAATTTAAAGCGGTTGTTGTATTTTTAGCGTCTTTTTTGATATATTGATATGAATTCATGGAAACCCAGGAAAAGAAATCTATTATTGAGTCACTGCTTTTTGTTACTGGCGAGCCGCTTACGCTCCCTGTTATAAAGAACATCACCGGACTTCATGAGGCCGAAATCAGGCAGGTGCTGGATGATTTAATCAGGGAATACAGGGAAAAGAACCGGGGGGTTCTTATCATCGAGATTGCCAACGGATACCAGATGGTGACAAATCCGGCTAATGCTCAATGGGTGAAAAAACTCAGGAATACCAGTGCCTCCAGCAGGCTTTCGATGCCGGCGCTCGAAACTCTGGCGATAATTGCTTATAATCAGCCGATTATCAAGGCCGAGCTTGAATTAATAAGAGGTGTAAACTCCGACGGGGTTATCAAGACGCTGCTTGACAGGAGACTCATAAAGATAATGGGCAGAAAAGAAGTGCCGGGGAAACCGCTCCTCTATGGGACTACACGGGAATTCCTGCAGTATTTCGGGCTGAAGGACCTCTCGGAACTTCCCACGCTCAAGGAACTTACAAGAGAAGAAGCAGCTTAATAAACAGTATAATTTAAGATATCATGGTTGACTTAAAAAGGGGGATCAGTGGAGATAAAGATTAGTTTTCCAGGTGGCAAAAAGGTGAACGCCGAGATTAATGGAATGGTCATAAAGACAGACCAGCCTGTAAAGTACGGCGGAGAGGGTTCGGCCCCATCCCCGTTTGAACACTTTCTTGCTTCTGTAGGGACATGTGCGGGTATCTTTATCCTCGGTTTCTGCACGGAAAGAAAAATTCCGGCTGAAAATATATCTCTTGTCGAGCGTCTGGAATACGGCAGAAGAGAGGACGGCAAGCCTTTTCTGGAGAAGATCGTTCTTGAGATATTGGTGCCGCCGGATTTCCCGGAAAAGTATTACAACGCGCTGATCAAGGTCGCCGACCAGTGCGCGGTGAAGAAGGCGATTATGAACCCTCCGGAATTTGAGGTGAAAACCGTGGTCCAATAACCACGGGCGTTGCGGTTTGACTTTGACAATCGCGTTCTTTATCGTTTTCCGGTTAATCCACTCTTAAATCCGTAAAGTTTTATTCTTTCAGCATCGAGGGTTCGGTATGCGGGATGAAAAGCGCTCCCCTCAGGGCATTCATAAGGTCCGGGTCTTCGTTCATCTCGCGATACGTTATCATTGGCATGATATTTTCTATTTCATGGAGCAGGCTTTCGTCAAGCAGCAGCCTTTCCGCTCCCCCGAGAGAGGAATTCCCTACCGGCATGAACCTCTCTTTCGGCAGATCGGGGAGCATGCCGATATTAACAGCATGTTCGAGATTGATTCCACACCCCAGCGCTCCCGCGATATAGATCTTTTTGAGATCGCTGAATGTCAGGCCGACCGACCTGACAAAGACATACAGGAAGGCGAACATGGCGGCCTTTGAGAGCAGGAAGTTTTTTATCTCCCTCTGACTTACTAAGAGTTTCCTGTCCTCCGAACCGAAGAGCATGTATGCCTTTTCCCCGTCTCTGTCTGTAACGCCTTTCGCGGACTCTATGAATTCCCCGGCCTGGTCGATTATTCCGGAGGAAAACAACTCGGAAACAAGGTCTGTCATACCAGATCCGCAGATGCCGACCGGCTCGATACCGGATATGACCTCCAGGGAGATATCCTTGGTTCCGCGGTCTATTCTTACCCCGGAGATTGTTCCGTCGGCGGCTCTTTTGCCGATGCCTGCTATGCCGTCCTCCAGTGCGGGGCCTGCCGCCCCGGCGCCCACCATAATCCAGTCACGGCAACCGAGCGTTATCTCGGCGTTTGTTCCGACATCGATAAATAGTACCGGCTCTTCTTCCCTGTATATTCCACAAAACAGTATGCCGCTGACAATGTCCCCGCCGACATAGCTTCCTGCGTTAGGGAATACGTAAATAACGGCATTTTTGTTTACGTATACGCCGGCGTCCCCGGCATATAAAAAAACCGCGCTGTTGACGGCCGGAATATATGGGCTGACAGATATATTTCTCGGATCAAGCCCCAGGAAGAAATGAGACATTATTGTATTGCCGGCGACAGTTATGGCGAATATATCATCTGGAGAGACGTTGTTGTTGCGGCAGATTGATCCTATGAGTTCATTGACACAGGACAGGAGCTCTTCCGCCAGAAGCGCGGATTCGCCCAGCATGGACCGCTGCACCCTCGAAAGCACATCGCTACCGAATTTAACCTGGGAGTTCTCTCTTGCAAGTGTATCCGCTTTTTCACCGGAATCGAGATTAAACAGTGAACAGGCGATATTCGATGAGCCGATATCAATGGCGAGGCCGTAAACATTATCCCTGCCGAAGTCCTGCACTTCATAACCGTGTTTCTTACGGCCCACGACGAGTTTTACTCCGAACCGGTTTTTGCGCAGCTCTTCCGGTAAGTTTTTCAGTATATGCAGTGGAATTGATACATCATGCAGCCCGAGCTCTTCAAGTTTATTCTTCAGTCTTTCGGCATCCGCGGTCTTGTTGTCGGGGGAAGGGACATTTAACATGACCTGACATGAGAACGCAAGCGCCTTTTTATTCATAAAGTATCTTCCCCATATCCGATATATCATAACCACCGAGGTTTTCCACCAGTTCCCTGAACTCCCTGTCTTCCTGTATAATCCTGACGAGCGCCGAAACAGGCCGGGATTCCATATGTTCTTTAGGTATCGCAAGATCATATCGCTCTCTTGCAACAGGGATGAAATCGAGACCGAGCGCCTTTGCCGCCGCAAGGATGCCGACGCCTGTATCTGCAATGCCGGTCAAGACTGCTGAGGCAACACCCATATGAGTGTATTCCTCCATGTCATACCCTCTGATGTCTTCAGGCGATATCCCAGCTTCCTTCAGGTGTTTATCCGTAAGAAGCCTTGTGCCGGACCCCCTCTGCCTGTTTATGAATGTGATGTCCTTTCTCACGAGATCATGAAATCCGCTGACATTCAGGGGGTTTCCTTTCGCTACAATAAATCCCTGCTGGCGGTAGACCAGGTTTATAAGGACGATCCCCGCGTCTCCCAGAATTCTCCGGATAAAAGGAATGTTATACTCACCGGTCTCTTCGTCAAGCAGATGAGTTCCGGCCAGATGCGCTTCGCCTCTTTTCAGGGCGATCAGGCCCCCCATTGAACCTGTGTGAGCAGATGAGAGCGACAGCTTTGGATGGTTTTTCTTTAAAATATTCGAGAGGATGTCCAGGGTATTGTCATGACTTCCGATACACACAAGAGTATTCTCAATCTCCTTTTTTTCCTTTATCAGTTCGACATCAACCACGGCTCCGGCTCCAGGCCCTTCGGACATTGCCGGTATCCGTACAAAACCATCCGCCCTTACCAGAGACATCAGAACCCCCGCGCCCCTGCTTACAGGAGTCGCTATCAGCTTCCCCCCGACCTTTCCGACCTTCACCCTCAGGAATTCTTCCTGCCCGAGGCGGGAGGCCGTCTGCCTCGACAGGATGGCCTTGATAAAAACCGGATCCGGTGTATCAAGCCCCTGCAACCGGTAAACCAGTTCTTTTGCAAAAAGGCTGAAGGTGATATATGCCGAGACAGGATAGCCGGGAATGCCAAGTACCGGCGTCTTATTTATCCAGCCGAGAATAACCGGCCTGCCGGGCTTTATGTTCACCCCGTGCAGAATCAACTCGCCGAGTTCTTCCATTACCTTCCTTGTGAAGTCCTCTGAGCCGGCGGAAGACCCGGCATTCACCACCACCAGATCCGCTGAATCACATCCGTCAAGGACCGCCTGTTTTATCCGTTCGATTTTATCCGGTACTGGCTTAACCCGTACTGCTTCCCCGCCCCATTCAGTCACGAGCGAAGCCAGTATGATTGAATTATATTCTATTATGTCACCCTTCTTCAGGGCCTTTCCGGGTTCAACAAGTTCGGAGCCGGTGGGTATGATCATCACCTTTGGTCTGCGCCGCACATATATTTCGACATGCCCTCCCGAGATAACGGCGCCGATATCAAAAGGTCGCATTTTATGGTTCTCCGGCAGAATCAACTCGGTATTCACAATATCCTCGCCGACAACCCTCACATGCTGCCATGGCGTAGCGGGCCTTATGATCTCTATGTATCCGCCTTCGGAGTCCTCTTCGTTCATTGTTGATCGTCCGGGGGAGCCGGTCAGGTTCACATCTTCGACCATGATCACCGCATTGAATTCGTCAGGCACCGGATCGCCTGTATCAATGTAAACAGCCTCGTATCCCGTCCGCAGCCTGACAGGAGATGCTTCCGAAGCTCCGAAAGTATCGGCAAACCTTACCGCGTATCCGTCCATAGCTGATGAGTGGTAGAAGGGAGAGGACATTACGGCATAAACCGCGCCGGCAGTGACCCTGCCGAGTGAATCTTCCACCATTACCTGTTCGCCTTCCAGCGGCTTGACCCCTTCGGCCTGGATTTTCTCCTCCCACTTCCGAAGGGCCTCGTTCAAGGGTGTATTATCGAAATATATTCCTTTCATTGAGATGTGTTGATCTTCACTCGAAATCCGCGTAAATTTCGCCGAAATTTATTCCCGCGATACTTTTTCCTTTATATCTGGTTTTTACTGACCTTTTTGCGTCATCCAGCTCAGGCGTTTTTATGCCGTTCTGCAATGTCAGGAATGCCTCTATAAATGCTGCAAGACGGTCGGATGCCTCAACGATTTCACCATCTCTCGGGTTAAACCTGTCTTCATTGAAATTAATATTAATCTCATCGGATTTCTTCCTGCTTTTCTTCCCATTGATGATTACAATGCTTGAGAACTCATCTTCGGTAAACATCTTCATCTCCGCGTGCCAATCTTTTGGAATCAGGTTATAAACCTCTTTCTTCATCTGCTGTTTTTCGTATATCTTGATCATCCTTTCAAATTCCTTAAAGGACTTTTTAACCGGAGATATTATGTCTCTGGTAAGAATTTCCGGTAAGTCGTGAAACAGCCCTGTAAAAAAGTTATTGATACATCTGTTGTTACATGCGCTGATTTCCAGAGAGAATAAATAGCATAAGATTGCCACAATCATCATATGGCCGAGGACGGATGTCCGGGGCACCATATGCAGATGACTCCACCTAACCTGGAACCTGAGCTGTCCGCAGAGTGAAACGAAATTCTGCAGATTAACATGCAGCACTAACTCCTGTAATCCCTTCAGGTCAAGGTATCTCTCCTGTCTTCGTTCCAGGTCTCTTCCTATTTCAGCAATATCATATCCCTTCGGATTTGCGCGCTCAATGATATCAAATTCCCATTTTGTGGCATAAAAATGAGCAGCAGCAAGAACTCTTTTGTTGACATTCTCCCGCGTATCCGAGAAGTAATGTTTAAACCTCCTGCCAAAATCTTCACCCAGGGGAGATATGACGGGCTTTAGTTGTTGGTGGACCCATTCATTTAATTTTTTATACTGAGATGGATCTTCCTTGATCTTATAAAATATCTGTGGCTTCAGATCGGTTATGACCAGACGCTGCAGGAATTCAAAGATTCCGCCCTCGATAACATCTATCCAGCTAAAGGCTTTGTTGCCTTGCTCATACTTGCCTAATATATAGGCGATTATCATCTTGTGTGCCTGCTTGTCCAGTTCTCTTAAATCCACGGGACGTATCTTGTCATTCCATCTCTGCATGTTGGCGGCATCAAATATTCTTAACAGCAATGACTTTCTTAACATGAAATTCCTTTCAATAAAGAGATAATCAGTTTTTCCAGCTCTCGGGAACCTGTATGTAATCTACGTCTTTGGACGATATTTTTCAACTTTTTCCGTGTGGAACAGCTGAAATTTTCGTTAAAATCAAGCATCATGATTCCATGGGTAAATTCAATATTTAAACAGGCATAAAAAAAGGTTTCCAAGCCTCTGAATGCCTGAAAACCTTTTAAAAGTACTGGTGAGCCGTGGAGGGATCGAACCTCCGACCCGCTGATTAAGAGTCAGCTGCTCTACCATCTGAGCTAACGGCCCGTTTAAACAAAATAAGGTAAAGAATATAGTAAAACAGAAATCTGTCATTCAGTCAATGATAACCGGACTGATTTAATGAAACCGGTGCGTAATTGGCGCGCCCGAGAGGATTCGAACCTCCGACCCTCGGCTCCGGAGGCCGATGCTCTAATCCACTGAGCTACAGGCGCAATCAATATTCATAATTATAAATATGCGTATACATACAAACATACTCTGCTCTTGATTCTTTAACTCCAAACCTGCTCTGCAGATTGTTTGGGGTGAGTGACGGGAGTCGAACCCGCGACCATCTGAGCCACAGTCAGATGCTCTAACCAGCTGAGCTACACCCACCATAATGTACTGCGTACACCTTGAGAAATATATCCTGCTTAACTATAAGTAAAACAGATATGAATACAGTCAGTCAAATCATCATCTGGCGCTGCATTAATATCAGTTAATTACGTTAAGCTGTATAATCTGGCGCGCCTGAAGGGATTCGAACCCCTGGCCCACTGCTTAGAAGGCAGTTGCTCTATCCAACTGAGCTACAGGCGCATATTTTATTAAAAATTACCTCTTATAATCAAATTTTCCGAATTTTGATTATAAGAGGTTCACTGAATTTGTGTCAAGATTACAAGTGGCTTGCGCGAATAGTTTGACTTCACTATCTTTTTTTCTTTACTATTATCTCGTTATACTTTTTTATATGGGCGGTTAGCTCAGTTGGGAGAGCGCCACGTTCGCAACGTGGATGTCGGGGGTTCGACTCCCCTACCGTCCACCATTAATTTCCTGTAAAATCAATGAACTGCTTTGGTTCGGCGGTCAAAAAATAGCATATACAGACCGTGTACACGTGATGTTTGCGTTATAAACAGGACTCCTGATAATGATTTTATAACATCTCTCATGTCTTCCAGTAATATCGTATGGCTAACAGATAAAATCCCGACATATATTTTCTGTTCAATGCCTGCCTGAAAATTCCTGTTAATAATGTAGTATTACTTTTTTGGGATTAAATTTTTAGTGGCCGGTTTTATGGAGCTTCAGAATTAATGGCTTCGTGAAAAGCAGTAAATTCCGCGAAAGCGCGCACCCAAGGAGAGGCCTGATATAATGCCGGCTGTTCCGGGCACTTAAAATATTGGTTACTAAATCATGTGGTATTTTAAACTTGACATTTGCCCGGTTATCTGATAAAAAAGTATTAAGTGCTATATGAGACTCAAGCTTGACAAGGTCAATCCTTTCCTGGAGCGAAGTGCAGATGCAGTTTATCCTGATGTATATACGGTGTTTGTGCTGCCAGTAATGTGGCTGCGGTTTATAATAGAGATACGGAAAGGATGCTTTTCGGGTGGATGAACACCTGAAGTTTCCAGTGTTAAAACGATCTTAAGCCAGGCAATTTTTTAAAAAGTATGACTGAAAGAGATATTTTAGATGAGATAATCGACATCGGCAAGAGACGGGGAGCTCTCAATTATAGTGAGATAAACGAGGCCCTGCCCCCGGAGTTCTTTTCTCCTGACGAGCTGGAAGACTTTATAGACCTTCTGCATGACATGGGGATCCAGGTTATGGACAGTAAAGGTCAGGCATTTAACGACGACGGGAGTTCAGGAGAAGCAGGGGGATATGAGAAGACCGAAGACCTTGTCCAGGCATATTTTTATTCAATGGGAGAAATTCCGGTGCTCACGAAAGAAGAGGAAATAGTGCTTGCAAAGAGATTGCAGGAAGGGGAGAAGATTATAAGAGCCCTGATTATGGAAACACCCTTATACAAGCACCTGAAAGAGGGATTGAATGGCAATGGTGAAGAAGAAACGCCTGGTGTTTCAGTGGAGGAGGAATCGGATGAAGTCTTCAGCATGGTCCAGGGGATGATCGGGGATGCCATGAAAAGGATCGAATCAGCAGAGGAAAAGATTCCAGCCCATGGCGTAATGAAGGGGTTTGGTGTTGATGTAATGGAAGCAGAGGCTCAAGCCGAATATAAAAGGGTTGAGTCGGAACTCGGAATTAAGGTGGATGATTTAAAGTTCATGTGGGAGCGGATTACAAGCGCAGGGATGATTATAAGCGGGGCCAGGGATGAATTGATCATTCGCAACCTCAGGCTGGTGGTTAATATAGCAAAAAAGTATATGGGCAGGGGACTGACCCTGCTTGACCTGATCCAGGAAGGGAATATAGGCCTTATGAAGGCTGTTGGCAAGTTCAGGCATGAAAAGGGGTTCAAGTTCAGCACATACGCCACGTGGTGGATAAGACAGGCGATAACCAGGGCGTTGATAGACCAGACAAAGACGATCAGGGTGCCTGTGCATATGATGGAATTCTACAACAGGGTTTCAAGGGCCTCCAGGGAATTAACACAGCGGTTCGGCAGGGAACCCAGTAATGAGGAGATAGCCGGGGATTTGGATGCACCTGTTGGAAAGGTCGAGGATGTCTTCAGGGCGATACTGGATCCAATAGCGTTGCAGACGCCGGTGGGTGATGAAGATACCGCCCTGGAGGATTTTATCTGCGATCGTAACAGCCTTTCACCCTATGTCGGCGCTGAGCAAAATGAGACTACTGAGTATATAATAAGAGTTTTGGAGACATTGAACCCCAGGGAAGAAGAGGTCATAAAGATGAGGTTTGGAATAGGGGTTGCCAGAAACTACACGCTCGAAGAAGTAGGAAGACATCTGTCGATTACGCGTGAACGGGTAAGGCAGATAGAGGCGAAGGCACTGAAGAAGCTCAATCATCCGAGCAGGCGCATGGCATTAAAGAACTTAACCGGCGCCTGCTAGTGACTTGCCCCGAGGGCGTGTTTATTTGGTAAACAACCCCCGCCTTTTACCTCCGGGCGGGGCATTCCATCGGTGATCGTTTATTCAAACTGTGTTATAAGATTTCCAGCTGATACAGGTTCCATGCTTTCACGTACAATCGCGGTCGCCGTGGTATCTTTATAACTGATAACCTGTATTGTTCCGTTCGGGACCTTGTTCTCTCCTAATTTAATGGTTTTCAGGATATCTCCGACTTCTATCCCGTCCTTTCTGCCCTTGTCTATATAAACTACGTCAAGCATGCCTGCTATTATCCGCAGGTGCCTTGTCGCTACGATATAGCCGTCGATTGCCGGTTTTCTGTAGTCGTTTGCCTTAAGCGGCGGTTCCACCTCGTAAAAAGTATTCAGTATATCGCCGGTGTTTATAGAATCAAAACATTTTGTTATCTCGGCGACGGTGTTTCCATACTCGAATTTTTTAACCTTCGCAACTCCGAGCATCTCGATAACATAACCTATTTTTTCGTTGGTTACAGGGTGGTTAACAATTTTATCGCCCCGGATAATATAAAATTTATCACCGATATTCACTGGATTATCGGTTTTTACATAGATAATATCCCTATTCCCGAATATACTTTTTCCGGAAGGGGAGCCTGTAATCGTTCCCGCGACAGGAACAGTGTTCGCAATGTAGCTGCTTGCCAGCAGCAGGTTTTTATTGACCAGGTAGGAAGGTTCGACCGGTTTTATTGTCTCAACCAGTTTTAATTCCTTTTCCACCGCAGGTTGTTGATACCTTACAGCGGGGACTTTCCGCCTTTCTTCCAGGAGCAGGTACAGAGGTATCCTGATGATCTGTCCGGGATATATCCTGTCCGGGTTTTTTATTCCGGAGTTTTCTTTCCATATCTTGGGCCACAGAAACGTATCGCTAAGTTCCTCGCTGGAAATATCCCATAGTGTATCGCCTTTCTGGACTGTATATTCTTTTATCTCCTCAATTTGGGAAAAGGCTAACGCGGGGAACATCAGTGATATTAATATTATTGATAACCCTAATCCTTGCTTGAACATATTAATATTCTCCTTTAATAAGGTTTTTACTCTATTAAAAAATAACCGAGATGAATAAAACTGTCAAGTATATTCTATATCCTATTTGACATAATAACCAGTAAAAAACGATAATTTCCTATGCAAAGATACAGTTCCTTCGGCGCGTACATGAGGAAAAAGTTTGGTTCAACTGTCTACAAAGTCAATGTGGACGCGGGTTTTACATGCCCTAACAGGGACGGCACGCTTGGTCTTTCCGGATGCATATACTGTAATAACGACAGTTTCAGGCCTGATTCCTGTACACCCGCGCTTCCGGTCAGCGAACAGATCAGTAACGGCATCAGGCATATCCGTGGGAGATACAAAACGGAAAAATTCCTGGTGTATTTTCAGCCATACACAAATACTTACGCGCCCGTGGAGAAGTTGGAAGGCCTGTATAAAGCAGCACTTGAGACGCCTTCCGTTGTCGGGCTGGCGATCGGGACGAGACCGGATGCTGTTGATCGCGCAAAGATCGAGATGCTCGAGGCGCTGGCCGCTGATTATTTTATTCTTATAGAATACGGTCTTCAGTCGATTTATGATAAAAGTCTCAATTTTATAAACCGCGGGCATGACTACAAAAAGTTTCTGGATGCGATAAATCTGACAAAAGACAGGAATATTTATATCGGCGCTCATATCATAGCCGGTTTTCCGACCGAGACCCGTGAAGAAACGCTCGCCATGGCTGGCGAAATCTCACTTCTGCCGGTGGATTTTCTGAAGGTGCATCAACTTCAGGTTGTCAGGGATACCCCTCTGGAGAAGATCTACGGAGAAAACCCGTTCCATACCTTCGGATATGAGGAATATCTTGATTTTATAGTGGATTTTATCGAACGGTTATCCCCTGATATAGTCTTTCAGCGTCTCTTCGCTACTGCGCCGGACAGCATCCTTATTGCTCCTGAATGGGGCAGGAACAGGCACCAGATACTGAGAGATATCGAACGCCGACTGGAAGCAAGAGATACCTGCCAGGGGAAGGAATATAAGCCGCAGCCTGTTAATGTCTAGTGTCCTCTTCTACTTTCTGAAGACGATAAGCTCCTGCAAACCCTTCCTGGAGGTGTTTTTGGGCTTTTCATCAGGATAGCCGAGGGCTGCAACAGCCATAAGCTCGAGGTTTTCACCAAGGCCGAGGATATTCTTTATCTGCCTGCCTCGAGAATGTTGTTGATTATTTCCCCGGAAAGCAGATCTTTCTTGAACTTCCTTATGCTTCTTCTGTTTTTTATGGTCCCGAGTATTTCCAAAAAAATTTCCGTTCTGGTAAAATACGATATGGTTAATAAAGAACTGCTTATGGAAAATATAGATAAAGACATAGAAAAAATCAAGCAGATTATCGAAGAAATCAAACCAAGGTACACATCTTTAGCCGGTGATATCCTTTTTGTAGACATTCAGGACAGGACTGTCAGGATAAAACCGACCGGATATTGTTATAGCTGACACTTCACAAGGATTGACCTGGTTCAGGTCATACAGGAGAGAGTGAAGGAAGCTGTTCCGTGGGTAGAGATGGTAATAGTGGTAAGCTGAATTTCCGGAAATTTCCCCGGCCCAGGCTTAATTTTAACTTTTTTTGTTCATTGTTTGATGTAATTCTGTTGAAGAGCGCTATAAAGTCAAAGCCGGCAATTGCCGCAGTCAGGGGGAAAGACTTCTTTCCATGCTGAAAGAGCGCTCTCAATGAATATGTCGATCCGTCTGTCTCGACTGGACTGGGTATCGGCGGAAATGTTATGATTGCGCACGCGGCAGTTATATCTTTTAGCTTTTGAACTTATATACGCCCCCTTAGCTCAGTAGGATAGAGCACAGGTTTCCTAAACCTGGTGCCACACGTTCGAATCGTGTAGGGGGCACCACCTCAATCTCGTGCCGCTGACCTGAACGGATATTATTCCTCGAATCGTGTGTTTAACCTGACTTCCGCTGTCTGACAACCTCATAAAGACAGATTGCAGCCGAGGCCGCCACATTAAGGCTTTCCGCCTTTCCATATATCGGGATGTTTAATAATAAATCAGCGGCCTTTTTCAGCGTTGCGCATGCGCCATGCGCCTCATTACCGAAGACCATCGCCAGCGGCCCTTTCAGGTCGGCTTCATAAATGGATTTTTCGGCGTCCACAGCCGTAACCAGTAATTTTATCTTCCTGTCCCCGAGCCATGAGATAAGGCCGGCGGTATCCGTGTAAACGATCGGAATATTGAATATGCTTCCGGCGGTAGACCTTATCGCTTTCGGCGTAAATACGTCGCTTGTTCCCGGAAGAATGACGACCGCTTCGGCCCCGGCTGCATCCGCCGTGCGGATGATAGTGCCGAGGTTGCCCGGGTCCTGTATGCCGTCTATAACGGTAAAGACATCCCTGCCCCCCAGGTGGAGTTTTTCTATCGGTAAAGGCTGATAAGAGACAACTGCGACAATGCCACGAGGTGTTTCCGTGTCGGTGAGCCTGCCGATTATATGGTCGGCAATCTCAAATATCTCCCCTGTTTTTTTCGCGAGATTCCGTAAAAGACCCCTGGTCTCCATTATTGTCTGAAACGCGCTGGTGAAAAATACTTTTTTAATCCCGGCGCCGGAGGCGAGGGCCATCTCGATAAGATGCGGCCCCTCGATCAGGAACGCCGAATGCTTATATCTGCTCCGTCTGGTTTTTATCTCGAGAGCTTGCCTGATATTCTGATTTGAAACGCTTGTTATCCTGGTATAAACCATATCATATAAATTTAACAGATAAGAATCCTTATCCGCCAGCCGTGCAAACGCGGGAACAGGGGCCGACCGGGTAACTTCAGATAAATATAACCCGAAGTCGCCCGCTTTCACTGAATCTTATGTGCAGGAGAAAATAGGATATACCTGTCAGTGGTCGTCGCCGCGCGGTTGATAAACTCATCGAAATTAAGGCATTATTATATCCGGGTCAATGAAATGGAGAGATTCTTCTGAAAACGAAATCCAGGTATCCAAGGCTTGTAATCTCAGGGCTTAAAGGCGGTTCCGGCAAAACCATCCTTTCGATGGGCCTGATATCCGCATGGAGTGAAAACGGGCTGAAAATAGGGCCATATAAAAAGGGGCCGGATTATATTGACGCAGGCTGGCTTTCCTCGGCTGCGGGGCATGAGTGCTACAACCTTGACCCATTCCTGATCAGCAGGGAAAAAATACTCGCTTCTTTTGCCGGGCACTTCGGCAGCTCGGACTGTGCGGTCATAGAAGGCAACAGAGGCCTTTATGACGGCATGGACTCAGCCGGCACGTACAGTACCGCGGAGCTTGCCAAAATACTTGGTGCACCTGTCATCCTGATCGTGGATTGCACAAAGGTGACAAGGACGGCCGCCGCCATGATACTAGGCATGCAGCGTTTTGACAGGAGAGTGGATATAAGGGGGGTTGTTCTAAACCGGATAGCAGGGGTAAGGCATGAAAAAGTCATAAGAGAGTCGGTGGAAAAATACTGTAAAATTCCGGTGCTTGGCTCTATTCCGAAACTCGGTAATGAGCTGCTGTCCGAGAGACATATGGGACTCACCCCGTTTCAGGAACACGCGGATGTGGGGAAGACAATCTCCGATGCCGCTGAAATCGCGAGGAAATATCTTGATATTAAAGGAATTCTGAGGATAGCGGGGGACTCAGCCCCATTGCCTTCAGCGCGGGGAGGAAAGCTGAAATATAAGGCTGTAATCCAGATGAAGACAGCTCTTCAGCCACGAATTAAGATTGGAATTATAAGGGATTCCGCCTTCCAGTTTTATTATCCGGAGAATTTCGAGGAACTCGGCAGGAGAGGCGCCGAACTTGTAGATATCAGCTCTCTGGAGAGGAAAAAGCTTCCGGAGATTGATGCGCTATATATAGGGGGAGGCTTCCCGGAGACACATGCGGTCCTTCTCGCAAAGAACGGCATTTTCAGGAAATCGTTACGAAAAGCGGTGGAAGACGGCCTGCCGGTCTATGCTGAATGCGGAGGTCTTATGTACCTTGGAGATTCTCTTGTTCTGAATAATAGAACATATTCTATGGCCGGTGTCTTCCCTGTCAGGTTTTGTCTCGAGAAAAAACCTCAGGCGCACGGCTATACAATAGTTGAGGTGAACCGCTCGAATCCTTTTTATAAACGGGGGACTGTTTTGCGAGGGCATGAGTTTCATTATTCAAGGGTCCTCCGGACAGGGAATAAAGAGGGGATGCGGTTTGTATTTAAAATGAGGCGGGGACATGGAGTGATCGATGGAATGGACGGCTTGAGCTATAAGAATACATTGGCCACCTATACGCATCTTCATGCCCTCGGCTCTCCGGAATGGGCGGACGGACTCATTAATCAGGCGCATTTATACGCGCAAAGAAAGGCCCTGTCTGCAAAATAATCAAAAGGGAATGAAAGAGCAGAGCGCAGCGCAACGAAAGTAACGAATAAGGAGCAAGGACAGGCGTGGAGCGTTAAAGCTTGGAAATAGAGTCCCGGTGTTCAGTCAAAATGCGGGTAAGGATAAGAGGGCGATGGAGGCGGACGGACAAATTGCGGAAAAACTGTTATACTGTTTCGTGAAAGTGAGTATTCCAATGTTAAACAGAAGCGATAATCCGGATATCCTGGCATGTCCATTTTGCAAGAGCCAGATAGACAAACCCCGGGAAATCGAGAACGGGTTCGGCGATACATTCACGGGTGGTAAATGCGCATGCGGAGCTATATACATCTTTGACCGTTCGGGTCATAATCTCGGTGAAGCTTATGTGGACGGCCTGGCTTACGCGTGTGATGGCGACTGGGATAAGGCATGGGGTCTGATTCCGGATGAAGATTATGAAGTGAGGGAATTAAGTTATGACAGCATGCGGAACAGATTTTCGAGGTCACAAAGGAAGTTGACGGCCACTTTTCTGTTTGTACTCATTAAGAATGCTGTTGCTTAGGCCGTGGATGTCCCGGTTGAACGGAATATTCAATACAGGCAGGCATTTGTAGCGGTCGGCCGCCTGAACATCCTGAATGCGGAATTCATTCGTTCAAAATAATAAACAAAGATGATTTTCTGATAAGTTTTTTTTATTTGACCCCGGCTGTTGTTGTGTATTACTGTTAATAGCTTATCCAAAGTCAGTGGTTTAATTTTTAGGGGTTTTTTTATTGCAAATAGAATGTTTACGGTCCACACCGGGCGGAAGAGTTCGTGCGGACGAATTTATTAAAAATAAAAGTTAATAGGAGAAAGGGGAAAGAAAGATGCCGATAATGGAATTTCAGGGAAAAGAGATTGAGGTGGATGACGACGGTTATATAATTAACCTTGAAGACTGGACCAGGGA
>VAPF01021157.1_pt1 | contig 59563 bp, 40 predicted proteins | sample 3393931 | NCBI WGS metagenome assembly VAPF01 (sample SAMN08290437, study PRJNA428436) | hydrothermal vent metagenome | isolation source: Deep-sea hydrothermal vent chimney | place: Atlantic Ocean: South-mid Altantic Ridge | depth 2773 m m | reverse complement strand
GTGCCCGAGATGTGCGATAATGCCCTCCAGCTATAACATCAGTATGCTGATGGGCATTATCAGCCGCAGGTAAGCGAGTCTGTGAAACTCCGGATTAGGTGTAGCTAAACAGTTACTAATAAATAAAAACCAGGAGCAGTGATAGCATAGTGAAATATTCATGGGGCATATACCTCCTTATTATTCTGTCATCATCAGCTTGCACTACATTCCGACAGATAAATTTTGACACAATACGTCTGAGCAGTTACAGCCAGCCTCTTTACTCAGCGGAAAGCACGGGTAATAACTCGGCCAGGTTGCTGGTAAATCGTCCGGGGTATCAACTAATGATAAAGCAGAAACGCTTTTATGTGTTTGAAGATACCGCAGCTCGAGCAGCCTTTATGGCCTCCGGCAAACTCCCCGCCCAATCAGATTTTTATGATTGCGCGGTCGGCCCTTTAGGAACAATGAAATTGCTCAACAAAGCAACAGCCAAGAAGAAAACGGCAGCAGCCAAATTGCTGGCAACCTTTAAATCCATGCCGTTACTTCTCTTCCAAAAAAGTAATGATTTTTTTGTCTGGCGCTATAATAAGATTCTTTATGTAATTGGCAAATATACGAGTAATCTGCAATTCGAACAATATTATAGCCTGCCATATAACGAGAGCCGCTTCGATATGGGGCCAAATGGTGAGATGGTAATGTTTGAAATAGACAACAAGAACAGCAGATTAGAAGAACGGCTGATTGCACAGTTCAAGGAATTAGCCTGGCCGTTGGAATCCAACAGCAAAAACTATTTTGTCTGGAAATACCGGAACCGCATCTATCTTATTGGTGACATTAAAACAGACCGCCTTTTTGCCAAAAATCGTTTTATCATCTACTCGAAAGAAGATCTGGACATGCCACATTATTCAATCAGACCGGGAATGCCCGGCTCCCGTATTTACCTGAACGCGGGACATCGTGGAGAAATGCTGGTGGTCGAAGAAAACCCTCAACGGCCAAAAATGACTAGTCGGCTGCTTAAAAAATACTTAGGTGACAAACAGGCCAGAAGACTGCTTTTTAGTAACCATTCAACCGCCCCCCATCTCGGAGTCTATGCTTACCAGAACTGTTACGCTTTTTAATTAAAAAATTAGATTCAACAGATAACAAGACGGGGAAATTAATTAAATATTAATTAATTTATAACAAAAGCTTAAAGTTCTCTCCCTATATATATTTAAATACTTTTTTTTTGAAATACATAGAGAGAGAATTAAACACATGAGACGAGGAAATATACTTGTAGTCGAAGACGATGAGGATATTCAACAACTTGTCCTCTTTAATCTGAGCAAAGCGGGTTATCTGGTTAAATGCGTTGATTCGGGGGAAGAGGCTTTACAGCAAATTGGAGCGGAAAAGCCGGATATCATACTGCTTGACATCATGCTTCCCGGCATGAGCGGCTTAGAGGTCTGCCGGGCGATCAGACGCATAAATTCGATAAAGGAAATTCCAGTTATAATGCTTACTTCCAAAGGCGAGGATGAGGATATTGTGGCCGGACTTGATATAGGGGCCGATGACTATATAACAAAACCATTCAGCCCAAGAATTATTGTGGCAAGAATTAACACCGTGTTAAGGAGAAAAAACCAGACACAATATCAAAATCCGCCGTCAGAAGAATCGCGAATTGTTGTAGACTCCCTGGTCATTGATCCTGAAAAATATTCTGTCCAAATTAACGGGATACCCGTTGAATTGACCCTTACCGAATTCAATATTTTAACACTCATAGCCAAAAGACCGGGCTGGGTCTTCACACGCCAGCAGATTATCAACGCCACCAGAGGACATGAGTCTTTCGCTGTAAGCATGCGGGCAATCGATGTTCATATCTTCGGCCTGCGAAAAAAAATCAGGGAATTTGGCGCCAGAATCGAAGCAGTTCGTGGAATTGGTTATCGATTTAAGGATTAACCTGCCGCCTAACATCCCATCTTGTAACAGTTCACCATTGCCTCATCTGCACATACCAATGGAAAGAACTTCTGTAGTTTAACCTCTTAAACGGCAATCGGAGCCACAACCCCGTCAACACCAAAAGCGATAAGCATCGCCTTTCTGTCTGCATCCTGCTTTCTGAGAGGCGCGATACAAACAATGCCGAAGCCGTGTACTGAGGCGGATAATGTTCTAATAAGATTACCAAATTCAGCATCATGATTGATATCAATCAATAAACTGCGATCAATTTTCACATAATCCGGCCGCAGGATAGGAAGCATAGTTAGACCTTCAGAATAAAGGCCAAAATGGTCAAAGCCAAATTTGCACCCCAATTCCCTTATTTTCTGGCGGATTTTCGCAAAATCAGCGGCATCATGCAGGCGGCACAAAGCCTCTGTGGTCTCAATAAACAGCATCTCCCTTTGCGCTTCAGTCAACGAGCGGAGCTTATCAAGCAACCATTGCTGATATTCCCCATCCATGAGTGAGACGGCACTAATATTCACCGCATAACGAAGCCCTTTCACCTCAGCGCGGAGGAGAGAAGGCATCTTCTCCATCACCCTCCGGTCCAGAGTCTGCAGCAGACCGAGCCTCTCGGCAACCGGCAGGAGCAACCCGGCCCGCAGACCCCCGTTTCCCCCGTCATCAAGGGTGAGATGCAATTCATAGTGATTCATGTTATTCTCCGGCAGACAGGTCACCTGAACCGGGGAAAGTTCAAAATTACCGGAAGTAATTTTTCTTTTTATCAGACTTTCGATTCCCTCTCCCTTATCAAGAGCATTATTTTCCAACTCCTTTATCGTCTGTACCCGCCATTGCCATGGCACTCCAACTGTTGCCACAACCCTTTCCGCCTTCAAATGAAGTTCGGAAACGGACTGCATAGTATCACAAAAAAAGGCCCCCGCTCTAACCCCCAGAATTTCATCAGCGGGACAGGGCAGATCCTTACGTAGTTCAGCCATCATTAACCGAAGATACTTTTCTAACTCATCAATATCAATCGTCTTTACTACGGCAAACAAAGCGGCCCCGGCAACCCGGCAGACCAGCCCCCGCGGATCGAGGATATGACAGGAATGGCTGAAACGGTAAGCAAGCAGCCTCATTATTTTGTCACCCAACATCCTGTCCGCTCTACGGTTAATTTCACCAAGCCCGCTGATCTGTAGCAGAATAGCTGTCCTATTGCCATTAGCTGGATAATGTTTGGCGTATTCGGAGTCGTTGTGGCGAAAATATTCAAAAATATCGAGACGAGTAACCGGATCACGACTGGCCTGATGCCGCAGATTTTCAATAATGAGAGCTTGATCCGCTAAAATTTGGCTGATGGTGTCAGACATAAGGTTCAAAGCCGCCACCGTGGTAGCGAATTCTTTGAACCATGGCTTTTTACGATTAACCACAAAATTTCTGCTGCTGATCTGCACGGCCTGCCTTTCCATCTGTTTAAGAGGACGCACTAACAAGAACAGAACCCCGGCCAGCAGAATATAGGCAGCCAGCCAGACAATACCGAAAAGCAGCAGAATGTTTTTGCCGATCTGCCAGAGCTGTTCATAAGCCGCACCTGAATAACTGCGGATATTTATCTGGCCGATCTTCTGCCAACCTTTAAAAATTTCAGCCCGGCCCGGCAAAACAGCCATCGGCAGTATCCTGACAAACCAGGCCGGTACTCCAGCCGTACTTCTCCTTCCGCGCTCAATATCGACGTACTTTTTGTTATGACGCAAAACCACCATACTGCTGTACTGCCCACGATCCACGAGAGCCCGTAGCATTGTTTCAATCATAACCCGATCTTCCTTTATCAACGGTTTCTTCAAAACAACCGACAACGCCGTAGCGGTATCCTGGGCGTGCTCCCCCAGTTGCCTTGTCAGATATCCTCGAGATATTTTTAAAGAAATCGATACAGCACCGGCAAAAAGTATCACCAGCAACAATGAAAGAGAAAAAAAACTGGCGAATGTAACTCTCATAATTTCATCTCACCTTGTCTATTTTTTGACGGTAAATTCATCCATATTTCTCGTCATTAATTCAGATTCTTCTCCTGAGCGGCAATACGCCTCAGTAAATCATCCCAGCGCGGTATGCTTCTCCTCGTGCCGCTGGCAGCGGAATTATCTCTTTTTTCCCTGGAATTAATCAGATCGTAAGCCTGAAAACTAAAAACCGGTACCAGATCCTTGCGTTTTGAGGCCGGCAAAATAAAATTCGTGAGATTATCGAGTACCAACGGTTCACACTGTGGGCAGGAGTAATAGGAAAGAACCATGTGCGAGACGATGGAATGATCGGGCATAAAGGATTTAACATAGGTGATTCGCATTTTCTGCTCAGGAACTTTCAATTCACGAAGAGAGAAATATTTGGCAATAACAAAGTCTTCACAGTCTCCACCGTTAACAATAAGCAGCTCAAAGGGAGTTGCCCAATAATCATTAATGTGCCACTGCTGCATATCCGACACATTGGGCAAACGATTAAAAAATTTATTGACCCGTTCCAGTTTTTCTTTAACAGGTAGCCGCCGGGAATCCTGCAATAAAAGTACCCAGGCCTGAACACGACCGGCCGCCGCCTTACCATATTCCTTAGAAACAGCCAGCATATTAGAGCGGTTAGGAATTAACGCCGGTTTACCATGCGCCTCGGAGCCCAAAAGCGCCAATACAATAGCTGTGACTAACAGAAAACGCTCCATATAACATAGTTGTTAATGGAGGGAAAAACGTAGTTTATCAATACGCTCATCATAGGCCTGCAACAACTTTTCGACCTCTACCTGACGATACTGAATAAGTCGTTCATCATCAAACATTGCTCCCACAATTCCCTTGTTTTTATACAACTCGGCAAGTTCATTGGCTATATCTCGTAATTTGAGATTACTGTCGGCACAGATGGAAAGACGTGAGCTGGTAGAAGATAATTTTGCCAAGGCCCTTGTTTTACCCCCTTCAAGGTTGTTTATGTCCTTCTTCTTACTTTCTATAATCTTTTTAAGGGCGGCAATATCCTGTTGTCTCTTTTGGATCGTCACTCCGCATTCCTTATATTGGGCGGCAAGGAGGTTGATTCTCTCCCGCATCATCCGCCTCATATTTTTAGACCCATGATCCTGCTTTCTTATTGCCGCCATTAATTTATCTTTTTCCACTTCAAGAAGCCGCATCTTATTCACCACATCGCTCAGTCTAACCTCTGCCGCCTGTCTGCTGCGCGCCATCCCGACGGCAATGGCCTTTTGCTGCTGATATTTCCGGTGCCAGGCGGTATTCACCGCCTTCAGCCTATTCAGCCGCTGTGCTGACTCAACCGTTTTTTCCCTTTCTTTTGTTAGATGCAGGCTTAGATATCCCGCCGTTCCGAATCCTGCCAGAGCAAGTAACACTACCAAAACACTTAATTTTTTATTCATAGCAAATCTTCCTTTTACGGCTAAAAGCGGGCATTCAGATCTAACTGTACGGTATCAACTGAGTACGGCACTCCGGTTATCACATCACTGCTAAGCCAGCGGATAGTAGTCCATATATTGTCGTAAAGACCAATATCAGTACCGAGTATCCAGCCTTTGGCATTAGTACCGCCCAAATGAAAATCCGAGTCGGTGAAAGCGTCCAGCACCGCGTCTTTCTCGAGATACTTATAGGCGACAGAGACTTTCCAGTCTCCGAGTTGAGTGATCTTTGGATAGCCAACCGCCAACGCCACCATATAGCCGTCCGTTTCCTTGTCAAAGGATAGACCAGTACGGCTCAGAATCTCATCATGATCAAAACCAAGATTGGTCACATAATCACATAGAAGAGAGATATTCACCGGATCAAAGAGGCCCACACTGAAAGACATGGTTAAATTCAACAACTTAAAGTCAGAGGCCAGACCATAGGCCACCGGAGTACCGGTAGTGCCGACAAAGGAGTTTATATCGTAATAATCGTTGCCCCACTGCCGGAAGGCGGGCAGCGTATAATCGTAATATCCCGGCCTGCCGGCGGTATTCGGCACTCCGGCAATATTGTGGTAATCATAATAAGCAATCCCGAATTTACCGAGAAGTTCAGGGCGAGGCTCGTATTCAATCCCAACTTGACCACCGACCATGTATTTGTCGCCATAGGAAAGCTTTACCTCCTGAATAGGGAAATAACCGAGGTTGGCAAACCCCCGCCAGACGCCCAAAAGCGGTTTTTTGATCTGCACCGCAATTCCCTCAAAATTGATATCTTTATCCCAAACCAGATCAGTCGAGAAAAAGGGGTTCGGCATCCTGCCGCCCACTAAGGTTACCTCGGGAAGTAGCACCCAGCGGATATAGGCCTGATCCAGCACAAAGCCATGTTTATTAAAATAATCGCCCATAGTGCTGTTGGTGGAAACCGGCTCTTTATCGTTGCCGGTGGCAAGACGCACCCCGACCTCCACCTGATCGTTAACCTCCGCCTTCATGGCAATCCTGACCCGGATACGTTCCCGCATCCGGTTATGGGTTGTATTGAGCAAGGTTCCCGGATTATTAGGATCCTGCAGATAGGCGTTTGCCTTGTCGAACAAGTCCTCCTGATGCCGCAGACGAATATCACCGCCCCAGCGGATCCGCTGAACCCAGGACGGTATAGGCCCGGTCCTTTCTCCCAGTTTAATCTCCCGCACCACTTCATCCTTTATCTCATACTTGACCTGATCCTTGACCTGATCTTTAATATCAGCCGCCACAGTATCGCTAAGCTGTTTCATATACATCTGGCCGCGTGGTATAATGGTGATGACCTGCTGCGGCTTTTTCCGTTGCTCAGTTTGCCGCAGTTTTTTAGAGAACCGGGCCGCCTCCGCTTTGGTAACGATCTTCTTTTCCTTGAGCAGCTGAATAAGCGCCTCAAGCCCGCTGACCGAGGTCTCCTCCACCGCCTTCACCGGGCTGGATGACAGCAACATACCAGCACACATCCCCACAATAATGCTTTTTTTCAATAAGTTACGTAGCATAAAAGCTCCTGACATTGTATAAAAATTAGTAACTGTTTAGGGCAATTTACAGTCACACCTAAGTAGCTACAAAAATTAAAAATCTCGTCAAAACCATGGAATCAGCGAACCAAGGGCCTTAGATTCCGACCCATGCTCCACAAATAATCCACGGTACATATACAAGGCGGATATTTCTCCAGGGCCGACACATTATCGACCCCACCCATCAGCCCTTGGGCCGAATCCTGAACTTCAATACCCGCGACATACCGTAGGGTGGAGGGTCGCCAAACCTGGCGGCCTTTACTGCCTGGCGAACCGCCTTGTCCAGTTCTCTGTTTCCTGAAGGAATTGTTATGGAAAAATCGGCAATCCGACCAGCTTCATCAAGTTTGATCCTGATCTCTGTCTTCAGATCCCTGCCCTTGAATCCATCTTTACCGCGCAGGATGCGGTTAACCAGCTGTTGCAGTTCATCGGCAATCCGCCTGGTATACCAGCCATAACTGCTGCCTCCGCCGCCCCCAATCAATGACCGGCCGCCCTTTCTCGCCTTGAGCCCGAAGGCATCGCCGCTACCGCTGCCCTTAGCGTCAAGCGCAAGATCTTTACCGGGGGGCGGCTTGTTGTCGGCCTTGGTTTTCTGCTGCGGCTTGGGAGCCGCCTTTCTCTGTTCAATAACTTTTTCTTTTTTCAGCTTGGGTTGCGGCGGCTTTTCCTTAATTTTTGGCGGTTTAGGAGGCTTGACTAAGGTGATTCTTTGGATCGGCCGCGGCCGCTTATGGCCGGCATCATTAAGCAGCTGCTTTATAAAGACAACGCCGCTGGCCGCCACCACCAGAAAAATAATAATCATCAGGCCGATTACTATCCCTTTGGGGAACCGTTTATGATGTTTAGATCTTTTCGCCATGAACACGCGCCATTATTATCAACATACCGGAGGATGGTTGGTTTATTGAACGTAACTGTTCAGATGTGCCCAAGATGTGATCGATAATTCTGCTCAGCTATACATCAGTATGCTGGGCGGCATTATCGACCGCATATTGGGTGCAGCTGAGCAGATAACAAGACACCTTCATCTTACCAGCCGCTGCGTCACCAGCCCGAGTTGGGTGATGTCCAGACGCTGGAGCAGATCGAGTACCGAAATAATCTTCTGATAGTGAACTTTAGCGTCTCCTTTAATAACTACCGGCAGAGATGGATCAGCCGCCTTGTACTGCCGCAGCATGGTTTCCAGTTCCTTCATGCTCACCGGATAGGCATCGAGATAAATCTGGCCGTTATTCATAACGGATATCGCCTTGGTTTTAGGCTTTTGGAGGCTGGGCGCATTACTGGCCTTGGGCAGATTGACCTTTATCCCCTGAACAGCGGCGGTAACCGCGATTATGAAGACCACGAGCAGAGTCCAGGCCAGATCAAGCAATGGTGTCACATTGATTTCATCAGAAATTTTTGCATCAAAGATATTACGGTATTTCATTTGTCAGCTCCATATTGTCTCTCCACATGAACAACAAAATCTTCAATAAAGACGGCGAGATCGGTGCCAATCTCCTTGACGTTGCCCAACAGATAGTTGTAGCCGAAGGAGGCCGGGATGGCGACCAGCAGGCCAACGACCGTAGTCGACAGCGCGGAGGCCACTCCCGGCGCAATGGCCATAATATTGGCTTCACCAGCCGCCGCCATGGCGGCAAAGGTATTCATAACTCCCCAAACCGTGCCAAGCAGTCCGAGAAACGGGCCGCCGGAGATGGCGACAACCAGAATGGCCAGCCAGGCGTTTAACTTCTTATTTTCATACAAGAAACCGTTTTCCAGTCTGGTTCTGAAAGCGGCCATATCCCTCTGAGAAAGCAGAACCGGCTCCGAGCCGCTGCGTTCCTCCCGGGTACTGGGAAAGGGCATCATCTGGCCCAACTCACGGCAGCCCATGCGATATACCCGGTAGAGAGTGGAGTTCTGGTATTCTTCATCGTCATCTATACAACTGTGCATCTCACAGTCGCTGTTAAATTCCTCCAAAAAGGCCTTGTTGTCCCGCTTATTCATCCAGAGGAAAAAACTCTTTCCCATCAAAACAATCCAGCTCGCGACTGAGAATATCCCCAGAACACCGATAATAAGCCAACCATCAATACTGATATTTTTAACTATAGTGGCAAGATAACTAACCGATGTGGAAACAGCAGCCTCATTGCCGCCTTCAGGCCCCACCCGTACTAATGTATCCTTTGGCCCCTGATCGGCATATACCGCCTTGACCCAGGCGGCTGGCCGCGCCGTGCTGGACAGGCGGATTTCATCAAGATCACCGACAAACCCAGGCTCTCCGTTCGGCCCGGCCCCGATCCGTACCATGGCCTGCGCTCCCGGCAAACCGCCGCTAAAGGCCGAGGTCGCAAGCACCGTGCCGTCAAGATAGGCCGCAGCCTTTGCCGGGCCGGCAGTAACAGCCAGGTAGTGCCACTCATTGACCGAAATCGGCTTGGCAGGAACAGCCTCCAATTTTTCACCGTCGAGGTTGACCATTATGCCGCCCTTTTGAAAATAAATGGTCACCGATGTCTGTTTACCGCTTATGGAGACTAATCTGGATTTCACGTTAAAATCAGCGGCACGAAACCAAGCGGCAAAGGTCAACCCCTGGCTGAAATCCAATGAAGCCGATGGGTTGATGGTTATCCATTGACTGCCGAACAACGAAGCCCCGGCTCCGACAACCGCCGGGATTCCCGACGAGACATTAGAGTCCTTGACGATATTGCCATACCTTGAGACATCCATGGGTGCCCCCTGATATTCATCTAACGGCAGGGCAAGAACCGTGGCACGGTCAAAGACATCGCCCGATGGGGCGGCAGCCTGGGCCTTGCTGTTACCATAATAGAGATACATACTGTTCAGGCCGCTGTCGGCCTTTAGAACGGGAATATTGACCCACAAGTAGGCCATCTGATCAATGGTGGAGTAGTAAGCGGTTCGATAGTTAAGCAATGTCTTATCAGAGGCACCGACGAATCTTAGATCACCGCCGTCCTCCTTGGCTCTGGGAAAATCGAAGTTACCGTTATGCAGCCTGATCAGCAAAGTAATATCTTTCAGGTTCTGCTTTAGAGCGGCACCGTTCGCGGTGGTATCAAAGGTGATTTTCTTGCGGTATTTCCAGTTTTCATTCCACCAGGCCGAAGCATTAGCCGCCTGCAGCGCGAAGACCAATAACATAGTCAAGACAACGATGGTTTTGCGCTTTGTATAGTGATTTTTTTTCATCCTTCTTTCCTCTCCATTCCAACTGCTTTTTTTACAAAATTAACTATTCAGGTACAGCCAATCTCGGAGTCTACGCTTACCTTGTCCGTTTCGTCTATTTCGAGCCAAAGCCGGTGAATTCCACACTCACCCATTTAAGCTGGAAGGCCTTTGCCAATTTGGCGGATTCAGCGGCAAACTGATTTTTGGCGCGGGACAGGGCGGCGGTACTCTCGGACATACTTCTCCCCATGCCGCTAAGATCGCCGGCCCCGCTTAAGGCCCCGATACCGCCCACCGCGCCGCCGCCTGCCGGTACCCCGACACCGCCCTGGGAAAAACTGATGTTCTGGGCGTTAACCACCTTGGTGGCGGCCAGGATAACATTAGTACCGGCAATGCCCGCCTCACCGGCATCAATCTCGCCGGCCGGTGCAAAGAGGTAGACACTGCCCGCCTCCGGTTCACTCATGGGGCCGGCCGAACCGTCCGGATCAAAGGTCAGAGTTCGGATACCGCTGCCCACCGAGGGCGGCGAAAAAACCGGAATAAGATTGCCGTCCGCATCCCTGGTAAACGTCTCGCCCTCGGCGCTGATAGCGGTGGTGGAGCCGCGGCCAGCATTGATATTACCATAGTCGCACCAGGCGGTAATATCACCGCCCATAAAGCTCATGAGCCGCGATTCGTTAACATTTAGGTCGCCATGGCCGGTGAAGAGATTAACAGCGCCGCCGCGCACCGTGGTGATCCCGGTGCTTTGCTGACCGCCGCCAGTAGAAAAGGTTGTCCGGCCGACATTGATATCACCTCTGACTGCCATGAAAATATCGTCGGCTCCGCCGCTGGTACGAATCTTGGAGTTAATCATGTCCAGATTGCCGCCCGGGCCATCAGCACTGCCAAGAGCGGGCAGAATAACATCCCGCCTGGTGTCCGCCAGCACCTTGGCCGCGGCATCATCACTACCCTCGGCCAACAGACTGGAGTATTCCTGCCCCGCCTGCCGGAGCCGGTCAAAAAAGTCCCGCAACTCAATCTCGCTCAATCGTCTCGCATAACCGGCCATTATACCCAGGGCGCTGCCATCGGCATCAAGAGAGAGATTATTGCTGTTGCCTACTGAAGTGATACCAGCCGAGGTTCCTAAATTTAAACTGTTATCCGCCTTGACGAGCAGAAACCCCGGCCCGCCCTGCTGAATCGCCATACCAAAGTTGTGATCAACGCTTCTCTCTAAGGATATATCGCCCTTGGCCGTAATCTCCGACACATCGCCGGCCGCCACATTCTGACCCTGATAGTTAAAGGCGTAGATACTGCCACCCGCCATAATCCTGGCCTGTTTAGCAAGAGACAGATTCAAAGCGCTGATATCACCGCCAGCCATAATGGTCACCGGCTCTTTATCGCCACCATGAAGGGGAACAGCGGTTGTCACGCCGTTGGCAGACGACTTGCTGACCCCGCTTTGATAACTCATGCGGGTTAAAATTTTGTCGGACATAACCCCCTCTTTCCCATGGTCGCCGTATACTGCGGCCGAATCCATATCGGCCATGTTAATGGTAAGCAGGTTATTGGGAATCACGGTAGCTTCTCTTGTGAGCGTTAAACTGTTCTGAGGACTATAAATTTGTCCCGATATATTACCGCCGGCTATCATCGACAGCTGACCGGTGGGAGACGGGGCCATGTTATAAGAAACAGCACCAAAGCCGGAAAGCCGTATATCACGCCCGGCCTTGAGATCAAGCACTGGCGGCAGAACATGGATAAACGGATAATGCGTGTTTTCACTCACCTCTAATAAACGGGGGTAATAAGTGTCATAATCACCCGAAAGAGCCAGGTTACCGAACACCGAGGTAAGATGGGCCGCTGTATCGGCAGACAGCCGCTGGCCGGTTTCCGGGTCGATCTGAGTATGGCTATAGGTCAGGTTCCATAATTTGGCTTTTTTATTAAACCAATTACTGGCAATGGTGGGATTGACGATATCGCCAAGCAGCAGGTCGCCCTGGGCGCTGACATTCACCCTGGCATCCAGCAGTTCAAGGACAGTGGGAATTTTAGCTGATGTGTCTATTTTACTGCCTATATTTGACATGCTGGAGATAGTGCCTTGTCCCCGCGCCACCAAAAAGCGGCCGTTAATATCACCGCCAGCCCGGATCAACAAATCTCCCGTCCCAAAGGTACCGGCCTGACCAGTAAAATCACCACCGACCCGGACAGCAACCGAACCGCCGCCCATGGCGGCCAAACCGCGCAGGGGCCGGCTGCCCATTAATAACGAGCCTTTGCCATCATAATCAGCAGACCAATGGGGAGACAATTTAGGTCCGCGCAGCTTCAACCTATAGGCGGCATCCCAGGCGGATATATTAGACAGGAGCGGGCTTTCATAGCTCTTTCGCACCTTGATACTGATATCACCGCCGTCATGGTACCCCCAGTACTGCTGCAAGCGAATTGGTTTGCCAAGCATGTTTATGATTGCAGCCTGGCGTTGTGATGGTATATGACGTTCCTGTAGCATATTTTGCAATGCGGTCTTAAATTCATTGTCCAACTCCTCCGGTGGTTTACCGATGGTGCGGATAGCACCTGTTTTGGTACCATTTGCAAGTTTAAGACTGCCGTCAACACTTAGAGATATTGAGCCGGAACCATCCTGTATCGCCCCGCCGTCGAAGAGCAGATCACCGCCAACCCAGCCGGATATATCACCAGCCGTCGAGGAGATAGTGTAGTCAAGTTTTTCAGATGTCCCTGGCACCCCGCTGTTTTTGAAATAGAAATAACCCTTTTCTTTGACGCCCTTGCCAATGGTGGTACTGCCTCCCGAGGCAAAGCGCACCGCACCGCTGTCACTAAAAATAAACGATTCACTGCCATCATTACCCACCTTAAAATCACCACTACCGTTGTTGACCGCCATCACGTTAGCGCTGGTCGTATCGGCGCCGGCAATCAAATTAATTCCCCAGGACGGGTTCTCTCCGGCCGGAGCCGCAGTGGGTGCGTCTATAATACTGCCGTTAACGGTTAAATTCCCCCTGGAGCGCAAGGTCAACACGCCAGGTTCCCCGTTATAGCGCCATTTGAACGAATCACTGAGATCAAGTTTATCCCTGACATTAAGATCTAAACCAGCCACGTTACGAACCTCGATACCGGGTCGTAGATGAAAATTATCCGTGCCGGACACATCCCGCCCCAATTCGCTGAGCAGACGGCTTCGCCCTTTACCGGAACCGGCCTGCTGGGCGGCCATAAATGTTTTGGTGACCAGCCCCCAGTTACTCAGTTTAGCTTCCTTAAGCTCGTCGGTGCCAGAATTAAGCTGATATACGTCTACGGCTTCCACCACGGTCTGCGCCGCTCCGGTTATGGTACCGTTCAGCTGTACCTTCACATCATCACCCGCCTTATTGAGACCGGCCCGCAGATAGACCTTGCCGCCCATTCCGCTGCTGCCGGAGACATCAACCAGGGCACCGTTTTTAAACTCTATCAAGCCCTCCGTGTCATCCATGTTCTCCCCGACTACGGCCCCCATCTCCACGCGGCCACCCTTCTTGCCCTCAGCCAGCACCCGGCCGCCGTCAAGTTCCACATTTTTGCCATATAATTCTACTGTGCCGCCGTCTCCAGCGGTGGAGGCATCAATAGTCCCATTGACCACAATATTGCCTTTGGCCGAGGACAGGGAGAGGTTCGGGGTAGTAACCACGTCGACGGCACCAATGACTATATCACCACTCCGCACCCCCAGCCGCATGGCACGGCTGAAGCCGGAATGTTCCATCGCGGCATAGAAAGATGAAAAGTCCCCTATGCTGTCTGTTGCCAGACTCAAGGCCCCCCCGTTGCCTCCATCGGCAGCCTGGGCGGCAAGTTTTCCGCCCAGGGCGACTCCGGCCTCGGGTGCGTAAAGACTGATCTCTCCGGCCTGGCCGCCGCCCTTAACCGTTGAGACATCAATAAGACTACCGACAGATAGGGAAATCCGCCCCTCATTCGCCTGCAGAGCGATGCGGCCGCCGGGGGCCACCGTACTCAGCACCCGCTCACCGCCACCGGTCTGTATTTTGTTCTCGTAGACATTGCCGAGGGCCGCCAACAAGGCTCCGTCCCGCAGATAGATACCATCTCCATCAAGGGCTTTACCGGTGGCCTTAACAAGCAGATTGCCGGCTGGCACCTCAATATCACCGGAGATATCCACCCTCTTACCGATCAATTCCAAACTGCCGCCCGGCACCTTTTGCGTCTCCGCCGCCCGCCCATGAGCAACGGGCAGAATGGTAAGGCCGCCCAGCGCCTGAACCGTAAAATCGGCCGGCTGATAGGGCTCATTACCCTCCCGGTAATAGGAGGTGGTCACCCTGCTGGCACTCAACTTAAGACCACCTTTAACAATAAGAGACCCCTGCCCCCTGAAGACCAGATCATCCTTGGCGCTCAAGGATACCTGCCGGAAACCATCCACTAACATATCACCCCTGCCAGCCTGAATCAGACCGCCGCTGATTGATAAAGAACCACCGCCCGCATTACCACCCTGGGCGGCGGTTTCAGCGCCGCTGTGCAGAAGATTTACCCTGGCGGCGTTCAAGCTGACCGTATGATCGCCATCGGCAGTGAGCAGCGCCGAATCAAGGGTTAAATCACCAGCCACATTCAGACTGGTGTCGGCAAGAAACTCAATGCCGTATCTGCCCCGCAGGGTAACGCTCTTTAAACCGCGCATCTCCTCCCGCAGCGCATAAGGCAGATACATGCCTTCCGGATCAGCGCCTTTGCTGACCGCGTCCCGATAACTAACCCCCTGGGGTAGAAAATACATATTAGAGGACAGGAGAGAAAGAGATGAATTATCCACCTTAAGGGTCCCGTTCATATCCAAGGTATCGGTTTGAATAGACAGGTCATGCGCGGCATGCAATTCCGAACCCGCCGCCGTATCGACCCGACCCGCGGTGAGACGCATCGTGCCTTTTCCGGCAAGAGACTCCATAACCGCTCGAGACCCCAAAGAAATTTTTTCAGCATTAAGCACTAATTCGGGTACCGCAAGACGGGTGTCTTTTAACAGAGTTATGGAGTCAGTAGTCGCTGCGGCAATGATTTTTTGATTATTGTCATAGCTTATGGTGCCAAGCGTCATCTTGGAGAGACCGGCATTCGAAACTGCCCCGCCGTCAAGAAAGAATTTACCGGCCAGCGCCTTCGGAATCTTAGAGGCAAAGGAGAAATCAGCCGGTAATAAAGCGCTGCCGGAGCCTATCTCAATGTCATTCCGCACCGCCAGATCAAGAATGCCGCCGGTATAATCCGGCAGGGCCGCCGCCCGAATGGAGCCGGCTAAAACCGCCGTTTTGGCCTGTAGGCTCACACTACCGCCTGCCCCCGCCTTTAGGGAACTGGCGGTAAAATGCCCCTCACGCAACACGTCCGGTGCCGAGCGCACCCAAAAACCGCTCTGTAGCGGCGATGCAGCTTCTATACCGGTCTCCGTCTTGTAACCGGCCAACACTACTCCCTGCCTGACCGTTGCCCTCTGCTGACCGGGCAGGGCCCTGGTTCCCAGAGATTCAACGACCAAGGCTCCAGGCTCGAAGGCATACTCGGCCGGCAGCAGCGAGTACACTCCGGCCCGCAGACCAAGTTTTTTAGAGCCTTCAAGATAAACGGCCGCACCGGCCCGGGCCGCCGAATGGCCGGGCAAAATGACGTATTTCCCGTTCAACGGATTAACCGATCCTTCAAGGCCGGGCAAAAAGAAAGTACTCGAAACCGCCCCGCCACCGCCGGCATCAATGGCAGCACCCCGGCTGATAATGACCTCATTGCCCTTTAAGGCTATGGACTTTCGCGGTGCCTCATTAACCGGCCTGCCCTGGGCCATATCAGACGGATTACCGGTCTTACTGGCCACCGACCAGTTTTCCTCCCCAAGCTGGCCGTAATGGACATCAGCCTCGCCCTTAGTGGAGATGATAGAGCCTGGCGCCAGAAAAATACGCCCGTCCCCGGCCGCGGTGAGGGATAAACTGCCCATGGGAGCAGATAGATAACCCTGCAAATCAATACCGCGGCCCTCAATGGTCAGCCGGCTGCCCGCCGAATATATCGGCCCCCGGCTTCGCTTTTCCCCGCTCGACAGCAGACTGACCAGACCGGCGGCCTTGATAGAAAAATCGACCCCGGTTTTGGGATATATTCTTGCGGCCCGCAAGATCAGATCGTTATCGACCGTCATGGTGCGGAGCCAGACCCCGCCGCTGACCACGGTGCTGTATATATCGGCCAGGGTAAGGTCATTCCGGCTGCGCAGACTGACCGTATCAAACCCCTTGAAGTAGGAAGCACCCTCAACGTCTAACCAGTTAGCAGAGATATCCAGGCTGCCAGATGCCGAGTCATCCGCCGTTCCACCACCGACAAAGGCATACTTACTGCTGCCCAGCCGGACATAGTTAGCAGTTAGGCGGATATCCCCACCGCTGCCGCTTATCACTGGCGCGTCAAGGCTCAAGGTTCGGGGAACCACACGCTCAATGGCACCGGAGAAGCGTATTTCACTATAGCTTGCCAAGGACAGGGATTCGAAGCCATCATCCAGCCAGGAGCCCATATCACTGGCACTAATGGTCAACGCTGTATCATTTATATCGCGGGTTATGGCGAGTCTGCCGCCTTCGAGCCCGCTCAGCGCTGAACCTCCCTGTATTTTCCCCTTGAGTTCTAATCCGCTGCCGAATTCGATGTTTAGACTCCCGGCCTTGCCGGCAGATACAATCTCATGGATCTTTTCGCTGCCCGATGAATCCTGATAATATCCGGCGGCCGCCGGTTTACTGCCGGAGACATCGAGCCGGGCTCCCTTATCCACCGTAACCTGCCCCAGCTCAGCCTTCAGAGCGATACTGCCCGCATCAAGTGAGGTGTAGGTCATGGGCTGCTGACCGCCGCCGCTGGGCCGATTTGGAATATTGACCCCGGCGGCGCTTATAGTTGCGGTACTCGTAACATGGATGAGCGGCGCTTGAGTCGCTGCCACCGCCTCAATCTTGATATCACCCGCCGGGGCCGTCACCTGACCGGCAATCTCCACCATTGGCCCCCGCAGGCTGATAACGGATTTCTCCGCCCCGACGGTCGGCGGCATTTTCAAGACGGCATTTTCTTTTACGATCAAGCGCGACTTATCGAGGCGGCGAGCCGCCTGATTCGTATCATCCTGCCAGTTAAATTCCTGCCCGGCGGCCAGATCCAGAGAGACAGCACCCAGCAGGTCATCCGGCAGCCAGATTAACGGCGCTTTCTGACCAGAACTACCATCAGCCGCCATGCCGCGCAGCGGGGAAGAAAGCTTCACGGCCGAAGGGGTAAGTTTGGCACCGCCCTGCACAAAAAGATCCCCCACGCTCTTTACTGTGACATGAGCAAATCCAGAGTCCCGCAGCCAGGCGGGATCCAGCACCAGGCCTTTGGCCCGGGCCGGGATCTTGCCGCTGCCAACTGGCCCGCTCTGCAGATCATCCGGCAGATAACCGGCAAAAAAATTCACCGGCAGCGGCTTGGTGCCGTCCTCACGGCCCGGTAGTTTCGGGGCCGGGCCGCCAACCAATACCCTTTCCGAATGTATACTAATGCTACCGCCGGCAGCCCCCGCCACAGAACGGCCAAGCAGAGTACCTACCGGTAATATTGCCGTTCCCTGCAGATCAATGCTGCCACCATCGCCGCCAATAACCCCGCCGACCGGCGTCACTTCATATCCGCCGGAGACATCCACCACTGCTCCCTTATCTATAATCACTTGCCCGCCGCCGCGGCTGTAATCTATCTTGTCCTGCAGGATAACAGAGCCGCCGGCAATAATACCATGCTGCAGCTTTTTACCTCCCGGCACCGAGGCCAGCCGGTTATCAAGTTTCTCTCCAGAGACATCTACCCGGCTGGTATCGGTAAGTATGACCCCCTCCGGCATGGAGATATAATCTTTATTGGCCGTGGCCTCAGAATCGCCGCCAGGATAAGCGGTCATGTTTTCATCACTATAAAAAGCAGCTGTGCCGCCGGGTATATAAATTGTCCCCCGGTCGATCAGCAGCCGGGCCGTGGCCTTCAGCTCTCCACCGGCCTGCAGACGAAGTACGGCATCTTTGGCTATATTTATTGAGGAATCCGAGAGAATATTAAGGGCAGAAAGCCCGGCCGCGCTGATCATATCGGCCGGCAGAATTGTGGCGGCCTGGGAAATACCGTTCACACCCGTGGTCGGCAGCGGATCATTCATGGCGAGCCGGCGCCCGGAACCCGCGCCAGGGACAATGGCGACCGCGTCAATATTATCCATGGTCTTCTCCGTACCAGAAAAGGGGCCGACCAAATTCATTGTACCGCCCAGGGGCCGGTGCCGCCCTCTGGTAACCGGGTTTTTAAAGCGATTTACCCTTTCCTCAGATTCAGTTTGATAAATACCGGCCAGCGCCTTGCCGTTCAGGGTGCCGTTCAGAGACAGAGCGTTACCCTCTATCGTTACACCACCGGCATCGCTGCCTTCAACAAAACCCTCAAAATTTTGCATGGTGCCGTTACCATACGACATCCCGGCATAGACATCGGTGATATTGTAGCGGGCGTGTTTCTTTTCGTAATGACCAAAAACACCGTTATAAACCAGATTGGGGGATGCCGTGCCGATATCATAAGCGGCGTTATCGGCGACCAATTTGGTAGTAGCCACCAGACCGGACTTATAAATGGTACCGCCGCCGGAAAAATCGAGACTGGCGCCAGGATTAATGACCACATCGCCGCTACCAGCAAAGAGATTAATTTCACCGGCAGCCGTACTATCCTGCAGGGCGGTATTTTGCCGGTTGGCCAGCGCCCCGCTGATATCTCCTATTGCGGTACCCTCTCTGGCGTTGACCCTTACGGTGGTGCCAAGGAGTGCGCCGTTCTTCTGCGGATAATCATCCCGCAAGACCTCACTCGTGAGCTTGACATCGACAAAAGCGTCCCGCATGGGCCGCTCCACCCAACTGCCGCTGACATCAATGGCAGAGCCTGAATCCAGCAGAATCCTCTGAGTGGCCTTCATGGTAAGCGAGCCGGCCGGGGCATCGATTTTACCCTCATGCCTGATCCAGACGGTGGAGGCATCCGCCTTGGCATTACCCGGCGCCAAGCCCCCAAACTTAATTTTACCACCCATAAACGCTGACTTAAGAATCTGGGTCTTGGTGGATGTGGAGATAGGGGCTTCGGTGATACTTTTAGGCCCGGTGGTTACATGATCGCTGGCCAAAAGTTCAATACCAGTTCGGCCCTGATTTTCCAGGGCCACTACCGTGCGGATCATACCATTCTGATTAACCACCCGGCCATACATCCCGACCAGGCCGCTCTTGGACTCCAGTTTACCGCCTCTCCTGTTGGCTGCGGTGCCAAGAGTGCCGCTGACCTTAACCCAGGAGGCGATACGAGTTTGAGCCTCCTGATTACTGACCGGATCAAGACTGACATCCTCCCCGGCAATGAGGCCAATCTGGCCGTTGGGGGCATTAATGGTGCCGCTGTTCTCAACGCTGGGGCCGATGAGGAAGACCGATCCCGTCTGACCGGCCTGAATACTGCCCTCACTGCTGACCTTACCTGGCGTACCCTCTGCGCCAGGCTCCGTCTTGAAGTGCATTATATTACGCAAAAAATCACTCTGATCGAGGTTCAGCGAGGAGGCGACCAGGGAATGGACATTAACCCTGGAACCTTTGCCGAACAGAATACCGTTGTGATTGAGCAGGAAAACCTTGCCATCGGCCTTAAGTCTGCCGTAAATCTGGCTTGGGTTTCTGTCGTAAATCCGGTTCAGGGCCGCCCAATTGGTATGTCCCTGCTGATCAAAAATTGTTTCAGCGGCAGCACCTATATCAAAGGAATTCCAATCGAGTACCGCCTTTTTTTTATTCTGACGAATGGTCAGCCGGTTACCGGCCGCATTCTTGTCTAAGCCCGCCACCCCGCTTATCACCTGTCTGATATCGGGCAGGGCGTTGACGCCCGGTGCCATTAAGCTGTTCAGTGCCGTCTGGGCCGCGTGGTAACTCGCAGGAAGTCCCTGACCCAAGCCCGGCTGCGGCTGTAGAAAAAGCAGGGGGAAAATGGCGATAAGCTGCTGTAAAGCAACACGGCTGTATTTTTTCTTCGATATGTTGACCATGGAACTCACCCGTTATGTTAAAATTCGTAGGCCATTTTAAAATAAATCCGGTAATCACCACGATTGACACGGTCACTATCAACCAATGGCACGCCTAAATCGCACTGATAGGCTAATGGGCCGGCCCCGCCGCGCGCCCCCAGCCCGATGGAGGCCAGATTATTAACCTCTTTCTCACCAGCCAGCGGATCTTTAGTCCAAAGCCTGGCAAAATCTGTAAAACCATAGGGGGTCAAAGAGAGCTGGCGGGGCCAGAAATCAAGATCAGTATCAAGCCGCCGGCCCGACAGCTCCACCGTGCCATGCACCGCGTTGTCGCCAGAATCCTCATTCTCCAAATAGCCCCGCACACTCTCCATGCCGCCGGCGCTGTACTGTTCGTTGGCGATTAATGGCTCATTGGCAATCTGGCCGTCCACCTTGACATAAAGCCCCAGACCATAGGGCAGCTTAGTGTTTTGCTCCACACCGAGGGTGAGATAGATGTAGTCACCCTTGGCCCGGTAACGTTTGACCTCAAACTGGCGTTGTTCGGTGACCAGATTACGAAATGCCATATTCAAGGAGGCGCTGAAACCGATGTAGCCGTTTTTATGGGCCAGCTGACTACTGTACGAGAAGGAAAGCGGCATATAGGTGATAGGAGTTTTTACCGGATTACCAGGGGAAGAAGCAAACCCCAGGCTCTCATCAAAATCCTTATAATCAATCCCCAAGGTAATGTTATGCGAATAATCGTGATACGACGGCAGCGGTACCAGATACCGCAGTCCGTAAATCCGCCCCTTACCCTTTACCTGAAACCCTTCGCCAAAGGCAGTATCACTATCCGAACTAATGGCGTACAAAACGATTTTATTGCCCTCTTTCCAGGGCGCCGGCATAACGTAAGAGACAGAGAGGACAAGAACCTCATTTAGTTTTTGTGGCGAAATCTGAAACTGCGCTGAAAGCGAATGCCGCCTCTGCCACAGATTATCGTAGCGGATTGAACCGTTCATCCGCAAATGAGTCGTGTCGTGGGAGTAGCGGTTGTTAAATTCGAGACTGCCGTGCAGGGGCAGCTTGTCCTTGACCTTAAGCTCCATATCGATGGTACCGGGATCCCTGCCGGGCATCAGCACCGGTGTCACTTTCAGATCCGGATCACTGTTCAATTTCGCCAGTTCAGCCTGCACATCCGGCAGATACAGAATCTCACCCGGCCGCAGGGCCGGTAGCTGCTTCATAATCATTGCCATAGTGTGATATTTATTGCCGATTACCCTTACCTTGCGCAGACGGCTCTCCACAATCCCCAACCTGACGACACCGTTGTCCACCGTCTGTTCCGGAATATTCACCAGCACAGCGGGGTAGCCATTGTCGTGGTAAATTTTTTCCAGGGCGTCCCGGGCCGCCTCCACGTCCGCCGCCGTCTTGCCCGGCCCAATAAAGGGCAGCAACGGCCGCAGCAGGGTAAGATCATCAAAGAGAGTGTTGCCTTCCAGCTTAAATGAGCTGATAGCAAAAGAGGCGGCATTCCCACCGCCGGAATCTGCGGCATATAAAGGAGCCAGCGGCCAGGCCAGGCTCAAAATCATGACGGCGGACAAAAAATTAATTATCGCCCGGAGAATTAATATCTGCCGATTGTTTTTTGTACGCATCACACCTATCCCTGCGGCCTGGATTGCAGCCAGCCGAGAAGCCCCCGGCTCAGAAAAGCGGCATTCTTAAAGCCATCAATCCGGGCAACCGGCTGTCCATTTTCATCAAGCAGAACAATAAGCGGGAAGCCATTCTGCCGGAACTCCTTCTGATAGCGTTTTTCTTTGCCTGAATTAAGCTCCACCCAGACGAAATCATCCCGCAGCATCCGGAGACGGACATCGGTCAGCACCTCACTTTTCAGCTTTTTACACCAGGGACACCAATCGGCATAAAGTAAAAGAAAAAGCGGTTTATGGCGGTTCTTGGCCTGCGCCCGGCCGGTTTTAAGATCTTTCTGCCAGGTAATGGGGCCGACAGCCGCCAGCAGGGCCTTTTGGCGTATTTTAATCACCTTGAGCTTGAGAGTTATGGTCTTGCCGGCCAGGGGATTATTAAAATCGACCGTAAAGCCCTTCTCGTCAGCGCCGCTGATAACCCCCCGCTTGCCCTGCTGGAAAAAAGGAGCACCAATCTCAGGGCGCAGCACAAGAACTATTTTGCCCTTCACAAGAGTGACAGAGGTTTTACCGATCGGGGTCTTAATCTCGCTACCGTTTTTTGCGAGATGACGGAAAGTTACGGTTTTCCCGTTTATCTTGGTAATCCGGCTCTTAAAAAAGGGCAGAATCCGCACTTCCAGGCCGGGCTTAGGCTGCTGGCCGAAGCGCGTTTTTACCTCGTCGATGGGCATTTGCTCGGTGGGTGAAATTTCCTGCCGCAGCGGAAAAGTCTTGATCCTGCCGGGATCACGATTGCCAAAGCCTTGCGCGGGCGGGACGGTCAAACTCTTGACCGCGCCTTTTTTCATGCCGATAACCGTCTGACCCAGCATGGGAAAACCGGCCTGTTTACCGGCCAGCACCATTTCTTGCTGTCCCGCGCCACGGGCCGGGACTACCACCCTACCATTATCAAGACGGGCGCTGTAAACAACCGTTACCAGATCACCGGCCGCTGCTGGCAGGCTGACATTGACCCTGCCCATCCGGGCAGCGGGCGCTGCCGCTGCCCGGCCGCTGACAATGCTCTGGGCCGCTGACAAAAACATCATGAAAAGGCAGATTTTTGTAAATTTCATTTTGCAATACCCCTCTTAATTAACCTAATGGCCCGCAGTATCGATATCCGCGGTATCGGCGGCCAGTTTTTCTATCCGCACCCGGCAGTTAAGGGTCTCAAAACCGAAGGGATTCCCATAATCAAGCAGAAAATATTTATCTGTCACCTTAACGATACGGCCTGCCAGCGGCCCGCTACGTACCAGGGTGCCGACTTTGGGCTCAATATCAATGGTATAGAACCTCCCTTTATCGATGATCCTGGCCGGGCCGAATACAGTCTTTACCACGGCCCCGGATTTGATCTCACGCCGCAGCTTAACGATCTTGCTGGCCACCGACTCGACAACAAAGGTGATACCGTCCTTACCCCGCCAGCTTGCTCCAGCAACCGGGGACTTATTTAACTGCTTCTCCACCTGCCATAGAGGTACCCGGAGTACTTTCGGATGACTGGTCTCACGGTATCTTCTCAGGTAACGGTCCCGGCGGCTGAGGCCCTTGGGCACATCGGCACTCATCCGCAACTGACACTCCTTGTCATAGGGCAGACCAATCAGGTGTCCGGCAAGCTGCTCCCGTACCGCCTCTTCAAAACTCTTAACCTTAAAACCGTATATTTCTGTGTGACCGGCGGGATCAATCACCGGCTTGGCGGTGGCGGTCATTAGCTCGGGGCCGAAAGAGTCCGGCATACTGAAGAGAGGAGATCTGATAATGTTTTGACCCTCAGCACTCTGCCGCTCGTTGGTCGCCGCCAGGGCACCATCCGCCAGCTTACAGGTGTAGGAGACGGCAACTTTATCATTTTGGCGCACTGTTCTTGCCGGAGAAGACATAAACCGCTTGTCGGTACAACCAAGCAGCAGAATCGTCAGAGCCAGGAACAGAAAAATGACCAGCCGGTGCCTTAAGTTCTCGTTTTGCATATTGACCGTTCCTTACAAAAAATTTACGGGGTAATAGAACAGGGCCATGGAGACAGCGGCCAAGGGCTGTTGCTATAAACGAGGCCAGAATATACCGCCAGTATTTTGCTATAGTTAAAGAAAAATTAATTTTCCATTAAACAACTCCACCTTGACAAAGACCCATAAAACAACAAACCCAGAGAGGCCAAAAAGGCCCTCTGGGTTTGCAATAAACAACATCTTAAATGGAAGATCTTACCGCTTAGGCAGACAACACCTTAACGGGTAGGCCATGCCCAGTCAGAAGACTTATGGACATTCATCTCTCCCTGAGCCGCCCAAAAATCGCCCTTGCCGGAGAGGGCGATATTAGCAGGATCAGAGGCAAACACCATCATCTTGGAGATATAGGTATGCAGAGCGCCGCCAGCAGCCACCCCGTGCGGATCATCACCGCCGGTACAACCGTTCGGAGCCGGAACCTCGCTCTCACAGGTGTCTTCATAGATCCACTGGTTGGACCAGAAATCGTAAACACCATTAACGATGTTGTTCTTAGTGGCCTCTTCGCCCTGATAGGTCATCTGCATAACACCGTTGACGGCATTGGCGGGATCAGTAATGATCTGACCGTTCGTATCCAATACCTTATCCACATCGCTGTAGCCAACCGCGCCGTAACCGTTAGAATGGGCCCACTCCAGGCATTTAATCAGGTCACCGGAACCTAAGTTAAAGTAGGTGATCGGACCGAAGAGACCAAAGCTGTCTTCTTTAGTACTCAGCTTCGCCTCGTTGCGAAAAACTGCGGCATCGAGGGTAGCATGGGTGCCGGAACCAGCATGGCGCAGACAGGCAACGATGGGAATACCACTCCACGCGGGATTAAAGGCACCCCAATCAGCGACTGTACCGCCAAAAATTTGGGTGGCCATCAGACGGGTCATGTTAGTAGCAGGCACATCGGTGGTCTTAAAAAAGCTGAAAGGTACCACGATGGGGTTATAGGAGGTAAGACCGCTGGCATCGATATTGTGGAAAGTGGGGGCATACGAACCGCCACCCAAGGGGCCGTACAACTCACCAGAGCTTGACTGATTAAAGGTGGAGGCGGCAACGTCGGAGGCGCCGAGAGTTACCTGCTGGCATGTAGTACCATTAACGGTACCAGCGGCAAAATCGGTCTGAGCCACATCGGCAAACTCACGCTGAGTCTTATCGTTGCATGATGTCAGACCAAAAGGGTCTAAACCTTTTTGAGATTCAATGCCATCGTAAGAGGCCTTGGAGGCATAGCGAACATACACGGTATCGGCACCGCTGTTACAGGTACCCATGGTAATGCCCTGTTTGCCAGTTTTGGCAGACTTAATATCGGTGCACCCTAAGCCGCTTAAAAAAGGACCAGCGGCCGCCGACCAGAAAGTGTACTCGGCGGAGGCACCGGTGAGGTTAAGGTTGATAACAGCGGCGTTGGCGCTCAGAGCCAGGCCAAAAACAGAGGCGCAGAGTAAGGCGGATTTCAGAATAACTTTTTTCATTTTTTTACCTCGTTATAGAATATTTTTTCTTGGTTATAGACTTATCTATCTTAATGACTTAAATCAGGATTCCTTCCGGCGAAAACCGAACAGACCAAGCAGACCAGAGCCGAAGAGCAAGACAGAGGTGGGAACCGGCACAGGACTGGAAGTAGGATTGATAATCGTGGAGCCATCGGCATTAAATTGCATTTTGGCGACGTAGTCGGTTCCATTACCCGGTATCACTTTCCATCCGCCATCATATCCAACTTTATAAAGGTACATATCAACATAATCCTGGGTATCAAGAGCGCCTAAATTAGCCTCACCCAACTCCGGGGCCGGAGAATTTAATCCAGCATACTGACCAGGCCCTTTGGAAAGGCCGTTCATGGTAGTATCGTAAGAATTTAAATCGGCAGGAGTTGAGAGAACCGTCTGGGTACCGCTACTATTAATATTGTCATAGTGCCAATAAGTAGCATCGGCAGCGGAATCAAAGGGGGTAATTTGTTTAATACTGGCTCCAGTAACAATAGGACTCGTGGTGGCAAAATAAAATCCGGATGACGTCCCATTGTAATTAGAGGCAAAATAAGCAAGCCGCAGATCAGACCAGTTCAGATTGCCCTTGGTAACGTTGCCAACCGGAGCGGCAAGATAATTAGAGGCAGTGCTGACATCAAAGGTCTTGACATTCCCCAGATCGGTACCATATTCCACGGTACCGAAGTTAATGGCGTCGACCTCCTGATACACTACCTGGGTCAGGGTACCGGGGTCAAAATAAGCCGAGGCCGAGGCCGCGGTGCCTAATACACATAACGAAAGTACTGCTACACTTAATACTTTTTTCATCTTCTTTACCTCTTTTAGTAGTTTTACGTTTTAATTGCCGAGACTTACAAACTTTTTAAAACCCAACTTTAACTTTGCGCCAGCATTCCCACTGCATCACCTCCTTTTTTGTTTTCGTGGATGCGGGCTTTCTGGTGTCCGCCGGCGGCGGATCGGCAAAGTCCCCTCTTTCTTTCTATTTTTTTATGCCCATATAAAAAAAGCCCGGAATACTTCCCCTTGGAAGCGTTCCGGGCTTTCTGATCTCCGTTAAAACGGATCAGCAAAGTACCCTCTGATCGATCTCATCTGCCAGCCTAACTCATAGAAATTAGCTCGAAGTCAAGACTTGGTTAATTTTTGATGAATTGATAAAAAAATTTCAAATACTATAAATCAGCCGGCCTTAGCACGGAGCGCCGTTAATTCACGCTGATATTTCTCAAGAAGAACACGGGGTGCCTCCGTCGCATATTTGGCCCGCTGCGGGTTGCGGGCAACCACGGAGTTCCACCAGCGATCGGCATAACCGCTCTGAATATCACGGGTGAGGCGAGCAACGCGCATGACGAGAAATTTTTCCCGCCGCAGCAAGACCTTATTGGTTCCTGGGCCGCCGCTCACATCCAGGCTTTGGTTATCCGCCGAATAACCTTCATCCATACCCCGGCCTGTGGCACCCTTGGCCAAATTCTGCCCGGCTTTATCAATATCCGGCTTTGAAACATTATTTGTTCTATAGTGTTGTTTAAAGAACGGTTGTCGGTAATCGGCGACAACTTCAGTGTTCCTTAACCTTTGCAGACTAACTCCCCTAACAGCAGGCCGCCGGGCGCTCGACAAAACCGTCTTTCGCTCTTTTTGCCTTTTCTCCCCGCCGCCTGCCGCCCTAAAATGAGGCTCCACCACGGATACAGGGGATATATTCTGGCGCTGTACTAAGGCCGCAACCTTGTTCCCTTCTTTATTGCTGCTCTCTTTATGGATAATATGAATTGGCCTTCCGAAAGGTGCTAACGCTGCCGCCCTATCACTTAATCTTGCGGCCGCCGGGGGTTTAGTATTTGTTCCCAACTGCGAAAACGTCAACAGACATGAAACAACAAGAAAAAAAACAGCACTCACCCCGCCGATCAATTCCATGTTCAGGTCTTGATAATATTTCAAGGCCCTTTTTTGCACCTGGCTGGAATTTTCCAAATCCTTTCCATGATTTTTTTTGGCCTGTCTATTTTTCATATCACCAGCCTAACCTCTATATATTTATTTATGATTAAATGATTTTTAATTTTGGATTAAATTAACAGCTCCGGCCAGAGCGGCTTGCGGCTAACGACGCAGTATTTCCTCAAACTTCTCTATACGGCCAATATTACCCTGGCTGTAATTAACCTTTATATAGCCGGTAAATTCTTCCTCTCTGACCCCATTAAGGTAATCCACCAGCTTCTCATGTTTATCACCCACACCACAGCTTTTATTCTTTCTGCGAATAGTCCTGATCGTTCTATTTTCCATTATCACCTCTCCCTTTCTGTCCTTTCTTGGCCACCGAAAAAGTCTTACCATCTGCGGCCTCCAGCCGCAGATTAACACCAAATTACGTCAACTTTATAATTTGCAATTGTTAGCAATCAGTTATGTTCCGATGAAAAATTCTTTAAGATTCGATAGTCGGATAAATTATAGCGTGAGATATTTTTAAAGAAAACGGGAGGCCGAAATACCGAGGAAGATATGGCCTCCCGTCAGGGGGAAGAAGGACTTTATGCTTTTTCAGCTATCCATGAAACGATAGCTGCCAAAAAATATCAAGCCAGAGAGCAACAACATCAGAGAGGAAGGAATGGGTACGGGATTGCCTTTAATGTGCATCGTCCTGGTTGTATCATAAAAAGGAGTGCCATAGGTTCCCGCCGTAACATCCTCACCTGTAACCCCAGAAAGCCCCTTGGTTCGCAGTTCTAAGGTCGTGCTTGACAACTGCCCGTCCACCGTTCCAAACTCAACAAAACTGGTACCGTTCCAGGCGTACAAGTTAAAACGCCAACCACCGGTGTCACTGAACAACGAATTATTCAAGGTTCCATCGATAATAAAATCAATGCCGTTTAACGAATCAGGGACATAATCAAGAGCGGCGCCGTTACCGCCCCCGCTCAGGGCGTTAATATAAAAGGCGTAGGTGGTGGGAGAGACATTGGTGAAGGGGCCGGCCATATCCATCCGAAAATATTGGTAACCATCAGCCGAATCGTAATCATACATCGCTTTGACAATATCGCGGCCGGCAGCAATATTTTTGTCTACAGGGTCATTGACGACCGTCGCATTTGACCAGTCATGAGTAAAGGCTTGCGCCTGGGAAGCCGCCAGCAGAGCGGCAGCCATGGTAAAACCACAAAAAAATGTCCGTGTCCGCATAATTTACCTCCCTTGTTTTATTATTTTTACATAACGACTCAGCTGCCCCCCAGATTCATCCGTTTCGCCCTCCTCACGTACAGGAAGTATCGGAGTCGCGCTACGCTTACCTGATTAGGAGGACGAAACTAACAAAATCTGATACACACCTGAGCAGTTACGTCTTTACTTAGTCGACGCCCTAAAACATAGATAAATCACGGCACATGATCTTCCCGCAAAAGAAGTTTTTCCGCCTTTAGCAGGCATGGCCCAGGCCCCAAACATTTTATGCAACCACGTTAACTCATGAAAATTAGGATAGAATTAAATATTTATTATGATTTAAATAATCTAAAGATTTTTTGTAACTTCAGTAGTTATTGCTCATTAACGGCGCCCGAATGAATAGTTACGATTACCACTTACTTCATTTATGGGGAAAACGATTCACCACGAATCCAAGTATTTTAGCAGTTGGCAGAAGTTTAAGGGCCGCTGAAATATCCTTCTTCAAAGTTCTACCGGCCTGAACGACAAGAACAATGCCATCCACCATCGGGGCCAAGACATTAGTATCGGCGCTATCAAGCGCCGCCGGCGCGTCAATTATTACATATCTTTCCCGAAACCTGTTTCTTAAATCATTCATCAACTCATGCATCTTCGGAGAATTAAGCAATTCCGCACTCTCCGACCTATAAGAGCCGCCGGAAACAATAGTCAATTTTTCAATACCGGGCCAGGCAACCAGGTCTTCAAATTTGGCCTGACCATAGAGATAATCCCCTAATCCACGCTCCGATTCATAGCCGAGACAAGTGTGAACATTTTGATTTTTTAGATCTCCGTCAATGAGTAGAACGGTCTGCCTGAACTCTTTGGCGAAGGTAAGAGCGAGATTGACAGTTATCATGGTCTTCCCCTCACCCTGACGCGGGCTGGTTACCATAATTACCCGCCGATCCCCGGCACCAGCCACCTGTAAAATCTTGGTGCGCAGTATCTTAAAGGCCTCCACCGCCTCCGTGTCCTGGGAATATCCGACCAAGCGGTTTCTGTCCAGCGCCTTGTGATCTACTGAAACTTTTCTTGACCGCCCATAAACCGGCGACAACCAGCCATCGGGCCTTCTTTTGTCTTCACTCCGAGATATGGCTATATTCATATCCGCGCTCCAATAGTTACATTAATAATTGATGGACTCGTAAAAAGTCCATCACACTCTAAAAGATGGCTAAGCAGACAAGTATAGGCTTACAGCATTTTTCTGCTTAACCTGGCCATAAAAACATCAAGATCCATCACCACATAATTGAAGACAACCACCCCGGCAACGAGACAGACAACTACCGAGGCGGCGATAATAAGTCTCCGGCGGCGGCGGCTGATTTTATCCTGCATAGAGACTATCTCCGGGATGCAGGCCAGAACCTTGCAGGAGCCGACCTGCGACAAAATATCCGGACTGTACACGGCATCGTCGTTCATTTCTCTTACCGCCGCAGTTCCCGCCCCGGCACCAAGGCCTAAAACGACACCAAGTAATATGATGGCCAGCCGGTTCGGTTTATATGGTTTTACAGGCAGCCGGGCCGGATCAATGATAGTAAAGCGCTCCCCCTTCTGCTCCTTTTCGAGCCCCTGGGCCACCTTAGATTCAAGAAATTTGGCCATTAAGTCATTATACTGGGCCTGCAGATTATGGCGGTCGGCCAATATAGTACCGTATTCCTTTTCCACCTGCGGGGTAGTGCGGACACGCTGCCGCAGATCAGCGGCCTTCTTTTCCATATCTGCCACCTGCCGGGAATACGACGCAAGATCTAACTCAACCGCAGCCAATTGCGAGGTCAAGGTAACATGAGCCGGATTATCCGGCTGTCCAGCTTCAATCTTTTCAGCAACCGGCTCTTTCCGCAGTTGGTCTTTAAGTTTAAATATTTCCGCCTTTAATTTAATGACATCGGGATATTTGGCGCTGAACCCGGCGCTAAGGCTGGTTAACTGCCGCTGTAACGCCGCCAGTTTCAGTTGGCCAGCCACCGCTCCCTCCTGATTGCTTGATGGAGTAACCGCCAACTGCGCCTCAAGATAGCTCTTCCTCTCCTTAATGGTGCGCACCTGCTCACGCATCCTGTCCATGGCCCGCTCAACGTCGCCAAGACTCTGCATATTCGACTGTAACAACTCTGGCAAATTATCAACGTGCTTTTCCTTAAAGGTGGCGATTTCCCCTTCCAGTTTATCTATTTTCCGCCGTACTTTCTTGATCTCATCGTTAAAAAATGACGATGTCTCTTCCACCTGTTTTGCACGAACCTTGAGGTTTTCCTCGAGGTACAGCGAAGCAAGTCTTGAGGCCACCTTTTGTACCAGACCTGGATTCTTCCCTTCGTACGAAAGGGTAAAGGCAATAGTGGCAGTGGACGGCCGCCCGGTTCTCGGATCCATGACCTTGGCGTTGATGAAATCAAGTTGTATGTCATCACGCATCTTGTTGATAATTTCCTCCGTGGTCCAGTCTTTGCGCAGTTCAGGATAAAGATTGAACCTGTCAATAATTTTTATTAGGTGAGATGTACTCATTATCCTCTGGTTGATGACCTGAAGTCGCTGCTCCGCGTAACTGGTTACCGTGGACATGATGTAGTTCTGGGGGATTTCCTGTTCCTCAATCAGGATGGTGGAGGTCGATTTATAAATCGGCGGCAAGAGCAGAGCCAAAGCGCCAGCGGCAATAATCACCAACAGGGTGGAGAGAATCAGACTCCATTTCCTTCGTTTGAGGATGTCAATATAGTCACGTAGTTGCGGGATTTGTTCCATAAGATCAGCCAAGCTCCTTTTCTATATTCTCTATATATAGCAGGGGATAACAATGTATCCGCCCCTTATAGTTATCAGGCAATTTCGGAGTAACACGGCCCCTCTTTAACCGCCTAAGGCTCATTTCAACAAATTTCTGTTAAAATTAAGCTCGACATTTACCCGGTTCTGCACCTCCCTGATCCCGGTGAGACGATTCAGATTGCTGGTATAGGCATATACAACCCGCAGGCTGACATCTTTACTCGGGGTATAGCTAAACTGCGGTTTCAAACGCCAGATTATTGTGTTAAGAATTCTGGAATCAAGCCCGCCGCCCGCCGAACGAGTATGGGTGTACTCGCCGGACAAAGAAACTGACATTTTTTTGCTCAGGCTATGACCGGCCTTCACCAACACGCGGTCACGCACCGCCAGGCTGGCATAATCGCTGGCCGGATAAAAATCATGGCTCAGCCGTACTGACCCCTTCAGGCGCTCACCGTGATAATCAAGAATGATACGGGTTAACCAGCCGGTATCTGACCAGGAGTTCTCTACGGGGATTGATGTTACCGCGACAAAATGTGGAGTCGGTGTAGTATCTAACTTAAAGCCCACGTTCCGGCCTTCCCTCGTTGTCCTGCTGTACTGCATACCGCCGCCCAGGGTAAGACGCCAGAGTTCATTCACCGAATAACCGCAGCCGACTGCCAAACTATACTCATCAATTTTTGAAGTAGAAAAATCATTTATTCCTAATTTCAGCTCGGTAAAAATTGATGAATTCGCCGGTTTCCATAGAGGGTGGAACATAGCTCCCAAGGTGATTTCCTGAGAGCGGCTCGCCCCCAGATCCCTCCCTTTATAGTGCTGATTGGAGAAGGCGTAACTGAAACTGCCACTGGTTTTTTCTGACCAGGCGTAATTACTGTTTAGCTGCACCTGCTCCAGCCAGCGGTTAGAGATATCGGTCACCAAACCGCCTTCATCGAGATAACGATCCACCCTGGAATCCCTGGTAACCGAGGTGGATACACCCATCTGCAGCCGCTCCGTCATACGCCGGTTAAGAGATAAACTGTAATTCTGATCCCAGGCATCCAGGTAAGACGATTTAGCATGACGGACAGCCGAAACGGAACCGGACATCTTAACAGAACTTCGCGCTGTACGCCGAAGCGCCGTCAGACGACCGTCAAGGGTGGTAATCATCTCCCCCCCCGCCGGATTTTCGACAAAGAGCACATTATCGTTGTACTCCTCCTTAATTCCAAGACCGGGAACCAGTTTCCACTCCGCGGCTCCCGCCGTCGCTGGCTCTAACAGGCTGACTGTGACAAGGGCCAGAAAGCAGACGATAAATACCGACTCCATGAGGCGGATTTTACGATCGTCCCGCCGCATTATTAATTCATGGCACAACGATAACATCGCCGGGCATGAGCAGTATGTTCTGATTGAGACCTACCCCTTTTTCGACCTTGTCCAGGTCAAAGGGATAGATAACCATCTTCCCCTGGCGGCGGCGGAAGATTTTGATCTCATCACCTTGAGCAAAGGGATTCAAGCCGCTGGCCATGGCCAGGGCCTGCAACACGGAGGTCTGCGAATTAAGCTGAAAACGACCGGGAGAATTAACCTTGCCGATTATATAAATCAGGAAACTGTTCACTTGATTAACGGTTACCGTCACCACGGGATTAGCGGCATACTCTTTCCACTTTTTGGTAAGTTCAGCCTGTAATTCACTTACCGTTTTGCCAGCGGCAACAATTTCGCCCAACAGCGGCAATGAGACACGGCCGTCCGGCAGTACCGGCACGACCCGGCTCAAGTTATCATTCTTCCACACCGTAATCGCCAAAATATCTCCCGGCCCAATGCGGTAAGCGGGCGGAAGGTCGGCTTGCGGCAGTTCCGCCGCGGCGGACACAGCCCGCGGTGCCTGGACTACTGAAAGCGCCGCCAACAACACCAACAGCAGCCGAAATGCAATCATCCCCCCTATTCCCCGTTGTCCAATAATCATAATATCTCCTGTAACTCTGCTTTAGCTTCATGGCGGCCGGGAAAATCCTTCTGCTCCGCAAGCGCCTTTTGCAACTGGCTGCGCCCCTCGCTCTTTTCACCATTTTTTAATAAAGCCATACCGAAGTGGTAACGCACTATTGCCGGAACCTTCTCCAATTTATTGACCGCCAGCCGAAGATGAGAAAGCGCCAGCTTATTGCGCCCCTGCCTGTAATACACCCAGCCCAGAGTATCAAGCACTGCCGGGGCCTCCGGGTTCAGCTCAAGAGCCTTCTTGGCCAGGGAATAGGCGCGGTCAATATCCTTCTTCGTGCCCCGCGTCTCAACCAGGAGAAAGGCAAGATTATTGGCCGCGTCCCAGAGCTTCGGGTTCTTTTTTAAGGCCCTCTCATAAATAGAAATCGCCTTGTCGAATTCACCGCTTCGTTCACGAAGTGAGCCAAGGGCGTTAAAGGCAACCCGATTAGCCGGATTTAAGGCCAGTGCTTTCTGCAGAAAAGCGGCCGCCTCCTTCTTGTCACCCATTTGCAGGCTGTAAATTGCCATATTATTAAGCGGCTTGGGCCATTTGGGGGCCAAAATAGCAGCCCGCTTAAAATGACGCATGGCCTTTTCGGCCTCTTTCTGCCGGGCATAGATCGTGCCTGCCAGGTTATGGGCAATGGGATCTTTTTCATTATCAGTTAGACGAGCGCTGACCAGTTTGAGAGCCCGGCTAAGGTCTTTACCGGTGAGCTGGACGGCCATCGCCAACAGTTGATCGGCGGCTGGGTATTTTTTCATCCCCTGCCGCACCTCAGCCTCCGCCCTTTGCCGATTACCGGCAAAGGCATAAATCTGAGCAAGACGCAAATAGGCGAAAGGCGCTGTTTTGTCATTCTTTTTTAAGGATTGATAGAGTCTTTCCGCCTCACCTACTTTACCTGACGTCACCAGCAAATCGGCAAGTTGAGCTGCGGCTCCCAGATCATCCGGGTAGCGTTTATGCAGTTTTTCGGCAATCGCAAGCGCCCCCGAATGGTCGCCGCGAGAGGAGAGAAGAGACACCAGACGCTGCTGCACCTCTTGGGCGTCCGGGAAGGTCTTGGCTGCGTTTTTTAAGGCGTCAAGGGCCAGTTCTGTTTCATTATTTAGGAGATAGGCCTGAACAAGATTCAGGTGATAGGCAATGTTATCCGGCCGCTCGTACAGCGTTGTGCGAAATTCAGCCACCGCTCCAACATAATTGCCATCCAGTATATCTAACTTGCCCTTCAGATAGTGCGCGTCTATATTCTTGGGACTTTCTTTGATGACTTCGCCGACCAGTCTGCCGGACTCAGCCAATTCCCCCTTGCGCAGATAGATCCCCGCCAGTCCAACCTTGGTGGCGATTATACCGGCGTCTGAATCATCCAAACCCGTCTTAAGATTGTCATTCAGAGTCTTAAGGGCCTGATCTACCTCACCTTCATCAAGCAAAATAGCGGCCAGCGCCCGCCGTTGCAGAGTATCTTGTGGCTGCTTGCCAATTCCCCGCCGCAATACGGCTTTCGCCGTCTCGTCAAGGCCCTTGCTTTGGAGGAAACGCGCCACTTTAGTACGCATCTGCGCCTGATCATCACCGCTGGCGGCAATGAGTTGGTCAAGGAGAGCCTCAGCCTCCTTATTTTTTTTCTGCTCAATATAAAAACCAGCCAGAATAAACTTATATTTCGCTTTATCAGGGGCAAGACTTACCACCTTTTTCAGTAATGAGAGCGCCTCAGCCGGCTGCCCCCTTTTATCCAGCCTCTCAGCCAGCCGCAGCCGCAGCATTATAGTTCCTGGATTTTTTCCTATCCCCTCCCGTAAAATCTCTTCATCCTTTTTTACATTTTTGGCACGCTGATAGGCATGGGCCAACAGGACAAAAAGCTGCTCACTTTTATCCCCTTGCTGCCTGAGCCGTTCAAGATGCCGGATGGCGGCTTTCGGCCCCTTTTGCGTTAGCAGCACCGCTCCCCGCATAAGCAGGGCTCGTTCATTTTCGGGCTGCCGGTTAAGGATGTATGACAGCATTTCATCAGCCCTGTCCAATGTTCCGGCCGAGATATAGAGGTTGGCCATCTCCAGCCTGGCCCCGATATTTTCAGGATCCAGATCCACTGTTCTTTTAAAACGGCTAAAGGCGGCCTGGAATTTACCCCGCTTCAGATTAATCATGCCCAGCATATAATCAGCCTTAGCGTACTTCCGGTCAATCTGCAGAGCGTTTTTAAATTCCAGGGCCGCCTTTACATAGTGCTCCTGCTCATAAAGAGTCTGCCCCCGGCTGTAGAATTTCCGCACCTTGTCTTCTTTAGAGCCGCAGGCAGCGACCGAGAACAGCAGAAACACACACAGCAGCCGTAGCGCGAATGATCTTCTCATTTTCATCCCTTTACCCTGGTTGACGTTCTTTATCCACATCCACAATCTGCCATTTCCACAGCCAATCACATGGCGCCCTTGCGCTGCGATATGACAAGAATAGTCCGCAAAATAATCCTTAAGTCGTCCCTGAACCGCCAGTTGTCGAGATAACGGCAATCGAGTTCCACAACTTTGTTAAAATCAGTCACCTTACTACGACCCGAGACCTGCCATAATCCAGTAATCCCCGGTTTAGCAGAGATCCGCCGCCGCTGCCATTCCTCATAACCCTTTACTTCATCCAATGTCGGCGGTCGGGTGCCGACCAGACTCATTTCACTGCGCAGCACATTAATGAACTGGGGGAACTCATCAAGAGAGGTCTTTCTCAGCCAAGCCCCAATCCTGGTCACTCGGGGATCATCCTTCATCTTGAACATGGCACCGTTCATCTCGTTATCAGCGAGCAGATCTTTTTTCATCTCCTCAGCGTTACTAACCATAGTGCGAAACTTAAAGAGCGAAAAAACTCTGCCATTCTGGCCGATTCGGCGCTGACGAAAAAAAACAGGCCCGGGAGAATCAATCCTGATGAGGATGCTGATTACGGGCAGCATAACAAACAGCAACAAGCAGCCCGCGCAGGAACCGGCTATATCCAGCATGCGCTTATACAACATTCCGGTGGCGTTTATATTTGCCGCCGGCACTGTCAGAAAAGGCACTCCCTGGCAGCGCTCAACAGAAATGGCCATATTGCCAGGCTGCCAGAGAGCAGGCAGAATACGAGCGGAGATTCCAACCCGCCGACAAATCTCCAAATAGCGATCAAGGTTTACCGAACGGTCACCGCTCATGGCAAAAACAACCTCGTCAATGGCATTTTCTTTCAGAATACGGGGAAGATCCTCCAGACGACCAAGCACACTATTTTTATTGTCACTATCTTCTCTGTTAACCCGCAGCCGGCCAATAACCTTATGCCCCCAGCTGAGTTGCTTTTCCATCAGACCGGCAACCATCCGCCCCCGGCCTTCGTCACCGACAATAAGTATTTCCCTGGCATTAAAACCATTGTCAAGCTGGTGCGTTATATAAAGTTCCTCGGCAAAACGGCCAATAACCGTCAAAATGAAGCTGCCCACCCCGAAAATAATTAAAAATGAACGGGACAAACCGATTCCCGGCAACATGAAAGAGATACCGGCCAGAAACATAAAATCGATCAAAATGGCCAACAGAACCTTACGCAACATCTCCAGAGCAGAAGACGGCCTGCTGTCGTTATACAAACCCAACTGGCCCATTATGTAATTGTTAAGAAACATAACCGCCATGATCGAACTTAGAAAAACCCGGCCGTCCGGCTGCCTGGCACCGTGCAAATATACAGGAAGTAGATAATAGGCAATGTACCCGGCAAAAATAATGCAAAGGGCATCTATTGCCATACGGACATTATTAAGAATAATTACCTGCTGCTGTAACATCGCCCTTCCTTAAAAAAAGATGCGGCCGCCGCATAGCTCTGATTAGGTTCAATAAGATACATTATTAATCGAGCCACATTAATGAACGATTAACTTTGCTTTAGGATTTGATTAAAACCTAAAGGCAACCATTTAAGGTAGATGAGAAAGATTAAGACGGGACATAAGCTATGAGATGAGGCCACAACTTCCGGATAAAGGCATCCAGGTCAGAGCCTGCCTTTTTATAGGACATGGAATTGGGCATTTGCAGTTCAACTCTTACCAGGGCACCATCGGTTCGGCCCTTGGTTAAAGAATCCCACATGAGATAAAATTTATTGAGCCAAGGGCTGGTGACAACCCGGCCGCGCTCCAGGAAAAAATAACTGGCCAGCACCTTGCGGCCCCCTTTTTCCATCTTCATTGCCATTATCTGAATTACCTTATGCGGAGTCACCTTGATAGTCCGTTTCTGGGAGGACTGCAGGTAGAACCCGCCGCCCAGCAGGCAGGACTGGGGGGCGTGAGCCGTGTGCCTTGTTCCCTGATAGCGATAATAAGGGATAAGGAGATAAATAGTGCTATGTTGCGCTATGTTCCGATAATAGGCCTGCACATAATCATCAGCCCAGAGTGATTTAAGAATATTGGCGCTCAGATAGCTTCTTTTCCCCTGCCACTCACCGATCTGCATGGGAAAACTGGCAAAGTTCTGCCTATCAGTAATCCGCCTGACGACATCTCCCCGCATCACGATCCAGCTGGTGCCGATAAAAAGCAGGCAGAGGATAAGACTTAGCAGTACTGGCCGAATCAAACCCGGCTGGGAAGGAACAGCATCACAGGTCTTTTTCCTCTCCGCCCTCCGGCGGCCGCCGCTCTTTTTCAAAAGAACAGCGAACAACGCCAGCAAGCCCGCCACAATCATGAATCCCAGCCAACCGGAAAAATCGTGAAAAAAATTAGTAACCATCTCCTCATGTCCATTAACCGTCAACATCCCGGCAACAAAAATCCGAATACCGTTAATTAATATCGACAAAGGCACGACAAGAGAGACCAAGACCGCTTTCTGCCAAAATCTTTTATTGATTAAATGCCCAATAATAAGGGACATAAGTAGCATCGGCATGAAATACCGCAGGCCGCTGCAGGCATCCGCTACCTGTAATCGGCTGACCCCCAAATCTATGATGTTACCATCCTGCATGACACTGACATTAAACAAGCGCAGCAGCATAACGGACAGAGAGGATGAGTACATCTTCAACTGGAATGTTAACAACCGGTTAATGTATGGCGGCAGGGGAATTATAAAGGCAAGAATTATAATGGGGAAGGTCAACCGGCGGATTCTCTCCCCGTAAAGCAAGCAGATTAAGCCGACAGCTGCCGCCCAAAAACCAAGATAGGTCAGGGTTTCCACGGAGCCAAGCTCACCCGCCACAATCAACAGACTGGAAAATAGCGCTATCACTATCCCCACCCCGGACCAGGAGAATTCCCTGAAATGAAAATCGGCGCGTCTCTCCCATAACAGGTATAAAAAGAGAGGGATGACCAGCAGGCAGTAATCATTATCACCGCCGTGCCAGCGCTTGGTTAGATGCGCCAACTGCCCCTGATATGAGAGCAGAAAACTTGCCAGGATCAGCAGCGGCAGGATAAACGGTATAACTCTGCTTTCATTTTTCAGCATTTAGTCCATTCCAGGGCGTAATAATCAGCTAACTGTTCCGGCAGATTCTAGCCCTGATCTCGAATAACGCCTTCGGAACAGGGCAAAAAGCACCAGTCCTGATCCTAATAACCATTGAGTCGGCATAATTGGCACAGCGGAACTAAGAACAAGCGGATCCGAGTAAAGAGAAAGATCCATATTACCACTATAGGAACCGTCAACAATCCTACGGTTAGGCTCAAAATCAGAATACCAGGGGGTAGAATTAGAAACATTCGCAGTACTATTAAACTGCCCCGCAACCCCCCCGATATTACCCGCCAAGGCAAGCGTCATCTGAGAGCTAAAATTGTCCCCCCTTTGGCGCAGCGTGATATAGTCATCAGAAAAAAATGATAGAGTGGTACCTGGCCAGTTCGGGAAAACAATCGTCCGCCGCGTATCTATGCTCCACACCTGAAACCCGGGGCGATCAAAACCCTCGTTGTACGTGGACACACTCTGTAAGTTCGTAAAGTAAACAGGACTGGTAAAAATCCCTTGGGGATAATCACCGTCTGCGGCAAGCGGCTTTTGTCCACCCCAGTCCCCACCGGTATAGACGTATGCCTCAGCAGTACCGCAGAGCAAAAAAACCATGGAAACAGCCAAAATTAATCTGACATAATTCTTTAGCATTACCCCTCCCCCCCCCTTATTTCTATCATTCAACCCAAGTTAAATATTAACTAATTCATGGGCAAATAATTAATTTACACATACCTCTAACCCGCCTTGTTCCAAAAGCCGCTCATACACACTCAGGTATTTCGGGGCCTCAATCCCCCAATGGAGTTCTTCCCGCACCCGTTTGTATCCGAATTCACCCATTTTTTGGCGCAGCCCTGGATTATCCAGCAGCAGAAGAATTTTAGCCGCCATATCTTGCGGATTATTAGGCTCAGCGTATATACTCGCCTCGCGAGCTGAATATTTCCCCTCTGTGAGGTCATACTGGACGACAGGTTTTCCCAAAGCCATATATTCCATAACCTTGTTCATCGTAGATTTATCATTCATCTCGTTGACAATATCAGGATTCACACAGACATCCGCCGTATTAAGAGCCCTAAGCAGAAGTTCATCCGGAATTCGGCCCGTGAAGGTGACATAATTATCCACCCCGAGACAAGAACTCATAACCTTCATGGCCTTCAGTTCAGTTCCGCCTCCCACCAGAATAAATTGGATATCTTTCCTGTTTTCCTCATAGATAATATAGCGGGCCGCCTCGAGAAGATGATCAATCCCTTCCTGTTTACCCATTACCCCGACATAGCCCACCGCGTATTTTCGGCCTTTTTTCCAGGCTGGATCAGGCTCAACAACTTTCATTCTCTCTAAGCATGGGCCGCTCCGCACCACTGTTACCTTATTGGGATCCATCCGGCCGCGTTCAACAGCAATTTTTTTGTAAGATTCGTTAGTTGCAATGGAAAAATCGGCACTCATAAAGGTCAACCGTTCCCATAGAAGCATAACTTTATATAAAAAACCCTTTCTCCCGAATTTGGCGATATACAATTCAGGATTGATGTCATGATGGTCAAAAACAAATTTTTTATTCGCCAATATCTTATAAAAAAGGGCGATTATGAATATATTATCCGGCGGATTACAGGCCTGAATTACCTCGAATCCATCTCTGAAAAGCACCTTTAGCGAAAGGCGGAATTCATGGAACAGGGCCGCTGAATATTCAGCGAGATACCCCAATATCCCCTCTCCCTCCCGAGGCAGTGAATGGCGGTAGATGGAAATACCGTTGATCTCCTCATAGCGCTTTTCACACCCCTTGCCCACCGGGCAGATGATTGACACCTTGTATCCGGCCTCAGCCAGGGTATTGGCCTCCTGCCAGACACGCCTGTCAAAGGGCAGCGGCAGATTTTCGACAATGATCAGGATGCCTGTTTTTTTACCAGCAGATACCATCGTATTTTCCCTCTTCACTCATTCGGCCGCAAATTCGTACCAGATCAACCACAACCTGACCGTCCTGGATATGGTCAAGAATATTACTGAACTCCGGATCACTATTACCGACCACAATGGTCTCAGCGTGCTCCATGATGTCAGTAAGGCTGTCGACCATCATTTTGGAAATATGGGGGATATGGTTAAGAATATAATCGCGGTTGGCACCGACCAATTTAGCGAGATTCACGTTGCGGTCATAAATTTTAATGTCACAACCCTTGCCAAGTAGTCTTTCAATGAGCTCCACCACCGGGCTTTCCCGAAGATCATCGGTACCAGCTTTAAAGCTGAAACCAAGTACACCAATCTTTTTACTCCCCTTGGCAAGAACCATTTTTATGCCTTTTTCCACCTGCAGTTGATTACTGGTTAAGACGGAATTTAAAATCGGCAGCTCAAGATCCATGCTCCTGGCCTTGTAGGTCAGGGCCCGCAGATCCTTAGGCAGGCACGAACCACCAAAGGCAAACCCCGGCTTCAGATAATATTGAGAGATGTTGAGTTTGGTATCCTGGCAAAAAATGCGCATCAATTTATGGCCGTCGATTTCCGTTTCTTTACATATGTTGCCGACCTCATTGGCAAAGCCGATCTTCAGGGCATGCCAGACGTTATCAACATATTTCACGAGCTCGGCAGTCTCAATATCCGTACGGATAAGCGGGGCGTCCAGTTTCTTATAAATTGAAGCAAGCAAATCTCCACTGTCCGCGTCAGTTTCGCCGATTACCGTCTTCGGCGGATTATAAAAATCATGCACTGCGGTTCCTTCCCGCAGAAATTCGGGGTTATTGCATACACCAAAATCCTTCCCTGCTTTTTTCCCGGAGGCCCCCTCAAGAAGAGGAAGTACAACATTACGCATAGTTCCTGGCAGGATGGTTGAACGAATCACAACAATATGCCGCTCTTTCTTTTTGCCGATGACAACGCCGATTTCTTCACATACCCGGCGGATATATTTTAAATCCAGATCACCGTTCAGTTGGCCCGGCGTTCCCACGCAGACAAAAGATACCTGCGTTTCCAAAACCGCTGCGGTCATATCCACAGTCGCCCGCAGTCTGTTTTCCGTAACCGCCTTATTAATTATTTCGCCGACTTCCTTTTCAATAATCGGCGACCGCCCCTGGTTGATCAAATCAACTTTTGTCCGCACCGGATCAACGCCGACAATCCGATGCCCCTCTCTTGTCAAACAGGCCGCCGAAACCGCGCCGACATAGCCCATCCCAAATATGCTTATATTCATCGCAATTCCTTAATATCAATGTAACCTACGGTACTAAGGGACTGATTTTATTTTTCCCGGCACTCGGGTTGAGACAGAATAACTTTCGCTGAAAAAACACGAAAAAAATCCAGTCCCCTTGCTGGAGCAAGAAAAATTTAATCTGTCTCCCGGCAAAACCACCAACCAGGCTTAACCTACAACTCTCACCAGACACCGCTGAGCCTTAATAACATTTAATCCTGACCCAAAATAGTGACTATGGTTCTTAGTTCCACAGCCCCTATCACTTCCCCCTTACATACCAACGAACAGCTCTCCACAAGGCGGTTAAAGGTCGGAGAATACCAGCCCAGGATGGGAGTCTTACTGCCCTTAAAAATCTCAAGCCGCAACCGCCGGTCACAAGACATCTCCATTTTAATGTTTCCCCTCTCGATAGTTACCGTGCTTCCGGCAGCCGTCACCAAGCACTCTGGATGGAAGTGGAAATACTGCTCAAGCGGATAAGCACCTCTTGCATCCAAATAATCAATAATTGCAAATTCTCCGCCTTCCCGCTTAAACACCACCCGCCTCACATGCGAAACAGGTACGGCGCCATTCAGGTAAGCGTCATGCCCGGCCTGCCAGATAACTTCTCCATGGTTCCCGCTTAATGAATGTTCCGTAATTGCATACGATCTCCCGAACATAAAGTCAGCCACCTGCTCAGTCATATCGGTTTCATTAATCCTGATCGTATTGTGAGCTACGGTGGAGCGGAAATAACGGCGCCACTTGCCGCCGCTATGATAAAGATAGGTGCCGGGATCCACCAGTAGCTCAAGGCCGGCAAATGAAAATGTAAAACTCAAGGCGTCAAGATGTCCGTGAGCGTATAACGGGGGCATCCCCAAAGGCGTTGCGTTGCCGACAAAAACAAACTCTTTATCACCCGTCATTCCCCGAATCACGGCCAGACCGCTTTCCTTAAGCAACCTATAGCTGATGGAATGCCGCCCGGCATGGCCCGGCTTATGACTGCCACCTTCCTGACCGCCAACCTTTACGGGGCAGGACTCATCGGCCAATAATATTTTCGTTTTAAAATCCGGCCAATCATCCGGCCTTAATCCCGAGTGAGCGAATAATATCGCCCCAATATTAAGAATTGATTTAAAGTTTGTTAAATTATCAATACCAAAATCAATTAGAATGGCGCTGTCCTGATCACCGATATTTGGCATATTTCCACCGGAGTCCATAAGCGCTTGCACAAACTCGCAAGACTGTTCGAGCCGTGTATTAATGATAGGGTCATAGATTATTTTATTTTTATCGCAGATAAGTTTATAGAGGAGAAAAAAATCAAAAACAAACGAGAGATAGGTGGTTGTGTACTCAAAGCTGCCGCCATCCTTCAGAATTTGGCGCCGCCCCTCCCGGTCGAGAACCTGACGGCCAAAACCCAACCATTTTGACGCCTCTTTAAAATAAGGGAAGAAAAGACCTGTAAGGAAGAGGGCAAAGGCCTCGGCAACGGCGTGATTATTGTTAGATGAATATCTTGACGGGTAACGGTATAGATGCCGGCCATGGAGCCATACGAAGTAATTGACAAGTTCCGTTTCACGCTTGGAGAACGGCCGGCCGGCAAGGGCTGAAATTGCCCAGATCAAGTTGGCGGTTCTAATTCCAAGCTCGATACCGCTTGTCCAATTGACACCAAGAGGATAGGGGTTTGCCGCCAGCCAGTCTTCGAGAAGTGAAAAAATCTTGGCGGCATAATGTTCTTCACCGCTCAAACGCCAGGCCAGGCCCAGGGAATAAAGACCATAAAAGCGGTTCGTTTCCCAAACAAACTTTGGCCCGCCAATGGTCAATCCTTCACGAATGTTAACATCCGCCCAGAAGTGAAGCGGCCAGCGCCGGCCCGTTTTTACATCCAGGTGCCAGTCAATCTTTTCCCCAAAATCATAATTAATGCCAAAAACATTAAGCCGATTGGCCAGAATGGCATCCGCCCTGGCCGCAATATCCGCCCCGAGTCTACCACGAGCCACTGCGTTTAGTTCTGCACGGGATACAGCGCACAGCTCGAAGAGTTTAGGAGAAATCAGGGACATTACCGCCTTCGGAGCTGAAGGCGGTTCTTTCAGATAGCGCGCCTTATCCCGCCTTTCAGCGAACTTATACGCCATCCGGTACAATATTTCCGGCGGCGGCATCTTCGAGAGACGATTGATGTACCAGGAGAGTTTTTTAATCGCGCGATCTTTCATCAAATGAGTATGGAAGATGAGGTATAAGCCTTTGAAAACCGAGGCACTTCTGAGCAGTTACATTCACTGGTTATTGCTAATTTCGGGCACTTCGCTGAATAGCTACGATGCGGTTGTATATACTCTCTAAGCTCTCCGCCGCCCGGGAGGCCATAAAATTTTCTTCTGCATAAACATGGTTGCAACGGCCAAATTCTGTAATTTTACCCCGTGTGCCAATAAGCTTTTTCAACAGTTCCACAAGGGATTCAGGTTCATCCCTTTTCCATAAATAACCCATGACACCGTCCTCGAAAAAATCTGCAATACCGCCAACCGGGCAGGTAACCACCGGCATACCAAAGGCCATTGCCTCAACAACGGAGGTGGGTAAACCTTCTCCATAACGGGTTGGAAAACAGTAAATATGGTTATCGACAAAGGCGGCTTTCTTCTCCAAACCTTTCACGTAACCAAGCAGACGAATAGTGTTTTCCGGGAGTTTTTTCGTGCTGATATATTGACGCAGCTCTGCCATTACAGAACCATCCCCGGCAATGGATAAAACAACCGGATACCCTTGCGCGCTGAGCTCACTCACCGCATCAATAGTTTCAAACACTCCTTTTTCCCGTTCCAAACGAGAGAGGAAGAGGATTTTAATTTTTTCGGCCTGCCGAATCCGCCTTATCTTGTCTTCGATGGAAAAACCATTTAGTAAGCCTTCCTCTACGGTTGTAGTACCAAGCAAAATAGGCTGCCTTACCCCCCACCGCCGGAGAATCTCTTTAAACTCGTTTGCAAGCACGATAAAGGCATCCGCCCGGCCAAAGGTGTTTCTAAAGAACGGAAGATATTTCCCGGCAACTTTCTGCTCAAAATCTTTCCGCCAGCCATGGAAGAAGACAAGAACCGGTAGCCCCCTTCGCTTAGCCTGCCACACAAAAAGCCCATCACGAATAAAGCTCTTTACGTTCAAGGAAGGATTAACATGGTATATATCAAATTGTTTTGAAGTAATGAGGCGGTGAAAGCCCATCTGATCAACAATGGGATAAAAAGTACTCTTTTTACCCCTTGTACCGCCTATCTCAAAGCAATGGATATCATGCCTACTGGTCAAAAAAGGCAGTACTGAATTAATATAACTTGCCACACCTCCTTGATCGTTAAGTGATGGCGTGGTCAATAATAGTTTCATATAATTTGCAGTTATTGTCCTGAGCGATTAATAAACAGGACGTAAGTACTCAATCATTTATTGATGATAATCCTGGCAGGCACCCCCACCGCCGTTGCCTTATCAGGTACATCTTTAAGAACAACCGCATTTGCGCCTACCTGGGCATTATGGCCGACTCTCACCCGGCCCAGCACTTTGGCACCTGCTCCAATTCGAGCCTTATCCCCGATTACCGGAGCACCTGGCCCTGCCCGGCCGCCAATGGTTACGTGTTGATCAATCCTGACATCATTACCAATTACAGCGTCCTTATGCAGAACAATTCCCATACCTAAATGACCAAAATGGACATTCTTGCCGATTTTAGTGGAATAAGGGATAAAGCAGCAAAAGCCAATTCTCAGAAACTGCTGAATGACAAAGGGGAAAAATGGGATCTTCGCCCTGTAAAGCAAATTGGCTGTTCGCCACATATAATATGGCAGATTAGCTTTCATCATAGTTACGTATTATTTCTTTAATCCATTTCCATACCTACCTGCAGGGCAATATCGTCCAAATACTTACCAAGATTGTCTACGATTGATTCCCATCGGTATTTTGATGCCGCACTACAGATCGTGCCGCTGTTATAAGAAGAAGTCCTTTCGTACAACAGCTTTAGTCCCGAGTAAAATCCATCGGGACTGTCTTCAATCAAGACCCCGTTATCGTGATCCAGAACCAATTTATTTTCTGAGGTTGCGGTTGCTATCACCGGCATACCTGACAATAGGTATTCAAAAGTTTTTGTGACGGGCTGGACATCGAAATAGGCGGTCATTGGTACAAAAGAAACGCCCACATTATGCGAATCGAAATATGGCTTAAGCTGGTCGTGCGGGATACGACCTTGAACGAATACAACTGGAGCTAACTGTTTTGATTCAACTATTTTTCTAAGTATATCTTCTTCGTCACGCGCCCCAGTTCCAATAATGGTATAATGCATATCAATCCTGTCTTTGAATTCATTATGAAATTTCGCAAACCCAAACAGCGTCTGATCAATATTGCGCTGAGTTAAGGTGCCCACGTATAGTAGCCGAAGAGACTCAAAATTCTTTTCAGTACAAGACAGTCTATCAGCGCCAAGGGGGAGAATTGTTGCTCTTTTCTCCAAACCAAGCTTCTTTGCCAGGCTTTGAGAAATCACCGTAATATTGTTAAAAAACAATAATTCCCCTCTGGTTAAAAGATCAAAAATGTACCTGACAGAGACTCGGCCGCTGATATGCCCACTTCTCAAATCCAAGACGAACTGCTTTCGGGAATTGAATGCCCTCAGCAAGAGGCAGGCCCGGAAGTATTTGATGAAATGAACATAATATCGCCCGTGCCTTATTTCTGATAATGCCGCTGACAAATACCTGGCATAGCGCGCCGCGATACTTCCGGTTCTTGGCACAAAAATTATATTCACTTCCGGCATCAATATTTCAGGCAGACCATAATTCCAACAAAGATACGTTACATCAAAACGATCCTTAAGATATTTGCAGTAATAATATGCGTCAACGTGGTAGCCGAATTGACTCTGACAAAGAATCAACAGCCTTTTTCGAGTTTTGCTCCGGCCGTTGCTCAGCATGGCTCATACCCCCGCAGCCAGGCAGAAATACAATATGGGCGCAGATCAATCAACGTGGCAGGTCTCCTGCCAACAGGCCGTCAAATATCTGAACCACCTGCCTCAGGTTGTCGAGTGAATAGTGCTTAACGGCGTACGCCCTCGCCTTATCCCCCATGCTGTCTCGTAGCTGATGATCCGTAAACAGGCGGCTCGTATCCGCTACAAGTTTTTCGAAGCTGCCGGAACAAAACCCAATTTCTTCCCGCTGTAAGATATTGTCCGGATCAACCTGCAGGCTGACCACCGGTACCCGGCGCATCCAGGCCTGGATAAAGGTGTTGCTGAATCCTTCCTGCCGGCTGGTATTGACCAGGATATGACTGTCAGTGAGGAGTTCGTTTACCTTATCATTAGTAACCTCTCCTCTAACATCAATGCCTATCTGCTTTGCATTCTCGACCAGTTGTTCATATCCAGCGGTACGGCCCAGCATAATAAAATGTACATTCTTTTCTGTACCAAGTGCCGCAACTAAACGAAAAAAAATTTCCGGTTGCTTCATAGGCTTCCAATTAGCAACCCATAAAACCCTGATCGGCAATACAGCCTTCTGGCAGTCAACGGAGACAGGATGTCCGTTGGGAATAACAACGGCGCTGCGACCATAATTTTTGGCTAATTGTTCTGCCTGATAGTGAGTCTGGGCAATAATCGTTTCCGCATTTCTTATCCCATATTGCATCAATTTATTCTCAGGCACCAGCCATGGACGCAGCTTTGGGTAAGAAGTTATATGAACATCTCGGTCGTGGGCGATATGAAAAATTAATTTACAGTTATTTTTTTTTGCGTAATAAGCGACAATCCCGGTAAATGATAAACCACACCGTTGATAAATTATATCTGGCTTTATCTCATGTAATATATGCAACATTTTTTTAACATATGGGTATTTAATACTCCCCAATTTGAGCCATATCTTTTTATGTTGAATGGGATGAAGGAAAATGCCATTTTTATTTTCAATATGATTGCCGTTTGAAAGAAAACAATAGTGCGTTTCCCAGCTTTGACGCAACGCTTCCAACTCGATATAACGGGACTGCAACTCTGCTCCACCTTGGATTTGTCCCCAATAACTATCCAGAACAAAGAGTAACTTTTTTACAATCATAGAATGCCTACCACCTTATTTGTGTGGCATTTGAAAAGGCTGGTAGTATTTTCTCAAGCATCTGCAAATCAAGCTGTTAGAGAACTCGGAAACCTGACTGTTCGCCATCATATTCAGCATGGTCGAACCGCTGTAGGAACTGCCACCAATAAATATTACTTCCTTAAAATCGCCGTCCATAACCGCTCAACTACCAACTTTTTTCAGACGTTCTGCTCCATGAGACTGTTTTCCCCGGTCAAGCGCTTCTGTTAGCGCAAACTGAAGCCTATCCAAAATCAAGGACGGCGGGGCAAGAGATTTCTGGTAATAAGAAAAATTACTCTCACGCATTGACTTGGCGAGCTGTTTATCCGCAAGGAGCTGCCGGCACGCATTCACGCAATCTTCCGGGGTAGTAAATGCGAGATAATTCCGATGCTCGACGAAAGATCCCGGTATCGCGTACTTGATTGGCTCCGTAACCACGCATCTGCTGGCGGCGATAAATTCCGGCAGTTTCCAGCCCGTGGAATCATGGAGTCCTGTAGTTGTCACCGCTATTGAGCACTGTTTGACAAGTTCCAGGTATTTCTCCTTATCTGTCTTCAGGTTAGTCAGGCAGTCGGGGAAATGCCGCGCCGCAAAGTCCGTGGGCTCTAAACCGCCCATGAATACATCTCCGAAAGCTGATCGCAAGGCCCGCACGGTATTGGCTCTATTTTCATTTAACCTCCGATGTTTTTCAGGGTTCCGCCTATAACTCTCGGGTGAATCCTTTGGATCCCATACCCTAGCTTGGAATAATATTTCCCCGTTGCCAGGATTATCCGGCCCGACCTCGAACTTATGATACAGAGGAAAACGGCTCTGTCCCCACAGCAACAGGCGCAGAGATTTTCCCAATATTGTCTTTATGGAAGCAAGCTTACCATTCTTAAATTTATCAGTTACGCAATGGTGGCTTATTAGTTGGTCAATAATATGGCGGCGTTCAAAATGGCTACAGCAGGCATAATTAAGACCGAAAGGGTAAACTTTACGGGCCAATGGTTCAGGCAGAGCATTTATATATGATTGGGAATAACTTCTTTTAAAATAAATATCACAAACTTGCAGCTTCTCGACTGAGTCAATTTCCATGGAATCGTGCATATCAAAAGAAACAATACATTGTCCCTTTACTCCTCGAATTGAAATAAATACAATAAGACTATGGTTCGTTGGTTTCCCAAACCGCTTGTCCATAGTTTTCAAAAATTTTATGCACACCTTGCCTTTAGCATCCAATTCATACAGTCCAGCATATATCTGCACAAGATGGCTGCCAAAGGAGTCTGGATAAACGCGCACGAAAAAATTTTCTTCAGAACTCATTGGTGCCTTTTTGTATTTTTAAAAATATGACAACCATCCAGCCCGTATATTTCCTCTAAAAAGATGCCATAGCTCAACCGAAGCTATATTAAAGTTTTCATAGCCCGATGGCACAGAGTATCCACCCCACCTTAGGTTCATAATCTACGTTTGCCTAGCATATTTGTACGAAGTTATCACCCACTGATTTTACATTACACGAACTATTCTGAATAATAATGCCCGACCCCTTTTATGTTGCTGCCGGAACCATTGTCTTATATTAATAATTATTTTTGCCACAGCCGGTACTCTTATTCCCAAGTTGAAGAGGAGCCAAGTCCTGGCGCATAAAAATTGTTTCCATTCTGGTATAATAGAAGAGAATAAGTTTATTTTTTTTGATAAAATCAGATTCTGAATAGCTTCAAAGGCATATTGTTCAAGCAATACACCAGAACTTTGATAAAGTTCTAATTCTTGTCTGCACTCATCCCGCCTTTCCGCTGCAGCAACAACTAATGTTTCTGGACTGTAACCTGTTTGTTTGGTCAATGAGTTTTCAGTATATTTATAAATACCACCATAACTTTGAGAGTATCCCAGCCGACGTGAAACCAGGCCTAGAGAAAACCACATTAGACGATCCTCCCCGTGCCTCATATCTTCGCAAAACCCACCTGTGGACAGAAGGACTGCACGCTTTGCGACGACAGTACTGCTATGCACAATGTTAAATATGGATTGCCTTTGGGCAAGAAAATAGTTTGTAATTACAGAATGAGCAGAGTCGTACTCTGAACCGAAATAGTAGCATATACCAGCTCTTTTTCGACCATCATGGTTCATTCTCTTATAGCTGCATGCATACCAAACAAGCTCCGTATTCTCCCATAAAACACGAGTAGCATTTTCAAGATGAGTAGGAAGCCACTCATCGTCTGCATCGAGAAAAGCTATAAAATCACCAGAGGCCTCTCTAATTCCATGGTTCCGGGCAGCAGATGGCCCCATATTGTCTTGCTCAACAACACAGATTTTATCCTTATAGTTTGAAAGAACTTTTCGGATCGCGTCAGTTGATCCATCGTCAACAACAATTATTTCAAAAGGTTGAGTGGTTTGAGCAAAAACACTAGCGAGGCAAGTTGTTATGTATTGTTCCGCATTATATACGGGAATGACTGCACTAATTTTGATGCGTGGTTCCATTAGTAAAAAACTCTCCGACAAAGTCCTCTCACTCGACCCGTGTAAAATTTGTATTTAAGCATCAGACGTATAACAGGCATTGGCCTGTTGCAATACTTATTAGCTTTTTTGCATTGCTCACATAGCATTCCAGTAGATTTTGCGACATAAATTGATTTCCTGGCCTCTTGAGATTTCCCTAAGTCCTTAAGCGCTTTAGCTCTTGTGAGAAAGCGCCGGGCAACAAATTTTTTAATTGAATCCGATGTATTGGAATTGACCTTACTTAAATATGACCTGTATTCTTTTAAAAATGGCCATACCTCAGGAACAATTATCTGCTTGCAGGCACGATTCTCACTGTCAAGAAAGTAGGTTGCGCAAACCTTGGGGTTATATATAAGCGGGTTTTGAAGTGCCAATCTGCAAAACAGATCCTGGTCTTCGCCATATTTAACACCTACTGGGAATACTCCTACCCTGTCAAACACAACCCGACGGATAACCACTGATGAAATATGAACAGGTAGTTCATTTACCGCAAGTTCAAAAAAATCATCAATTTTACTTTCAGAAATACCTACAGCAGCACGAAAGCCTGGAACCTTTCGCTCCTTGTTTCGTCGTTCATAATTTGTGGCATACCAGTATGCTTCTGGATAGTACTTTATTAATTCAACAATAGTTTTCAGAAACCATGTTTTCCATGCGTCATCAGCATCTAAAAATGCTATAAACGGGTGATTCGCAAGCAATATACCCTTGTTGCGAGCCGCAGAAACACCATAATTATCTTGTCGAACAAGCCGTATACGAGAATCTTTAAAATTCTCGACCACCTTGGCCCCGTTATCGGTTGAGCCATCGTCAACCACAACAACCTCTAATTTTTTATAGGTCTGTTCAAGAATTGACTTGATCGCTCGGCCTATACTCTGAGATTTATTGTACAATGGGATGATAACCGAAAATTGCATAATTAAAGACTCGACTCTGCAACCAATTTAATGGGAAATGGAGGTTAGCAGTTGATCCAGGTTTTCGCCTGTTTCATGCGCCATTTTCTCAGCATTTTTCTTAGCGTTTGACATATCGAATGATTCAAGTAGCATCCACACCTGCATTGGGGGTAAGTCATTAATAATCTGATAGGGTATTCGTTGCTTGAGAACGCCGCTTCTCGCACATAGATCATATATTTTACTTCTCCAATCATCTTTGACCAAGTTGCCGTACGAATCGATTGTAACAAATGGAACAGCATTGTGGAGACATGTGACGACTGAATGAAATCGTTGCCCCACAAAGCCTCGCGCATATTTCAACCACAAATACCACTGAATTGGCGACAAAGGAAATGGGACTTGATTGTCTACCGGCAAATCAGCATAGCCCTCCGGCATTGGCAATTCATATACATCACATCCATGTGAATGTGATATTTCAACGAAACTTTTAACCCATTTATCGGCCAATCTCCCCTTCATGCAAGAAAGAAGGATATACGGTTTGTCAATTTTTTCGTTTGGGAATAGTTGAGCTTCTTCCCGCTTTAACACTTGGTTTAACGAAAAAACAGGATCTGGTGTTACTGGTGGTTTGCGCAATCCTAATGTGCTGTTTCTAACTAAGTTTTGAGTCCAGCGATCTCGCACACTTAGATAATCGTAAGATAGTAAACAGCGGGCAATGCGGGCGAGGTTTAATGGTTGTTTCAAACGAAGATAGCTACATCCCATTGATGAACCTGAAATCATTGCTGTCTTAACTTTTTTCGCCCAAGCTGGTAACCAGAAGGGATTTGGAAATTGAAGATCTGCAGTATTTGAATCACGTTTTAACTGCATTACGGCATCTGACCCCACAATTAAGGCATCCATATCATTATCGATCAGCCATGATTTGCATTCATCTATATTTCTAAGCCGTTCCGAAATCCGCATATTTTTTATAACGAACTTCTCATGAACCGCCCGCTGATCTTCAGGCACTCGATTGGCATATAAAGATTCAATGCCCGAGGGTATATAATCTAATGTAGTAACATTATGTCCTCGTACAGCCAGTTGACGAGTTGTAACAAGGGCCTGTAAATTTGCCCCAAAGTTTGGCACCCTATGGTATGTTAATAAAGCAATATTCATTCATCCACTCCTCTATTAGACATTACTAAAATTCGATGCAGGAGATAACTTTTCAGTCTGGTCTACTTTTTGTATTGTAGAAAATCACAACCGAAAAAATCTTTAATTTATGCCAATACACGGCTCACCAACTTATAAACAAGTCGTAAATCTCTATGATCGTTTTCCTTCACGAGCTGAGCAAGTCTCTGGTCGGTGCAGAAAAGGGGATTTCTACCTTTTTGGCCGGTATGCATTCCGCTGGTAACCTTGGTTAAATTTTTAACTGGCCCGTAATTTATATTATTATCAATGAGGCAGAGATCCCCACCTGTAAAAAAAATTGTATCCGGACATTCTATCTTGATATCCGGCAAGTAATCAGAATATCTTCCCCCAAAAAATTCTCCCCGATAAGGTTTTGCTTCCATATCATAAGCAGCAGCCTCAGGTGTATCATTAAAGGACTGGCAGATTTCTTTTACTAATCGGTCGTAGTCATTATCTCCTACCGGCCCATTAAATCTTTTTTTGTCGTTGATAAAAATTCCACTTACGTAATAATGGCCAAAGGCCAGCGCATTTTTAAAATCTTTTCTACCCCGAACTACATAGCAGTTTGAACACACCGTCCTCATTCTTTGCCCAAGTACTCTACTGGCAGTCCTCCGTAATGACTTTCGCAACAAAGGCCTGGCTTTCATATATCCTTTGCGAATCAAAAACTCGTCAAGGTTACCAGTATATTTATAAGGGACTGTTCCATGATCAGAAACCAACATATAATAATCTGGTGATAGTTCATCTATTAATGATTTTATTGATTCATCAACTTTTGAATAATGTTTTAACAATTCATCAGCCCATATCAGCGAAGAGCACTTCCCTGTAGCAATAAAGCTTTCTATCTCGCTCATTGCCAAATACTGTATATACGCAGTTGCTCTATATGCGACAAAACCTAAATCGGGACGATACTTCTTACTCAAAGAGAGAAATGCTTCCGTCCTTTTTCCCATCATTGCGTTAAGATGACTCATCAGTGTTTCAACCTTATCAGCACCAACTTCTCTGAAAGGCATATCAATAATATAGCCGAGCTCTGCAAGCGGCGTAACTATCTCTCTCGGATAACAAAAGTCCTGCGGAAAAAGCTGTAAATTTTTAAGCGTACCACCCGCTCCACCTACATAAAAACCTTTCACTTTACTTGCAGGAGAGGTCGTCGGTATGTTCATCATTCCGACTCGATACCCCCGGTCATGCATCAACTTCCAAAGAGGACTCTGGGGGGAATTTTCGTCAAGATCATGACGATCGCATTTGGTCGTAAATTCTCGGGTGCCATCCAATTTAGGTCGCATATAAAGGGCTTTTGTAGCACTGGCGTGCTTGCCAGTTAGCATCTCCGCCCAACCACGGCTCATTAGATCCAAGGTAAGTTCAGGAACCATATTTTCTTTGATAATCCTATGCACAAAGGGCATATTAAATGATTCAAATATCCGTTTATCCCCACCATCGATTCCTATTATCAGTAACTTCATTGTTCTCCGCTACTATTCAAACAACAGAAACATCTGTTGTCATAATCTTTTTCTTTTGCGAACAAAATGTCTCCGCAGAAATTATCAACTGGCTCTGCGGCGGTTTGATCCCACAGACCTTAACGCCAGCGACTTGAATAAAGAGCGATCTCGTTCCTCGAATCCGATCCACCAACATGCTGATATCCAAACCAGGCCAAGAATTGCGGCTGATATCAGTAACCACCAAATTGAGGTAGTTGGCAGAACCATCTTCAGCACCACCGCACAGGCACTAACCAATATTAAGACGGCAAGAGGCTTAATGTAAGCATGGTGTACGTAATCCCATGGCCTGACACCTGCTACGCGGGAACAGTGCCACAGGATAATTGGCCGGCGGACTATTGAGATAATTACCGTGGGAATGACAACACCGACAACGCCAAGATCAGTATATCCAACCAGGATCACGGACATAAGAATGTTAATTACGGCAAAAACGGCCATTAAATAAACCAAAAAATTAAGCCGATTCATTCCCAACAATACCGCCCACTGTGTGCCCCCAAGATAATCAAAAAAATAAGCCGCAGTCCAACAAGTCAAAACCCAGGCACAAGTAATGAAATGCTCGCCGGCAGGAGTGCGGCCGATCCAAATCTTCATGATTGGCATGGCATACACAAAAAGAAATGCGCTGACAATACTGCCTAATAGTACTGTGTACTTGGTGCCCAAGACCAAAACCCTGTGGAGCTTTTTGATGTTATTGGACTCATGAGCATCTGTTGTCATCGTCCACAACTGTGACCGAAGTGCGTTAACGAACTGTGCTGCCATATCGGATAGCCGGGCACCTGGATTATAAAAGGCAATAGCTGAAGGCCCCAGAAATGTTGTCAAAATAATCGGATCCGCTTTTGTACTGATAAAACGGGCAAGATTAAATATGTACATCTTACTGCCGAGTGAGAATAGTATTCGCAGGGCTTCATGATTATACAAGCTTGGCCGGACAACGAGCTTAGGATGCTGGTGCCTTGCGATAATCCACATAGTGCTAAAATTAATCACTTGTACGACCATTTCGGCCATAGCGTAACCATATAGCCCCCAGTCTGTTACAGTCAGGATGGAAATAACTGATATGCAACGCAAGAGAGCGGTAACGCCGCCGATGGCGTTGACAATATCGAACCGGTTGTAGGAAAGAAGTATCGCTGTATAGGGTGGAAGCACGAATGAGAAGAACAGCTTCCATGCACCATAGTAACGGATCAGAAACAACCCTTCCGTCTGCAGGTGTTCAGGAATCTTGAAGACCGATAAAAAATAAGGCGCAGATAAAAACAGCACAACGGCCAGTATTGCTCCAATTCCCAGATAGGTTATCAAGCCTGTACTGACTAATTGATTAAATAACCGGCCATTTCCTTTGACTCTGGCAGCCATCAAGTGTCTGGACAGTCCTGACCGCAACCCCAAGTCCGTAAGTTGTGACATGCTAACAATAACGCCGACGATCCCAATGATGCCATAGCCATCTGTACCAAGTTTGATGAGCAAAAATGGCACAAGTATAAGCCCGATCACGACTTGAACCAATTTGAAGACCCAGTTACTGGCCACGTTCAGAGCAACTCGCGAGGTTGTTTCCATGAGCTTTTTTTGAATTATTATTACTGATTGTGTACGTCAAAGCCAAAGGTGACACCTTAAGAGGCTCTATCACTAACCACGCTCTAACGCCTTGCGGGAAACAGCCGCAGACGAACTTTACAGCGCCAGCTTCGCCGCCCTCGATTAAGCACGCGATAAACCGCCTTCCACAGTAGTGGAACTTTTGAGCTGAACCGGGTAACAGGGCTGTAACCCCACCTCGACATCTCCTCGTGGCAGATTGTCTCGATGTGCGAAATCATAACCATCGGATTCCCCCGCCATTTTTCCTTAATCTGCTTCTGTATCGGCTGACTTCTGAGTGGGTGCAAAAGTTCGAGGCGCTCGTTAAGTCTCGATTTTTCCCGGCAGGTTGTTTCCAGCATTCGATCGTCAAATTTCATTCCAAGAGCTGTGCAAATTTGTGTTAAAATCAAGATAGGCTCCTCCAGCAGTTCCTCAAAACGCACCGAAATAGATCTTTGAGGCTCCAGCAATTCCAGCGCCAGGCGCGCTTCCCGCACTCGTTTTTTCCAAATCTCTGCCGCATGATACACGGTCATTGGCCCCCAATCCGTCTTTGCCCAGGAAAAAGCGACTGCTCTTGGGTCACGAACAATGTGAATAAAAAATGCGTTTGGAAAGAGTTGAGCCAACCTGGAAACCTGTAACGTATAATCCGGTCGTTTATCCCCCCATAGCCGTTTCCCTTGCTTATGCGCTTGTCTCCGAAACAACTCCGCCATCAGATGAGCGAAGGATTGATCTCCCCCACACCGGCGTATCGCATCTTCGTTGAACGTCTCGACACCTTCCAACAAGCCCCGCGCCCGCGCAAGCTGAACTACTGCCCCAGCTCCCTGCTCTTGATATACGCTCTCAAAAGGATATACGATTCCCTGCTCATAGGTGATCATGATCTCAGGATGGGCATTAAGTAAATTCTGCAATAATGTTGTCCCTGAACGATCACATCCCAACAACAAAACGCATGCGTCCTGCGGCGCTTCCTGCTTGGTGTCTGATCGTCGTTCCATTAATCAATTCTCCAAAAGGACTATTTATGTCGTATTTTTTTGCCCTGCAAACTGCCTGTGAATCAACCAAAGCTGTCAATTAAATTGCAAACGATCAACAAACCACACTCTGGAAGGTGATCTCCATCCGGGGTGTAAGCGTTTCAGGGGGATGCCCCGATATCCGGTGCAGTCCCATTATATGGCAGGCTGACCGAATCACCGGTATGCCAGGAAAGAGGTTTATCCAGACGCAGGGTATTTGCCATATAATTAACACTTCTTATACGCACGGGGGTATTTTTGCCGATGACCACCAGATCGCCATCTGTTACGCCATAGCCAGCGCAAAAGAAGCGGGCGTCCTTAACCTGAACCGCCACCCCGTCCCCGCTGCCGGTAGTCGTTGTTAACGGCCGTCCGGCATCAATGGCCGTTGAGTGGGCGGAGAGGTTGAAATCAAATTGTCCATAATTACCAACAGGCGGAAGTTTGACTTTACTAAACAGGAGCCGCGGGGCCGCGGCAACAATGCTATGCGCATCTTTGCCGCGCACCTCAGCCCGGCTTTTTAGATAATTCCGCCAACCGGCCAGGGAAAAGGCCCGCCACTTCCACTTACTATGAAATTGCACGAGACCTTTAAACAAACCTCCTCTGGACCAATAATATAAATTATTATCAATGAGCCACTTAGGGCTATGCCAGCGGGATATGGCAAAACCGTTATCACCAATAATATTATTGATAATGACAGCGCCTTTCCCCCCGCCGTACAGCCCCGGAAACCTCGGCTTTCTGCTGCAATTATCCGTAACGCAACATTTCTGATCAGGACCGTTAAAGGTTCGCCGGTTATTCAAAATGGTGTTGTTGTAAATAATGTAATTGTCCCATACAACAATGCCGCCCGCATTGTCATAGACAATATTCCGACGAATGATAATATCACGTGAATAGCGGTTTCCGCCCTTGGCAATGCCGCCGCTGCCACCTGAAATATTATTACAGGGGAGTACATAACAGTGTTCCTGGGGCCGTTTTTTTGTACCACCATCATTGTCCCCTAATGAACCGTAAAGAACATTGTTGTCGATCAGCCAGTACCTGGTTCCCTTTAAATCAATATTATTTTCCGCGTTATCATAAATCATATTATCGCGGACAATGACCCCGGCAACCCCGGTACATTGGGCGTTTTCTGCCGCGCCATAACAGCCGTTCGCCTGAATACCATCGGAAATCAAGCTGCCATGAATTTTGTTTCCCTCGATTAAGAGACCCAGAATACTATCATCCCCCTCTTTGATGCCGATATGAATACCGTCTTGGATAATATTTTCGATCTTATTATCACGGATTATAGTGAAACGGGGCATTGGCATACCGCCAAGCACAATTCCCATAAAGGTCATGTTCTGGATAGTGTTGTTTTCTATCAGATCATGAGAAGATTCATTAATGGAAATACCACCAACCCGCAGGCCGTCACCATGATTCCATACTGATAAAACAGGCTTCTCCGTACCAATAAGGGTACAGCTACGGATGACGTTATGGCCGCTTTCAGGGCCATAAATGGAAATTAAACTATGCCTGGCGCCGCCTAATTTATCGGGAAAGCCCCGTTTAATCGTAAGACTATCAATAACGATATAACTTTTGGGCTTCCAGTCAGTATCGAGGCCGCCGATATTGACCACCCTGTACACGCCAGGCCTGCCATTAATAATCACTCTGCCAGCCTCGCCGGGAAAAGATCGGTACACAATTGAGTGCCCTGCTGTGCCGCTCCGTTTAGGCACAATGACTTCGTCGTAAACACCGGCCCTTATATTTACCACATCTCCAGGTCTTAGCGTGTGGTTTGCCTTGGCAATCGTACACCAGGGAGCCGCCGCCATTGTACCGGGGCTGGTGTCATCACAAGGCCCGCCAACACCGTCTTTATCAACATAAAAG
>VAPF01004086.1_pt1 | contig 61784 bp, 59 predicted proteins | sample 3393931 | NCBI WGS metagenome assembly VAPF01 (sample SAMN08290437, study PRJNA428436) | hydrothermal vent metagenome | isolation source: Deep-sea hydrothermal vent chimney | place: Atlantic Ocean: South-mid Altantic Ridge | depth 2773 m m | reverse complement strand
TATCCTTTTCATCTATCCTGTTAGTATGTAGCAAGTTTACCCTATATTATTTACCAACAATACTGTGGCCTGGTGAAAGGGGCAGACGTGGCATGGTTATTTCAGGATATTTACCGCTTAATGTAGACAGAAAAGCCACAATATCTTTTACATCCTGATCTGATAGATTCCTGTTCAACTGGACCTTAGCCATAATTCGCACCGCTTCATCAAGGTTGTTCACAGAACCATTATGAAAATACGGTGCGGTATCGGTAATGTTTCGCAATGTTGGCACACGAAACATATGTGCATCTGCCGCTTTGCCCGTTACCTGCTGACGCCCTTTATCAGCATCAAGTGCATATTTGGCAACATATTTATTGTTGGTAAAAGTAGGGAATTTTGCATAAAAACCCTGCCCCATCGGGAGTTTTGGCCCATCAAAGTTGGCACCGGAATGGCAGGCAGTACAACCGGTAGAAGCAAATTTATTCATCCCTCGTTTTTGCTGTGTGGTCAGGGCGTTTTTGTCCCCCTTCACATAACGGTCATAACGGCTATCGGGGGTAATCAGGGTGCGCTCAAATGCAGCCATCGCTTTTACTGCGTTATCAATTGTCATCGCATTGTGCCCGAATACTTTTTCAAACTCGGGCTTATAACCGGGAATGGCACGTATGCGGCTCATGGCTTTTTCCAGACTGGAAACACCCATTTCCACCGGATTGGTTATCGGCCCTTTTGCCTGATCTTCGAGCGATTTTGCCCTGCCATCCCAAAATTGTACGGAGTGAAAGGCCGCATTCCATACCGTGGGGGCATTGCGAGTACCGGTTTTACCGAACACACCCATTGAAACCGGACGGCCATCACCACCACCTGCCATGATATTGTGACAGGTATTACACGATACTGTGCCGCTTGCAGAAAAACGTGGATCCATAAATAACTGCTTGCCCAGTACCACTTTTGCCGGGGTGGTCGGATTATCGGCAGGTGCCGGTGCCACATCAGGCAATGCCTGCCAGTCAGCAGATGCTGTTGAAGATACCGTAAATGCAAAAGCGGCTATCAGTATATGGGTAATTTTTTTCATTCCAGACCTCGTTAACATGTTAAAAAACAGCATTTTATCCGCTGTGTAAATTATTAGAATGATTCTATTATAATAAAGAACGGAAATATTATCAAGTGCTTATACAAAAACAGGTAATATAGCTTTCAGTTATTCTGCCTTAAAAACCAATAGAGATTAGTAACTCCGGATAGGTGTTGGAGCATTCCCCGATATGACAGTCGGGATATTTTTCATAGACCAGCCCACCACCGAGATGAACCCCCGAACGACTGGAAAAATAGACGCCACCGCGGTAACCATAGGAATTCTGGTTGGGGATGCTACTTGCATTAACAAACGTCCGCCGATAAAAGACACCGACGTATGGTTTTATTTTTGCTTTGAGCGGAAGCACGTATGTAATTTGCGGGCTGATTTTTGCAATTGACGGGCTACCGGAGAACCAGTACTGCGCATCGACACCCAGCTCCAGGCCATTAACTACATAATAACCAAAACCGGCACCCAGAATAATATAGTTTTCATTAAAAGACTGCCCTGAACCTAATAATACCGAAATATTTTTACTGCCCTGTTCAAAACCTCCCGCATACACCTGTGTTGGTAGTATGAAAAAAAAACTTAATAAGACCCAGATCCATTGACGAATGGATTTCATTTTTCTGCCTCCTTATAGTTAAAACCATATAGTTAAAACCATTTTTACTTTTCAGTGATACATACCCGGATACAGGTAATCAGGATCGACCGTATAAATCCCGGTATAAACCATCACGAACAATCAGCTCATCATGGTGACCTTCATCAATAATTCTGCCGCTATCAAATACCAGTACGCGATCCGCCTGACGCACGGCACTGAGGCGATGGGCAATAATCAACGTGGTTCGATTTTGCAGAAAAGCGTGCATCGCCTGATGTAATCTTGCTTCAGTTTCCGTATCCAGTGATGAAGTCGCTTCATCCAGGATAACCACTTTTGGCTCGGATAATATCATACGTGCAATCGCAAGGCGTTGGCGCTGGCCACCGGATAAACGAATACCGCTGCGACCAATAGCCGTATCCAGCTGCTCAGGCATGGCCGCAACCGCTGCTTTCATCTGCGTAATCGCCAGCGCGTGCCAGATTACCTCGTCACTGTGTCCCCGCCCCATAGATAAATTTTCACGCACCGTATCATTAAACATTGCTGGATGCTGCAATACTGTTGCGACATGCTCGCGTACCACATCCAGACCTATCTGCCGCAGATCAACACCATCAAACTTCAGGCTACCGCTATCTGCTGCGTACAGTCCGATAAGTATCTGCACCAGTGTGGATTTCCCACCCCCGCTGGCACCAACCAGTGCTACCTTCTCACCGGCTCCAATCGTTAGCGATACCCCGTCAAGCACATTGACATTCTCACCGTAGGAAAAACGGATATCCGTCAGCTCAATAGACACGGTGTGTTTACCCGCAAAGGGATTATTCAGGTGCGGATACTGTGGTTCCTGATGCAATATCAGTAATTTATTGATTCGCTCCAGTGCTGCATTAGCGCCGTAATAACCATACTGGATACCCAGAATTTCCTGCATTGGCCCCATCATAAACCAGAGATAGGCATAGACCGCAAACATTTCACCAATACTTAAACCCGAAAATAGTACCAGCACCATACTCAAACCACGGAATATCTCAAACCCCATGAGAAAGATAAAAAAGGACAGACGGTTTGCAGCATCACTTTTCCAGCCATAGGCGGTCATGGTTTCCCGGACTATTGCGGCCCGTTTAATCACCCTTTGTACATAGTGCTGTTCGCGGTTACTGGCGCGAATCTGCTGAATGCCATCCAGGGTTTCAATCAACGCCTGCTGAAAAAACTCAAAAGATATATTTTCATTACGTTTCAGATTTTTAACTTTTTTACCCATGACCATAGTGAAATAAATCACCACCGGGTTCACAAATAGAATAAACAGGGCAAGCTTCCAGTTCATCCATAGCAACACACCCGCTACTCCGGTAACCGTAATCACTGAGACCACGAATTTACTGAGGGTTGTGCCGATAAATTCATCAATCGCGCCCACATCGGTAACCAGATGCGAGGTAATCGCCCCAGCCCCCATTAATTCATATTCGGCCATAGACACCCGTTGCAGGTGTTGCAACAGACGCGAGCGGATCTGAAAGGTAATCGCCTTCGCCACAATGGTAAACTGGCGCGTTTGCCATACCAGCAGTATTAAAGAGATAAACCGCATCAGCATGGATACCAGCATCACCGTTACGATAACCATGGTCGGCCCCACCCAGTGGGCAGGTAGCAGCCAATGAACCGCAGCAACCATTCTCCCAGGTTTATGTAGCAAGACTTCATCCACCAGCAGCGGCATCATCAATGGAACCGGTACGCTTAATGCCACTGACAGCAGGGCAAGACACTGTGCGTATAACAATGTTTTTTTATGGCGCATAGCCATGGAATAAATGTCGGTCCAGTTCATCGGTATATTAACGTTTATTCGTGCCCGCAGACTACCACTTGCGTGTAAGATATTGATGCAAAATTGAATTATTTCAATATGTGATTATCATAATGGGTGGATATTATATAATACCCATTTCCTGTTTCGATGGGCAATTAAATTAAATGGCTACCTTTTCGGCCAGTAGAACCTCTCGGCAAAAAATATGCCTATAATCTACAGATAGTAACATTTATTTACTGACACCTCAGGGTTCAATATGCCATAATTTTCATTGTAGAAATCGGCAACCTGATGACACGGCACGGGGTACGCCCTAATTTATTATGGATCAGAACAGTTATTACAAACATTTTGCAGGCAGGAAACCGGTTGTACAACGCAGAGCTAATACCCGGGCTGATACAACCAATGCACAGTTTCTTGCCAACCTGAGCGCAGCAATACGTAATCAGGAACTGCTGATTCACTATCAGCCTCGCTACGATATACTTACCGGTCAGGCTCGCTATATGGAAGCACTGGTACGCTGGGAGCGACCCCAACTGGGGGTTTTTTACCCCTACACTTTCCTCAAAGCTGCTGAAGAAAATGGACTGATTTTCGCCATCGACCTGTGGGTATTCGAGCAATGCTGCAACGACCTGATCTGGCTGCGTAAAAATATCAGTAACCATCTGAAAATAGCGGTTAACATTTCCTCTCTGGACTGTGAAAGCGTTTATTATTCACAAAAACTAATCGATCTGTGCAAAGACTATCATTTAACACTGTCTGATTTTGAGTTTGAAATTTCTGAAACGCAGGCACCCAGTGACATACGAAAAGTTATTGCCTTCTGCAAAACGCTGGGAGCACATGGCGCAAGATTCTGCCTCGATAGCTTCGGTACCGGGCACGCTTCACTGACACGCCTGCTGGAATTACCGGTAAACAGTATTAAAATTGACCATAGTTTTGTTGCACAAATAGGGGAAACCGGCCACAGCGAACAGATTATTAGTCAACTGTTAAAACTTGCTCGATCACTTGATCTGACGACGATTGCAGGAGGAGTTGAACACAAATATCAATATGACTTTCTAACCGAGTCCGGCTGTGACCAGATGCAGGGATTTTATTTTGCAGCTCCCAAAAAACTAACGGATATTAAAAAAGACAGACTGTTTATTGCAGACGATAAAAAATTCAGGGAATAATTACAACTTACCCCCTTTATTCCTGCTGCACACCATTCCTGCCGCATACCGGCACGTCACATTCACCCCTTCCTTTTATATTGTTTTTCGCTCACGCGCTTTACTGTACAATCAGTCTGCTTAGCGTATTAATAACAGCAGATCATTCCTTATGGCTAATAAATTACAGGCACTAATTTTTGATGTTGACGGCACACTATCTAATACAGAAGCTGACGGACACCGTGTTGCTTTTAACCGGGCTTTCGATGAATACAAACTGGGCTGGCACTGGGACATCGACACCTACGGCAAACTGCTGGCTGTTACCGGTGGTAAAGAACGGATGAAATATTATGCCAGTGATTTTCTGCATAACCAGAACCTGCCCGATCATTTCGATACTCTTATCCCGCAACTGCACCAGACGAAAACTCGCTATTACACTGAACTACTGGCAACCGGCGCCATTCCACTACGCCATGGTGTCGAACGTCTGCTCAATGAAGCCCGTGAACACGGTCTGCGCCTGGCCATCGCCACCACCACAACCCCGGCGAATGTCACCGCCCTGCTTGTTCATACTCTGGGTGAAGCATCCATCGACTGGTTTGAAGTTATTGCTGCCGGTGATATAGTCGCTGCGAAAAAACCTGCTGCTGATATATATCACTACGCACTCACACAAATGCAACTAAACTCCGAACAGTGTCTGGCTTTTGAAGACTCCGCCAACGGACTGCGTTCCGCTCTGGGTGCCAATCTGAAAACCATCGTCACCACCAACAGCTATACCACTGAACATAATTTTGACGGGGCCTGCATTGTACTCGATGATCTGGGCGAACCGGATCAGCCATTTACGGTTTCGCATGGTGCTGCCAACGGTTACAGTTTGGTAAATATCGACATGCTCGAAGCACTGCATAAGCAGTAATAACCAACCGATAACCCTGCTTTTTGCAACGACTGTCGTAGCACCCGTATTGAGCCAGTGAACACACTCCTCATTCTGTACCTGCTCACCGGCTGCTTCGCTGGCTTTACAGCCGGGCTACTGGGCGTGGGCGGCGGACTGATTATTGTGCCAGTGCTGTATTATATATTTTCCTCACAGCTAATCGGTGCCACCATCGAAACTGGGCAGATTATGCATATGGCACTGGCAACCTCACTGGCAACCATTGTTATTACTTCTCTTTCCTCCAGTTACGCTCACCATAAAAAACGGGCTGTTTTATGGAAAACAGTAGGATTACTCTCGCCAGGTATTGTCGCCGGTGCCTGGGCAGGTGGCCTGTTTGCCGCCCAGCTAAGTAGCAATATTCTGAAACTGGTATTTGCCCTTTTCGAGCTGCTGATGGCATTACTGTTACTAAGCGGTTTTCAGCCGGGTAAACGCCATCGGGATGAAGTTGCATACTGGCAACCAGCGCTAAGCGGAAAATCAGCCATAAATGGTGGTTTTATTATCGGTTTAGTCTCTGCCATTGTCGGCATTGGCGGTGGCAGCCTGAGCGTCCCCTTTCTACACTGGTCCGGGATCAAAATAAAAAACGCCGTTGCCACCTCGGCTGCCTGCGGACTACCTATTGCCCTGTCTGGTACCGCCTCCTATATCTATACCGGCTGGCATCAGCCATTTCAGCATCTAACCACGCTGGGTTATGTCAATATTACCGCCTTCCTTGCCATTAGCATGACCAGTCTGATTTTTGCCCCATTCGGCGTAAAACTGGCTCATGCATTGCCCGACAAAACGCTGAAACGTATTTTCGCTATTTTTCTGTTGGTGCTCAGTATAAGGATGTTTGTGCAGTAATACGCTTTTATTTATCTACATTCTGCTGCATCCACAGCTCCAGCGAAGTCAGGTGCCACAGTTTACTGCCCTGCAAACGGGTAAAATGATCTTCCGGGTGTTTCAGTAATTTTTCAACATAAGCCGGGTTATACATGGCGCGCTTTTTTGCCTCATCGCAAAGCAGCACCGCTTTCATAAAATCGAGAAACTCACCACGTACATATTTTAATGCCGGCATTGGAAAATAGGCCTTGCGCCGGTTCACTACCTTATCGGGCAAAAAACCACGCGCCAGTTCCTTGAGTACATATTTACCACCATTGGGTAGCTTCATCTCCGGCGGCATACTGGCAGCCAGTTCTATCAACTGCGTATCCAGAAAAGGCACTCTTGCTTCCAGCCCCCAGGCCATGGTCATATTATCCACACGTTTTACCGGATCATCGACGATTAGTGTAGTCACATCCAGTGCCAGGACTCTGTCGAGATAGTCATCTGCTTCGATTTCATCTAGCAAACCCTCAATCAGTGATGACGTTACATCCGTACCATAAAAAGGCCTGGCCACCGTTTCCAGATATTCATCATGACTGCGGTCGAAGTATTCATCGGAAAAACGGTTAATCCCCGGCGTTATTGAATGATGCATACGTGGATACCAGAAATACCCACCGAATACTTCATCCGCACCCTGCCCGCTTTGCACCACTTTAACGTGTTTGGAAACCACCTCAGACAACATATAAAACGCGACTGCGTCCTGGGCAAACATGGGTTCTGCCATATTGGCAAAGGCTTCCGGCAGACGCGGCAACACCTGATTATTCGCTACCATTAACTGGTGATGCTCGGTGTCAAACCTTTGCGCTACCGCATCAGAATATTCAAACTCGTTGCCTTTTTCCTGCGGCGCATCTTCAAAACCAATAGAGAAGGTTTTTAACTCTTTCTGTCCCGCCTCTGCCAGCAGCCCCACCAGCAAACTGGAATCAATACCACCGGATAACAGCACACCGACGGGTACATCAGCAATTTTTACCCGTTTTTCAACCGCCACTCTTAAACCGTCATGAATTACCTGCACCCAGTCCTGCTCCGTCATCTTTTTATCGGGCCGCCTGGCGGTTAATTGCCAGTAGCGTTTTTCCACCACCCTGCCATTTTTTTTAACCAGCCTGTAATGCGCTGGCTTAACTTTCTGTATGCCTTTTAAAATGGTATTTGGTGCCGGAACCACAGCATGCAGGCTAAATAAATTATGCAGGGCAAAACTGTTGATATTTTTATCAATGGCACCATCGGCGTGAATAAGCGCCTGTGTATTAGAAGCAAACAATAAACGCTGTTTTGTCTGTGAATAATACAGTGGTTTGATACCCACGCGATCACGAGCCATCAGTAACTGCTGTTTTTTATTATCCCAGATAGCAAAAGCAAACATGCCCTGCAATTTTCTTACGCAGCTTTCACCCCACTCGATATAGGCACGTAAAATTACTTCACTATCACCATTAGAAGTAAACACATGACCACGTGAGCGCAGCTCCTTTCTTAAATCAGGATAGTTATAAATGGTGCCGTTAAATACCAGCGTGACATCCGTTGCCTCATCATGCATCGGCTGTGCCGCTTTTTCACTCAGATCAATAATGGCCAGGCGTTGATGCCCCAGTGCAATCGGTGCTTTAATGTAAGTACCAGCAGAATCCGGCCCACGTTTCTGCAATTTTTGTTTCATGCGCTCAATCACCTGCTGCTCAGGCAACTGATAATCAAACCTTAATTCACCACATATTCCACACATAAATTTTGAGCCGTAACCCTGTAGGGCGGATGATTTTCACATGCCCACAGGTAATATTCAATCTCCGGCGTTTGATTCCCCGCAGCTTGCTACAGAGTAATTTATTTCTCATGGCATAACCACAGAGCTGTAAACTCTCCTGGATAGCATGGAACTAGAAAAACCTGATAAAGTCCAATGTACACGCTAATGAAGTGAACCCCTAATTCCGCTACAGATTTTAAGTTTATCTATAACAGACATTATGGTATAATTTAAACTGAATCTAATAAATTAAATGAGAGACGAACATGGCCTTTGAATTACCCGCACTGCCCTTTGCCAAAGATGCGTTGGCACCCCACATTTCCGCAGAAACACTCGAATATCATTATGGCAAACATCACAATGCTTATGTAACTAACTTGAACGGTCTCATTGAAGGCAATGAATTTGCCAATATGTCGCTGGAAGATATTGTTAAAAAATCCACTGGCGCTGTTTTCAATAATGCCGCCCAGGTCTGGAACCATACGTTTTACTGGAACTGTCTGAGCCCGAATGGTGGTGGTGAACCCACTGGTGCACTGGCAGATGCCATTAATAAAAAATTCGGCTCCTTTGATGAATTTAAAAAAACCTACAGTGCTGACTGTGTAGGCAACTTTGGTTCCGGCTGGACCTGGCTGGTTAAGAATGCGGCGGGTGAACTGGAAATTGTTAAAACATCCAACGCTGGCTGCCCGATCACAGAAAACGGCATTACCCCGCTGATGACCTGTGATGTATGGGAACATGCCTATTATATTGACTACCGAAACGCCCGCCCTGCTTATGTTGAAGCATTCTGGAAGCTGGTCAACTGGGAGTTTGTTGCGGGTAATTTCTAAGCTGACAATAGCTCGAAAATCAATAAAAACCGGCGGGTTGCTGTAAGTACAGCAACCCGCCTTTATTTTCCAGCCCCGCGTCATACCACCCCCGGCATTTGATTTAGACAAAAGTGCAGGTATAATTCGCCCTTTAACAGGGTTTTTAAGCGGCAGCACGACTGCCGCTTTTGCTTTTTGTATAATTCAAACACACACACCATGACAACAAACGAACACCTTATGAACACCTACGCCCCGCTTGGCGTAACCTTTGAACACGGTAAAGGTGCCATCCTCACCGATACCCGAAACCGGCAGTATCTGGATGCGCTTTGCGGTATTGCCGTTTGCGGCCTCGGGCACGCCCACCCGGCAATCACCGAAACCATCCGTAAACAGGCGGGCAAACTGCTGCACACCTCCAATCTATACAATATTGAAAAACAGCAGTTACTGGCCGACGCACTAACCCGGATCTCTGCACTTGATCGTGCCTTCTTTGCCAATTCTGGTGCCGAGGCAAATGAAGCCGCAATTAAACTGGCTCGCCTGTATGGCCATCAGCAGGGGATGGATGCTCCAACCATTATTGTTATGGATAAAAGCTTTCACGGACGCACCATGGCAACCTTGAGTGCTACTGGCAATCGCAAGGTACAGGCTGGCTTTGAACCACTGGTACAGGGCTTTGTCCGCGCCCCGTACAATGATATTGATGCGGTTAAAAATATTGGTGACAACAACAGCAACATTGTCGCTGTCATGGTTGAACCGATACAGGGTGAAGGTGGCGTGAATATACCCGATATCACTTATCTGAACCAACTACGCGAACTGTGTGACAAAAAAAGCTGGCTGCTGATTCTTGATGAAATTCAAACCGGCATGGGCAGAACCGGCCAGTGGTTTGCCTTTCAGCACAGCACGATTAAACCCGATATCATGACACTGGCAAAAGCGCTGGGTAACGGCATGCCAATTGGTGCCTGTCTGGCAAATGAAAAAACTGCCGCCGCAATGAAACCTGGCAACCATGGATCTACCTTCGGCGGTAATCCACTGGCCTGCGCTACGGCTATCAGCGTGATTGAAACCATTGAAAAGGAGAACCTGATTACCAATGCCCGGCAACTGGGCACGTATTTCATTGCCGGTTTTAATAAGCAATTATCCGACGTTGACGGCGTGCGCGAGATCCGCGGTAAAGGTTTAATGATTGGTATCGAGCTCAATCAGCCCTGCGCAGAACTGGTTAACGCAGCTCTGGATAAAAACCTGCTGATAAGTGTGACCGCCGGGAATGTCATCCGGCTGTTACCACCATTAATTTTTACCCACCAGCAGGCTGACCAGGTTATTGATACCGTCAGCAACCTGATACTGAGCAAACTGCAACAGGCTGCTGCCTGATACACCACACAAGTTATAACAAGAAATTATTATGTCTTCTTCCACTACCACTAAACCCCTTGCTGTACGACACTTTCTGACCCTGACAGATATTAACCAGGATGAATTTAAGGCGCTGATAAACCGCGCGATTGAATTAAAGGCGATGCAGCGCAATGGTGAATTTTTTGAACCCCTGAAAAACAGGGTGCTGGCAATGATCTTTGAAAAATCATCTACCCGTACCCGTGTTTCCTTTGAAACCGGGATGACCCAGTTCGGTGGTCATGCTATTTTTCTTTCTCCGCGTGATACTCAACTTGGCCGAGGAGAGCCACTTGAAGACAGTGCCAGGGTACTTTCCAGCATGGTGGACTGCATTATGGTTCGAACTTTTGAACACCGTAAAGTTGAATTACTGGCTGCGTATTCTTCGGTTCCCATCATCAACGGCTTAACCGATGATGTCCACCCCTGCCAGCTACTGGCTGATATGCAAACTTATATTGAACAACGCGGGGATATCCAGGGGAAAACCGTTAGCTGGATAGGGGATGGTAACAATATGTGCCATTCCTATATGCATGCGGCAAAAATTCTGGGTTTCAAATTAAACATTGCCTGCCCACCGGGTTTTGAACCTGATGAGCGGTTTATTACCGAGTGTAAAGACAATATTCAACTCGGTCACGATGCCCTGTCTGCCTGTGAAAACAGTGATCTAATTGTCACCGATGTCTGGGCCAGCATGGGACAGGAAGAAGAACAGAAACAGCGTGAACAGGCTTTTGCCCGTTTTCAGGTCACATCACAACATTTACAGGTGGCGAATAAGGATGCCCTGTTTATGCACTGCCTGCCGGCGCATCGTGGTGAAGAAGTCAGCGCCGAAGTCATTGATGGTAGTCAAAGCATCGTCTGGGATGAAGCTGAAAATCGTTTACATGCACAAAAAGCACTACTGGAATTTTTACTGGTACAATAAGGGTGTTCTCCCCGGCTATTTCTGTTTTACGGTATATAACAACAGGGTATCAACCATTTTTTACCAGAACCGGCGCTGTCTTTTTTATTACCTGCCTGCTGATTATTCTACCACAACAGGTTTTTGCCCGAACCGACGACGGCACAAAACAGGATTCATGCCAGACGGTGGATAGTCTGGCACCAAAAATAACCGCCCCGCCCCGCTTTTCTACTGACAAACTGCACAATACCTATATCAGTGCCGATTCTTCACGTAGTCTGGTGGATGGCTCAACTTTATTGCAGGGTCGGGTTATTATTCTGAAAAATCAGCTGCGTATTCATTCGGATCGTGCTGATTACAACCAGAAAAAAAACACTTTGCAGGTCAATGGGAATGTTCATGTTGATATACCCAGCCTGTCACTGGATGCGGATAAAGCTACTTTTTCCCTCTCCGGCAAGACGAAGCATGCAGTGTTCATGAATTCTCGATTTATTCTTCCATTAAAATCTACCGGCCGGAATAAAACCAACACACAAAACCTTAAGGGAATAGCTGCATCCATTACCTCCAGTGGTAATATCTCCCTGCTAAAACAGGCAGAAATAACCAGTTGCCCACTCAACAAGCCCGACTGGTTAATCTCGGCAGACAGCATCGAACTGAATCATGCCGAAGAATATGGACGTGCGCATGGTGTATTGATGCGTTTTAAAGGCGTACCATTTTTATATACTCCCTACATTGAATTTCCCACCAGCAATAAACGCCGCAGCGGCCTGCTGTTCCCTGAATTTGGTACTTCATCATCACGCGGATTTGAATTTGCCCAGCCCTGGTACTGGAATATTGCACCCAATATGGATGCCACTTTCACCCCCCATTATATGAACAGGAGGGGAATAGAACTGGGCGGGGAATATCGCTACCTGACAAAATCAGGCAATGGTACTCTACAGGGCAGCTACCTGAATAATGATAAAATTACCGGTAGTAACCGCTATCAGCTGCGTTATCAGCAACATACAAAATTTATGTCCAGCCTGCGTATGAATATCGATTTACAGGATATTTCTGACAAAAATTATTTTAATGATTTCAGCAACAGCCTTGGTGCAACCAGCCGTACCTACCTCGACCGTAGCGCCTCATTAAGTTACGACACCACAAACTGGCATATGCGTGCACTGGCACAAAAACTGAAAACCATTGATACCGATACCCCCGTTTCCAGCCGCCCCTACGCCCGGCTGCCACAATTAACCCTGGACGGGGGCACCGCAATCGGTGATAACGGCCTGCAATTTACGCTGGATTCGGCGCTGGTTGAATTTGCCCATGAAGATAACAATATAGCCACCGGCTCGCGCATTATTATGCAACCGGGTATAAACTGGCCACTTTCAGGGGCTGCCTGGTTTTTTAATCCGGCTCTCAAGTTCAGTCTTAGCCAGTATAATGTGGGGCCGAATAGCGGCAGTAAACAGACCATCAATCGTAGTCTGCCACTAAGCAGTATTGATACCGGCCTGTTTTTTGAACGCACCCTTAATAATGGTTTATTGCAAACGCTGGAGCCAAGACTGTATTATCTGAACGTACCATACAGGCAGCAAAATAATATCCCGTTATTCGATAGCAGCATGCCCGATTTTAATATTTCACAGTTATTCCGTGATAATCGTTTCAACGGGCAGGATCGTATCGGCGATGCCAACCAGATTACCCTGGCTTTAACCAGTCGCCTACTGGATCCGGTTAGCGGCATTGAGAAACTCCGCGCCAGTATTGGACAGATATTTTATTTTAGTGACCGCCGGGTTTCACTTAATGGAACCACTGAGACCAGAAAACAATCGGATATCATCGCAGAAATGAATACAACCTGGGGGCGGTGGCTAGGCAATATTGATGTACAATGGAACCCGGATAAAAATCGATTTTCCAAAGAAAATTATTTTATACACTATCAGTCTGATGAAAAACATTTATTTAATATCGGCTATCGGAAGCGTCTGCAAAGTAACAACACTAATATCAGTATCAAACAGACCGATACTTCTTTTGTCCTGCCAGTAACAACCGCCGTAAATGTATACGCTCGCTGGAATTATTCACTTAAGGACAATAGAAATATTGATATGATTGGCGGTTTTTCCTACAACGGTTGCTGCTGGTCACTACAATTACTCATGCAGCGACGTTTACAGAACTCGACCAGTGTCACCCCTGCCTATAACAACTCATTATTGGTACAATTTGTTCTCAAGGGACTGGGCAATCTTTCAGGCAGTACAACACAAACCACACTGGGACAATCGATTTACGGCTATCATGACACACTACAATAAAGTTAAAACAATGAACCCATTATCTCAGAATTTTTCTAAACCCGTCTTTTTTGAACCGGCCAGCGTTGTTAAATCGGCAACCATTTATCTGTTCTACTTTATTCTATTGTTTATTACACTACTTCATTTCTCTGCGCTATCAGCAAAAGAAGTCGAACTTGACCATATTATTGTAGTCGTTAATAACAGTGTAATCACCCAGCAAATGTTGAACAACCGGGTCAGGGATTTTAAAAAGCAGCTATCGCTCAGCGGTCTTTCTGATAACGACAGCCATGCGCTACGCAAGCAGGTACTGGAAAAAATGATTATTACCCGTATCCAGTTACAGAAAGCAAAGCAGCATGGTATCCAGATTAATGACCTTATGCTAAACAGGGTACTCGGTAGACTGGCAAAATCTAATCATTTAACGCTGGAACAATTTCGTGATGCGATTGAGAAAAAAGGCTTAAGTTATGACCGTTTCCGCAAACAGACTCGCGACGAACTGATTATTAAAAATTTGCAGCAACGTCTGGTTGCCAACAAAATAACCGTTTCCAATCAGGATATTCAACAATACATCAAACAGAACAAATCACACGACGCCTCCAATACCCGTTACCATTTAAGACATATCCTTATCAACATCCCGGAAGAAGCCTCACCAAAAGATATACAGAAAGCAGAAGAAATTAGTAAGATGGTGTATAAAAAAATTCTTGCCGGTAGCAGTTTCAGGGATATGGCAATTAAATACTCTCAGGGCAGAAATGCCATAAAAGGCGGTGACCTGGGTGTACGCAAGGCGAATGAACTGCCCAGGCTGTTTGTTCATGCGGTACAGGATCTGTCACCTGGACAAACGGCAAAGCCAGTACGCAGTGCCAGTGGTTTTCATATTCTACAACTGGTGAGTCGTTCAAATCAGAAAATAATAGTAAAACAGACCCATGCACGGCATATTCTTATTCGCACTGGCAAACACATGAGTGACGAACAGGCCAGACAGAAACTACTGGATATACGACAGCAAATCAAAAAAGGCGCAAAATTTTCTGCGATGGCAGAAAAATACTCTGAAGATCCTGGTTCTAAAAATAATGGCGGCGACCTTGGCTGGGCTGGCCCCGGTGATTTTGTACCGGCATTTGAGAGAGTCATGAATAAACTCAAACCAGGACAGATATCGGAACCATTCAAAAGCCCTTTCGGCTGGCATCTGCTACAGGTACTTGGTCGCCGCAATCACGACCAGACAAAATTAAACAAAGAAAATATGGCTCGTCAAACCATTGAGAGAAGAAAGACGGATGAACAGCTAGGACTCTGGTTACGACGTATACGCGATGAAGCCTATGTAAAATTCCTTGATAAAAACTATCAGCCGAATAACCAGCCAAATGCTTCTTAATTAGTGATTAGGGAAGCTCTGAATAAGTCGTGAACCAGCATCAGGCAAAAAAACGTTTTGGTCAGAATTTTCTGATTGACGGCGATATTATTGAACGAATTGTCAACAGTATCAATCCGCACCATGACGACCTGATTATTGAAATCGGCCCTGGGCTGGGCGCTATCACCCAGCCGATACTGGACCGGGTAAATGAGTTGCACGTTATCGAACTCGACCGCGATATTATCCCGAAGCTACAGCATAATGTTGGTCAGGCAGCGGCCGCACGGCTTGTTGTTCACGAAAAAGATGTACTCAAGTTTGATTTTACTGAGTTTTATCAGCAACAGCATACAACAGAAAAATTACGCATTATCGGCAACCTCCCCTATAATATTTCCACTCCGGTTCTGTTTCATCTGCTTGCCAGCCGCCAGACCATTGCCGATATGCATTTTATGTTACAGAAAGAAGTGGTTGATCGTATTTGCGCACCACCGGGCAGTGGTACCTATGGCCGCCTGAGTGTAATGATTCAGGCCTATTTTCGTGTTACCCCGTTATTTACTGTCTCACCTTTCGCTTTTCGCCCCGCCCCCAGGGTTAATTCAGCTATTTTACGACTGATACCGGACACTCGCTACAGCCAGTCTATCAGTGACTTCAAACAGTTCGAGACACTGGTACGAAGTGCCTTTGCCCAACGTCGCAAGACACTGAGAAATACATTGAAAAAACTCTGTAATACAACACAGATTGAAGCCGCCGGAATACGCCCCACCCAGCGTGCAGAAGAGCTGTCAGTGGAAGATTTTGCCCGCCTTAATCAGATTATTCATGCCGATTAATGATATAACCATGCGCCCTCTGCGACAGCAATAGAGCGTAACAGTGGTATACTCACACAGGCTTTATCCAACAACAGGGAATATAGCAATGAGTAACGATATTAATGATAACTGGCACAAAATAGAAGTTCAGGTACAACCCGCCTACATTGAAGAGCAGTCTGATCCGACTAATGACTACTATGCCTTTGCTTATACGGTCACCATTAAAAATGCCGGCATTACACCCGTCAGGCTAGTCACCCGCCACTGGATTATTACCGATGGTGATGGCAATGTGCAGGAGGTTAAAGGTGACGGGGTTATTGGCAAACAACCACATTTAAACCCCGGTGAAGGCTTTCAGTACACCTCCGGCACCTTTATGAATACCCCTTTTGGCACCATGCATGGCAGCTACCAGATGATCGCTGATAATGGCGAGCTCTTTGATGCAACAATTCCGCCCTTTGCTCTCACCACACCTAATATTCTGCATTAAGCGATAAAACCGTGGCGCTAAAACACAGTTATACTCTGCTCGCGCCATTTTATGATGCGCTTGTGTCAGGACCACTTGATGATGTCCGGCAACGTAGCCTGGCGCGCCTTGCCCCGGTAGAGGGGAAAAAAATACTGATTAATGGCATCGGTAGCGGCCTGGATATTCCGTATCTTCCTGACGGCGCCGACTACACCGGTAGCGATATTACACCGGCTATGCTGAAACGTGCACAGCAACGCGCCGATAAGCATAACTGTCAGATAAAATTACAATGTGCGGACAGTCAGCTATTGCCTTTTGAGGACGACTACTTTGATGTCATCGTTATGCACCTGATACTGGCAGTGGTGCCAGCGCCCGAAAAAGCCCTGCAGGAAGCCAGCAGGGTACTCAAACCTGGCGGTCGAATTTACCTACTTGATAAGTTTATCCGCCGCGGTCAACTGGCTCCGATACGCCGCCTGATTAGTATTTTTCTGCGCCATATTGCTACCCGCACAGACGTTATCTTTGAAGACATTCAAAGCCAGTGCCCTGCATTAACGCTAATTAGCGACCAGCCTGCACTTGCAGGTGGCTGGTTCCGGCTGTTAGAGTTAGAGAAATTATCCGATGATACGCATAACACTACCTAAGCCGGTATATTTACGATACATCCGATTTTCAGGAAACTACTGAAAACTGGCCGCTTCATCAGGAATAGTTTCTGTTCAGAAAAAAAGTCTGACCCGCTCACCGCAACACTATTATAGAGGTATATCATGGCCGTTTATGCCATTGGCGATATTCAGGGATGTTATGATGAGCTGAGGGCATTACTTAAAAAAATTCATTTTCATGCTGACCGCGACAAACTCTGGTTCTGTGGTGATTTAATTAACCGGGGCCCCAAATCTCTCGAAACCCTGCGTTACCTTTATTCTCTGAAAGATAATATCCATGTAGTACTGGGTAATCATGATCTGCATCTGCTGGCAACCGCCTATAACCACCGCCGCCCCGGTAAAAAAGACACTCTTGGCCGTATTCTTGATGCAAACGACGCCAATTCTCTGCTTGAATGGGTACGCCACTTCCCACTGCTACATTATGATGATGGCCTGAAACTGTTAATGGTTCATGCCGGTCTGTATCCGCGCTGGTCCATCGCCACAGCGCTCAAACTTGCCGCTGAGGTTGAAGCCTTACTACGAGGCAAGGAACATATCAACTTCTATAAGCATATGTATGGTGACAAACCAGCAAACTGGTCAGATGATCTGTCCGGCTGGTCACGATACCGTTTTATTACCAATATTTTTACTCGCCTGCGTTACTGCGACCTACAGGGAAGGCCGGTATTAACGGCAAAAGGGCCGCCAGGTTCACAGGCGGAGCATTTATTGCCCTGGTTTGAAATTCCCGACCGGCTAAGCGAAACCCGAACCGTTATTTTCGGTCACTGGTCAACCCTGCCCCAGGCAGGAAGAACAGCCATACACAATACCCGACCGCTGGATTCTGGTTGCCTGTGGGGCGGAAAACTTACCGCTATGCGTATTGATGACCACTCATTTGACTACGTTCGACATAGCTGTCCCAGTGCGCAGAATCCTGGGGGGTATCTATAAATATCGGCAGAAATTTCTCCGGCAAAAAAAAGCAGGTGTCTGGCGACACCTGCAAGGTACGATCTTCTAACAATCATACATAAGGGGAAAATGAAACGTTCACCAACTAAGACGTAAGCCTGCATCAATAGTTCCACAACTTATAAAAAAGACGGAACTCGTCAATGAACTACCCCACCGCAGGCTGCGGGGAATCCCCTGAAGATTAAACACCTCATCCGGTTTTCCGCTGTAAGGTAATAAACCGGCAGTCATAGCGATTTTTTTCATCAGCAGGGTGTACGACCACCTCACTCTCCTGCCACTGCCCCATATCAATTTCAGGAAACCAGCAGTCTCCTTCAAATTCAGCATCCACCTGAGTAAGATAAATACGCTCTACCTTATCCAGCAGCATCTGATAGATCCCGCTACCACCAATTACCATTAATTCTGCTGCCGGTTCCAGCAGAGCCAAAGCCTGCGGCAACGAATGAACCACTTCCACGCCGTCAATTTCCAGCCCCGGTGTGCGGGTTAAAACAATATTCAGACGTCCCGGTAGCGGCCGACCAATGGATTCCCAGGTTTTGCGCCCCATTAGAATGGGTTTACCCATGGTGGTCTGCTTGAAGTGAGAAAGATCTGCTGGCAAATGCCAGGGTAACTGATTGTTATTACCGATCAGGCGGTTTCTGTCCATCGCCACAATAAATGACAGCATAGCTTTCTCTACCTTCCTGAATTTGACTAAATAAATCAGCCCTTACACCGCAACGGGGGCTTTAATACCCGCCTGAGGATTGTAGTCAACAAGTTCAAAATCTTCGAGCTCATATTCATAAATCGTCTCTGGCTTGCGTTTTATCAGCAACGTGGGAAGCCTGGAAGGCGTACGGCTCAACTGCGTATTCACCTGCTCAAGATGATTCGAGTAAATATGTGCATCACCAATAGATACGATCAACTCGCCAACGTCCATATCGCAATGATGCGCCAGCACATGAACCCACAGCGCCGCCTGTGCAATATTAAATGGATTACCCAGGAACAGGTCATTGGAACGAATTGTCATCATCAGACTAAGCCTGTTGTTTGCAACATAAAACTGATAAAGCAGGTGACAGGGGGGCAAAGCCATTTTTCCATTTTTAACATTCTCCTGCGCACTAACTGACTCATCGGGCAAGTATTCAACATTCCAGCCATGGAACAGAATTCTTCGGCTATTCGGGTTGTTTTTCAAGGTCTTTACAACATAATCAAGCTGATTGATTGCACCACCATCTTTTGTCGGCCATGCTGTCCATTGCTTGCCGTAGATAGGCCCTAGATCACCATCTTCTGTTGCCCATTCATTCCAGATAGTTGCCTTTAGATCGTTAATATTGGTACTTCCTGAAATAAACCACTTCCATTCGTGAAACACCGAAGGAAAGTGAACTTTCTTTGTCGTCAGCAGCGGAAAACCTTCAGCTAAATCCATTTTTAGCTGGCGGCCAAATACCGATATCGTGCCTGTGCCAGTTCTGTCCCCTTTGCTAACACCCTTATCAAGTACGTCTTTTAATAATTCCAGATACTGTTTCATTATTACTCCTTCAACATTTTCTATGTCTGCCCGCGCTGAAAAATTACTTTCTCAATAGTTAGCAATACATTTTTCATGGCTGAGTAAGTCAGCAAAAAGCCCAGCACCACCCCGCTGGCATTTGCCAGCATATCCCAGCCGTCTGCAAACCGCGTCGGTTCATAGCTTTGAATATATTCCATTAACATCCCCATAAAAATAAAAAGCAGCGCAATCGTATTACGCTGGAACCTCCGGTGATAAATCTGCGCAAACCATGCCATTAAAGTAAAATAAGCCAGGGTATGAAATATTTTATCCTGATACGAGGGAAGTTCCGGAAACTCTATGGGCGTGCTGGTAACAGACAGATAAATAACCAGACAGACCAGCAGATACCCCAGCGTCAGCCAGAGAAAACGTAATTTTAAATCGGGATCGGGTATTGAAGACATTATAACCTTACACACTATCTTTTCGTTTCGCAGCAAACTGCGTGGAATCACCTCTGGAGATTAAACCAGCCATAAGAGTAATATGCCGAATATAATTCGATAAATACCAAAACTGACAAAGGTGAATTTCTGCAGAAAACTTAAAAACAGCCTGATGGTCAAATAGGCCACCACAAAAGAGGTGACAAAACCCACCAGCAAAACCAGAAGATTACTATTAGTGAAATCGCTGTAATGCTTTACCATATCAAAACCGGCAGCGGCAGTGAGCACAGGCACAGCGAGAAGAAAGGAGAACTCAGCACTTGTTTTACGGCTTAATCCGACCAGCATCGCACCAACTATCGACGAACCGGCACGACTTGTTCCGGGAATTAATGCAAAAATCTGGGCAATACCAATCCACAGTGCCTGACGATAGCTTACATTTTCCACATCCACCACATGAGTTGACGTTTCCCGGTAAAAATACTCAAGAATTAAAAAAACGACCCCGCCAACAATAAACATAATACCAACAATGGATACTGTAAAAAATTCCATAATCTGATGATGAAACAACAGGCCAACACAGCCAATGGGAATAAACGCCACGATTATTTTTGCCCATAACTTGCTGTGCGCCACGGAAAATTTGTCTTTATAGGCAATAACCACCGCAAGAATAGCGGCGAATTGAATGATTACTTCAAAAGCCTTGTTTGCCGAGGTCTGGTTAATTGACAGCCAGTGACTGACAACAATCAGATGCCCGGTGGAAGAGATCGGTAAAAACTCTGTAATACCTTCAATAATACCTAAAATTACTGCCTGTATAATATCCATGTTTATTTATCTGTGTACTTCATTTTGTTAGCCTGTAAAAAGTAAATATCTGGTCGTTATAATTTTCTATCTAATAGTTATAACCTTCTAATAGTTATAACCTTCTAATAGTTATAACCTTCTAATAGCTATAACCTTCTAATAGTTATAATCTATTTCTGTAATCCTGCAATGCAAAACCACAAAGTGGTGCATCAAATTTTTTCGTCAACGCCATTACCTTAAAGCGCTCACCCATTTCAGAAGGTAAGATAAGGGTTTTTATCTGCTGCGACAGGCGAATCTGCTGCTGAACATCGTCGCTTACCTGCTCGGCGTGAAGCTCAGACAGACCATTTGCCAGTAAAAATGCTGCCTGTGAGGTATAACCTGCCACTGAAAAATCCGCTTCCAGCGCACTGTAGGCAACATCGCTAAAATCGACAAAAGCCGTAATATCCTGCAACCCCGGATACCACAAAGCATTACCATGGGTACGATGACGGTAATAGCACATCAGGGTACCATCTACACGATCGCTATGGTAATACTCACTGGCATGGTAGCCATAATCAATTAACAGCACCACAGCGCTGGCAAGCGATGCTGATAGTGCCTGCAACCACGCCAGGATCGCGGGATTATACTCCGAATGGTAATTTGAGGGTAATGCCTGCCCGCAGTGTTGCTCAATAGTCTGTTTTACCTGTAAGGCTTGCGTCTCCGGTGCAACAAAATCGGCAACCAGATGACCATCACTGATCGTTACTCCCTGTGTCTGCATCTCACCATGCGTAATAGCAAAACGCTCTACCGGCATGGCATCGAGAACTTCATTAGCGATCACCACCGCATTGAGTGGTTGCAACGGTAGTTGATCCAGCCAGACAACCCGTGCAGATAGATGCGGGATCTTTTCTGCCACCTGCCGTTTCTGCCTTTGTTGTAAGGCCGCACTTAACTCCAGAATATAGTAATACTCCGGCAGCGCATTATGTTTTTCCAGGGCGGATAACAACTCAACGGCCAGCACACCTGAGCCGGCACCAAACTCCAGTAAACAGGGGTTATCCATCTGGCTGAATATTTCAGTGACCTGCCCTGCCAGACACTGTGCAAACAAAGGGGAAACTTCCGGCGCAGTAATAAAATCACCAGACGGTCCAAATTTCTGTAAACCATTACTGTAATAGCCCAATACCGGGGTGTATAACGCCTGTTGCATAAAGGCAGAAAAAGAAATCCGGCCATTGTTATCAACAATCGAGTATTTTATCTGTTCAGTCAGTTGCCCGCTGCGTGCTTTTGCGGCACTATCAGGTTCAGGTAATTTGGCAGAATTATTTACTATCAAGGGTACAACCAGAATCAGGGATATGCGAGTATAGGGTTTTTACCGATCAAACTATCGATGACCTATTCTAATCTAAATAAGCCAAATGGAAAAGTTGCACTCATTACCGGCGCGGCAAAACGTATTGGTGCCTGCACCGCACGAATGTTGCACGAAGCGGGGATGAAGGTAATCATTCACTACCATAGATCCACACAGGCTGCTGATACGCTGGTAGCTGAACTCAACGCCAGACGCAAAAATTCTGCCCGTGCGTTGCAGGCTAATCTTGATGATGAAAACATCTATGAAGATTTTATCCAGCAGGCAGTTAACCTCTGGGGCAATCTGGATGTGCTGGTTAACAATGCCTCCACTTTTTTTCCCACCCCGGTTGGCAGTATTACTACAGCCGACTGGGACAGGCTGATTAACAGCAACATGAAGGCGCCACTATTTTTATCTCAGGCTGCCGCCCCGGCATTAAAAAAAAGTAATGGCTGTATTATTAATATGGCAGATATTCATGCCTTACAGCCCATGCGTGAACACCCGGTTTACTGTGCAGCAAAAGCCGGGCTGGTTATGATTACCCGTTCACTGGCAAAGGAACTGGGACCAGATATACGTGTCAATGCAGTAGCACCCGGCGCGATTTTATGGCCGGAGAATGAAATGCCAGATGAGACAAAAGCACTTATACTCAATCGCACCGCCCTGAAAAGGCCGGGCAGTATCGAAGATATTGCAAAAGCTATTCTATTTCTTGTTCGCGATGCCGACTACATCACCGGTCAGATACTTCCGGTTGATGGCGGTCGCCTGCTAAATATATAAGCGGCCTTCAGCACAGGGAATATGCTACCAGCAAAACATACTAACAGGATAGATAAAAAGGATATTTATCTGTTTCAGTAATAAATATGGGTTTCGCCATGAAAAAATATTCGCTTCACTCATCATTGTTTAATGAGTAATCCTTCTAATGAAAAGGATTTCTCCCGCAGTGCCGGCACCTGGATGACGGTACTGGCATGGATTATTTTTCTTGCTTTTCTTGCCTACCTTTTCAGTCATTTTCTGGCTGAACGTAACAACCCTAACCAGAATGTTACCACCGCCAGTACGGCTGGTAACCGGGAAGTTGTACTGATACGAAACCCCTACGGTCATTATGTCGCAACGGGTAAAATCAATGGTTACCCGGTTACCTTCCTGCTTGATACCGGTGCCAGTGATATCGCCATACCTGCCTCTACTGCACAGAAATTACACCTTGTACCCGGCCCACAGATACAGGTACAGACAGCAAACGGTGTCGCTCTGGCGCGACGGACTTTTGTCAAATCTATTTCTCTGGGAGGAATAACATTGCATAACCTGCCGGCAACTATTTTGTCTAATGATGGAGTGAACGAAGTGCTGCTTGGTATGTCTTTTCTTAAGCAGCTTGAGTTAATCCAGAAAGGAGAAACACTTACCATAAAACAACCTTTTTAGATCACATACTCACAGGATGGATGAAAAGGATACTTATTACTCAAGACCGTCAGCCGCAGGGATGCGGATGTCGAGATTACATGGAGGTATTTACAGCGTGTCTTAAACAATAAATATCTTTTTCATCCGTTTCAGTAATACTAATGAGAACGGTAATTTTTAATTAGAAGACAGCCGGAATATCTTGATACAAACCAGAGAAGTTCTGAACAAAGTTGATTCAAATCAATTTAGCGACAAAATAAGCGACTCACTCCATCAGAGCCAGTTTCATAAGGTTGATATAACGGCTAATGTTCGCCATAGTAATAAGCGGAAATTTATTAATAACGTATTGATATATCTCCCGCCAGAAGCATTATTCTGATAGACCATACCTTCTTTTTTTAAACCAGATTTGATTACGGAACGAAGGAGACCGAACATGATCGACACTATTGACAGCAATAACGCTGAAAAATTACAGCCAGATGAGCTGTTTAGCCAGCTCGACAGCACACCGGAAGGCATTGATAGTGAAGCGGCAGCGCTTCGCCTCGCCCAGTTTGGCCGCAATGCACTGGATGAAAAAAAGACCCGCCCCCTGCTTAAATTCCTGAGTTACTTCTGGGGACCCATTCCCTGGATGATTGAAGTCGCAGCCATTCTTTCCGCACTGGTACACCACTGGGCCGACTTTGCCATTATTATGGCATTGCTTATTTTCAACGCTGTTATTGGATTCTGGCAGGAATATAAAGCAGCTAATGCGCTGGATGCACTCAAGAGCCAGCTTGCAATGCGGGCACGTGTACGGCGCAATGGCCAGTGGGGGGATATTGACGCAGCAGAACTGGTACCCGGTGATGTTATTCGACTACGCCTTGGCGACATTATTCCTGCCGATACCAAACTGATTGAAGGCGAATATCTATCAGTGGATCAATCGGCACTCACGGGTGAATCATTACCGGTCAGTAAAGTGGCAGGAGACGTGGCCTATTCCGGTGCTATCGTCAAACAGGGTGAAATGGTCGCACTGGTAATTGCCACCGGTAACAATACCTTCTTCGGTCGTACTGCAAAGCTGGTAGAAAATGCGGGTGCAGCCTCTCATTTCCAGAAAGCCGTCCTGGCGATCGGCGACTATTTAATTTACCTGAGTCTGGGACTGGTTGCCATCCTGATTATGGTACAGCTATTTCGTCATGCACCTTTACTCAGTCTGGTTCAGTTTGCGTTAATTCTTACCGTTGCTTCGATACCGGTTGCCATGCCTGCGGTGCTGTCGGTCACTATGGCTGTCGGTGCCCTGGCGCTATCAAAGGTTAAGGCCATTGTTTCGCGCCTGCAATCCATTGAGGAAATGGCGGGTATTGATATATTATGTTCAGACAAAACCGGCACCCTGACCCAGAACACTCTGACGCTGGGCAAACCTGAGGCTATTGCTACAGGCAATGCACAGGCGCTGATTCTCGCTGGCTCGCTGGCTTCACGCGCTGAAAATAATGATGCCATTGATCTTGCAGTTATTAGCGGTCTGGACGATGCCAACGTCCTGCAAAACTACACACAGACAACTTTTATTCCTTTCGACCCGATCAGAAAACGTACCGAAGCCGAAATTAAAGGGAGTGACGGCCAGACTTTCCGGGTTGTCAAAGGTGCGCCGCAGATAATTCTACAACTGGCACAGCTTGACGCAGAAACCACTGAGCGCATAAATACATCAATCAATGAACATGCCCGACGAGGCTTTCGTACACTTGGTGTCGCCCGTATGGACGATGGCCAGCACTGGAAATTTCTGGGTATTCTGCCACTCTACGATCCGCCACGTGAGGATTCTGCGCGGATGATTCATGAAGCGGAAGCCCACGGCCTGAAAGTAAAAATGGTAACCGGTGATAACGCTGCCATTGCACGGGAAATCTCCGGACAACTGGGACTGGGAACCAATATCCAGTCGGTCAACGCCCTGTTTGACAGCAAGGATAACGAAACACCGCCCGATATTGGCGAATATATTGAAAAAGCCGATGGTTTTGCTGAAGTTTTCCCCGAGCATAAATACCGTATCGTCAAAGCATTGCAGGAACGTGGTCATCTGGTGGCGATGACAGGTGATGGTGTCAACGATGCGCCCGCACTTAAACAGGCGGATGTCGGTATTGCTGTGTCAGGAGCAACCGATGCCGCTCGCGCCGCCGCCGACCTGATCCTTATGGCTCCCGGTCTGTACACAATTATTGGTGCTATCGAAGAGGCTCGGCGAATTTTTATACGCATGAACTCCTATGCCATCTACCGCATTACCGAGACTATCCGTATTATGTTCTTTGTGGTACTGGCAATGCTGGTATTTAACTTCTACCCCATCACCGCCATTATGATTATTCTGCTGGCCTTTTTCAATGATATCCCTATCATGGCAATCGCTTACGATAACACCTGGCTTGATCCCAACCCGGTACGCTGGGATATGCGGCGAGTGCTAACCGTTTCCACCGTTCTTGGTCTGATTGGTGTAGTAGAGACCTTTGGTATTTTATGGATAGCAAAGGAATGGATGCACCTGGATCTCGGTCAAATTCAGAGTTTTATCTTTCTCAAACTGGCCATTGCCGGGCACCTGACGCTCTTTGTAGCCAGAACCAACCGACCTTTTCTAAGTCGCCCTTTTCCTTCAGCCACACTACTATGGTCGGCGATTATCACAAAAATTCTGGCCACCGCATTTGTCCTTTACCCATTCGGCTTAATTACCCCGATTAGCTGGATGGATGCCGGGTTCATCTGGGCATACTGTATTATATGGATCTTCATTGAAGACGCTGCCAAACTCATGGTATACCGGCATTTCCATCGTATCTCCAGTGGCGAAAGTAACTTTCATCGTACCCTGAACAAAAAACTCCAGCCTCATGCCCGTAATTGATACCAGACTGGAATACAGGCTATTTTCGAGGTTTGATCCTGCTTTATCACCCCGATGGCCTGGCTGCGAGGTGGTTTATTCATACCCTTACTTTTTCGCAGCAAGCGGGAAAGTCATAAACATCTCAGCAACAACCTGCTGTATCCTTTTTTTGCGTTGCGCAGGCGGGGTGTTAAATTTCACGCCCATCTGCGCCGCAGAACGCCATACCATATTGCGCGTTTTGTGATCAAACACATAAATAATCAATGAACCCTTTTCAACCGAATGATCGTTGGTCGGTATTCGGGCATTACCCGGAAGCAGCCCAAACTGACGGATAATCGATTTATCATCCAGTGAAGAGGTTAGTGCTGCGGTATAGGCGATACTGTACTGCGCCTGTGCGATAGAACCCACAATCTTCATGCCTCTTGCCCGAAGATTAGCCATAATTTCTTTTTCCAGCATTGATTTTACCGGGACATCCTGCAATCGTTTATCCGGGTAATATTTAATCGCGGCCGGGAGCCATGCAAAGCTTGAACCTTTGTTAAATGCCACATCCGGTGACTGCACAGAAATTACTGCTGAATCAGAAAATCGCATTCCGGGCGCTTTAGCTATCGGTTCGGCAACACAGGCAGTAAGAAAAAAAGAAAGAACACTTATACCCAACAAATAAAATCGGGCTTCTATTTTCTGTTTATACATTTTTGCGTCCTGGTGATCATGTTCAGGTAACCGTATTCGGCTACTTAACTTATAATTATTTTTTATTTTTTATTTTTTATTTTTCCATGGAATCCGGCAACTTTCTCACATTCACGTCACGTTGCGGGAAAGGTATTTCAATATTCGCCTCTCTAAATGCTTTATCAATCGCGAAATTTATTTCGCTGACAACACTCAGGCGACTACCGACATCATGTAAAAACACCCGTAATTCAAAATTCAGTGAGCTGTCACCAAATTCTCTGAATAATACTTTTGGCCGAGGTATAAAATTATTTTTTGCCACATTGGCGTTATCCTCTGCGATCTGTAGAAGAACATCACGAACCTGCTCGGTATCGCTCCCGTACGCCACCCCAACCGAAATAATAGCACGACCAATATTACTGGTTAATACCCAGTTGGTAACCTGATTGGAAATTAGTTCGGAGTTTGGCACGATCACATCAGCACGATCAAAGGTCTGTATCCGGGTGGAACGTATCTGGATATCTTTTACCACTCCTTCCGTATTACCTACGACAATCCAGTCACCTTTACGAATCGGACGTTCAAAAAGTAGAATTAGCCCGGAAACAAAATTATTTACAATGTTCTGCAGGCCAAAACCGATACCAACTGATAAAGCACCCGCAATAATGGTAACATTACCAAAATCAAATCCTGCTACAGCCAGTCCTGCCAGTAAAGCAATAATAAAGAACAGGTAACCGGTTATCGTCACCAGTGTATCCCTGGCACCGGAATTCATTCCGGTCATTTTCAGCCAGTTGCTCTCCATCTGGGAACGTATCCAGCTAGACAGGATAATGATTACACCAAAAACGAGTAACGCCAGAAAGATACGCCCCGGCGCAATCCTGAATTCCCCGATAGTAAATCCGTTCACCAGATAACTTCTGATGGTTTCGATCACGCCACCGCTGTAATCCCAGGCATTAGTAAATACAATAGCAAACCCACCCCATATCAGGATGGTACTGAGAAATCGTAACCAGATTAAACCAGGAATTTTATCTCCCTGTTCCAGACCAAGACTCCGGTGCAGGCGTTTACCCCAGCCATATTTTCCCTCATCCAGTGAATTAAAAATATCACGAAATATTTTTGATATGCCAAGAAACAACATAAACAGGAGAAGACTGAACAGCGTTATTCTTCTCACAGAAAAGGCCAGATTACGATAACCCGACATTTCAGCGACAAGAGTGACGATTAATATAATAATGACCAGATACGACAGCCAGCGTAATTTTGGCAAGCGTGGTGATTTAATAATCACCGCCAGCATCCAGATAATATTCAGCACAAAAAACAGGGAAAATATAAGCCGCACCAATAATAGATTGTTATGCTGAATACTGTCTGAAAATACGGTATAAAAAGCCAGATAACCGACCAGTCCCAGTATCGCCAGTACCCGTAGACGACGTGACAGACTTAATGCAATGGGTGGGGTAAATGGAATGTATAATTTTGCCGGCGGAGAAGGAGAAAAAATCAGCCGAACGACAAACATTACCGCAAAATATACTAGTAACCCTACCGCAAACTGTGAAATAAAAGCCCATTGTCCATTGTCATCAATAACTGCTACCGCAGCAATGCTAAACGTGCCTGAAACCAGAATATAGGGTACGGCATAAGCCGCAGTAGTCAATAATCCCTGTAGAAAACTTTCGGTAAAATTAGCCTCCCATTTGCGTCTTTTTTCCAGTCTCAGTAGTTGATGTCGTACCCAGAGACTAAAAATAAAAGCCAGTATAAGCGCCAGACTACTGACTATCGCTTCTTTAAAGTCAATTTCATTAATACCAGACTTTTTCCACAGGAACAGGGTAGAGTCACTGAACAGGGAAATCGGGTTCTTCAGGTAATCCAGCCCCAGCACAACAATATCATGTCCCCTGACCAGATATTTCTGCTTAAAGTAACTCTTCTCTGCTTTTGATATTAATTTTGAAGCATCATCACTACTTAACTGGAGCAGGTTACATTTTGCCTGCTGTTTTTCCAGTGTATCTGTCTGCCTCTTATAGGCATTTCTTTTTTTTGTTACATCGACTGATTCACCTTTTACCGCATCGCCCAGACCCTTAAGCGCCTCTTTTACAGTAATCAGTGATGATTCCGTGCTTGATACACAAAGCGAGGCGGCACTGTTGGCATTAATGGTTAACCTGGTCCATTCAATCAGGTCATCACCATCAAACCGGCCTCGATCCAGCTTCCACGACAGTCTTTTGATCTGTCTGGAAAAATTATCCAGCTTTTTAACTTCCTTTTCGGCCAGACCGCTATCGGCAGCTAGTACATAAATACTTTTAAATCCAGTCAAAAACAGCAGCAAAACAACTAGCGTCCATTTGATATAAGGATTTTTCCTGTATGGTATATTCATAAATGTATCATCAATATTTTATTCTATTTATTTCTTTAGCAACCAACCGCTTCTCAAGATACCCAGCCAGACTATCAACCCACCTACTGCCCCATATAAATGAGCACTTGTCAGTACCTTGCCCCCAATTAATGCTTCTGATCCCGGCATTGCTCCATAAAAATGTTCCCATAGCAGCTTGCCAATCAGCCCCAGCAGCAGCACATAACCACTCAGTGGATAATAGCGGATCTCACATAATGCACCAAAGATAAACATGCCATTCAACACGCCCGACAGACCGACATAATATCGGATATCCGTATTCCACACAGTCACCCCTGTACCGATCAGTATGGCAGAAACCAGTATAACCATCAGCCATTGTTTCACACTGCCGTAAGCACTGAAGAAAAAAGCAACGATACCAAGCCCGGCCATATTCAGTGCCCAGTGAGGCCAGTTTAAATGAACCAGATGACCCGTTAATAATAGCCACCAGTCACCCTGTTCAACACGTAGCCTGTCATAGCGCCAGACATCAACCCACCCACCAAGCTGGAGAATAAAAGTCAGCAGAAAAATGGCCAGCCACAAACCATAAACCGGCCGCCATGAAAAATGAAATTTTATGTGGAAAAGTTTTGTCATAATTATCCGCTTATTATTAACAGGCAGCCAGCATGGCTTTTTGTTATTATCTACCCGTTCAAAGGTGCTGAAATACGTGACAGCATACACATATGGAGTCATTACGTGCAATCCCAAACATACATTAATTCACTTTTTTCTTCTACACACGGCCACCGGGTCAAACAACAATCCGGTTTTACCCTGATTGAAATTATGGTTGTGGTGGTTATTATCGGTATTCTTGCCAGTGTTGTTGTCCCCCGTATTATGGATAATCCAGGCAAGGCGCGTATTGCAAAGGCCCAAAATGATATTCAGGCACTCGATAGCGCACTGGAACTATACAAGCTGGATAACTATACCTACCCGACTACCGATCAGGGACTTCAGGCACTGGTCATCCGACCAACCGCAGCGCCTGAGCCGCCCAACTGGAAAAAAGGCGGTTATATCAAAAAGCTGATGAAAGATCCCTGGGGCAATGAGTATCTCTACCTCAGCCCCGGCGTACATGGTGAAATTGACATCTACTCACTCGGCGCAGATGCAGCACCCGGTGGCACAGGTGCTAATAAAGATATCGGTAACTGGGACAAATAACACCCCATCTCCCTTGTCCGTACTCATCACTCCCTGCAATCACCGACACGCCAGAGTGTACTTTTCGTCTGGTTTTAAAGTCGGTCACGGTTTCAGTCTGATTGAAATGCTGGTGGTGATTGTTATCGGAGGAATCCTGTTTACCTATGCCACACTCGCTATTCGCGGTCATAATCCGCAGGAAAGACTGCAAACAGAAGCAAAGCGTTTTGAACAGCTGATTCAAATGGCCCAGCAGGAAGCCATCCTGCGCGGAGAAGACTACGGACTGGAAGTTACAATCAATAGCTATCGTTTTTTACATTTAAAAAACCAGTTATGGGTGGAAATCAGTAACGACCGTTTATTACGCCGGAGAAAATTACCGCAGAAGATGGAACTGGAACTGAGTCTGGAAGATACCACTATTGTTATCAACCCGACTCGCAGAAAAAATAGCAATTTTTCACTGCAGGGCAATAGTGATGAATCCAGCTCGAGTAATGCTGGAACTCAGGGAAAAACACAGAACGGGGGACGCAATAAAATACAGCCACAGGTATATCTGCTCTCCAGCGGAGAAGTTACTCCTGAATTCGGTCTGCGTTTTTTTTATCCAGAGGTACAGACCAGTTATATCGTCAAGGGAAAATTTGACGGCAGTATCAAACAAACGGTAAGTAACCTGTGAATGGCTGACATATGATCCTGCTATTATCTAATAGACTATTACACTACCCCCTGCGAATGGGAACAGCAATAAAAGTAAATCTTTATAACACAACCGGTCAGACTGTTTGCCTGGACGCACATAACCTGCCTGACCCAATCCAGCCTGACGCTCCATGAAACGGTTCAAATTTACCTCAAGCCGACAACATCCTGAACACGGCAGGCCTGAACACGGCAGGCCCGAACACGGCAGACCCAAATACAGCAGACCTGATCACAGCAGAGGTTTCACTCTGATAGAAGTAATGGTTGCACTCGTGATTATTGCAATTTCTCTGGGCGCTCTGCTAAGTTCCTCCGGTACCCAGGCACGCAATGCCAGCTACCTTAAACAGAAAACACTGGCTCATTGGGTAGCAATGAATGAAATGAACGAGCTGTTACTAAAAAAAACCTATCCGGATCTGGGGGATAAAAAGGGAAAAACAGATATGGCCGGACACACCTGGTACTGGATCCGTACCACCAAAGAAACAGAAGACAAAAGTTCCCGGCAGATTATGTTTACGGTATATAGCGATAAAATACGTCAACACAATCTGACAAGGCTGATTGCTTATGTCTCACGATAAAGCCACACAGCAGGGGTTTACCCTACTTGAACTGCTGGTAGCCATTGTTATTTTTGCCATTATGTCGGTAATGGCCTATGGTGGCTTAAATGATATGATTAAAAGCAGTGAGATAGCCCGGCAGTCACTACAGCGCCTACAACAACTGCAACAGGCTATTTCAATTATCAGCCGTGATATCAACCAGATTCGCCCGCGTAGTATCCGGGATAATTACGGTACCAGGCAGCCATTTCTTACCACCCATGTCGATCCCGATAACCTGTTTGCATTCACCCGTGGCGGGCAGTTAAATCCAGCCGGACTAAAACGCAGCAGCCTGCTACGAATCGCCTATCGTTTTACAGAGCATAAACTAATCCGCCTGCAGTGGCCTTTTCTTGATCGGGCACCGGGTACTGAACCACGCAAATCAACTCTGCTCGATCATCTTGACAAGGTAAGCATACGATTTATGGATCAAAAAGGGGCATGGCACGAACAATGGCCACCATTAAATAGCACAACAACAGCAGGAAATGTACCCAACCCGAAAGCACCAAAATTGCTCGGTATCGAGCTCAACCTCACACTGACCGACTGGGGAAAAATCCGTCGTCTTTATGTGATTCAAGATTAATGAACATCCAGCCTAATCCCCGTTCACGCCGCTATGCAATCAAGAAACAGCGCGGCGTGGCTATTATTACCGCATTATTGATTGTTGCCATCGCCGCAACCATTAGCACTACCATTAGCACCCGCCTACAACTGGATATACGACGCACCGGAAATATAATCACCCTGGATCAGGCCAGATATTACACGCTTGCCGCTGAGGACTGGTCTGCACGCATCCTGAAAAAAGACCTGAAAAACAGTAAAATTGATGACCTCAATGAAGACTGGGCGATTGCCATGCCACCATTACCGGTAGAAGGTGGCACGATACAGGGAAGGCTTACCGACCTGACCGCTTGTATTAACCTTAATACCATGCTGGATACCAATGGTAAAGTCGATCAGATCGTCGTCGATCGATTTAAACGCCTGTTTACAAACGCCGGAATCAAAGAGAAGCCACCAACTCAGGCGATACTCGACTGGATTGATGCTGATTTACGCACACGCACCCCGGATGGTGCTGAAGACGGCTATTATCTCAACCTCAACCCGCCTTACCGTAGCGCTAATATCCCCCTGCAAAGTATTACTACATTACGTCTGGTAAAAGGTTTCGAAGACCCGCAGATACTGCGCAAAATTCTGCCTGGTGTCTGCGCCTACCCTCCCGGTGAACAGGAAGATCGTATCAATGTCAACACAGCCAGCAAGGAAGTGCTAAAATCTCTGGCGGCAGGTCTAACTGATAATGTTGCTGACGCAATTATCGAACGGCGTAAAAATAAGCCATTTACCAATCTGCAGGACTTTATCAATTTCGATCAACTAAAAACAATAATAAAAGACACACGTGGCATTTCATTCAGTAGTGATACCTTCCTGCTTAGAGCGCAGGCTAATATTGGACGGGCACGCCTCGTGGTATACAGCATTCTACGCCGCGACCCTTCTGGTAACATAACGGTACTTGCACGCAGTCAGAGAACTTTATAATGAGCGAAACCCTGCTGCTTCACTATGACCCTGACGCACCGGAAACAGCAAGCTGGCTGCTGTGCAATGCACAGGGAGAAGCCACAACGAAGGTTAGCAGCGGAACCCTGGCAGAGGTCCTGCCCATTGCCAGGACTCATCATGTCGTGGTTCTGCTCGACAGCCATTGCCTGCACAACAACCAGCTACAATTGCCAACACAGAACCAGCAGAAAATGCTGCGGGCGGTTCCCTATGCACTGGAAGATTTTATTGCCGAAGATGTTGAAGATTTTCACTTTGTTATCACTGCGGATAAAACCCACAACCGCACTGCCGTTGCTGGTATCAGAAAAGACACCCTGAAAACGATTATTGACACCCTGAACGAAGCAGGTTTAACGGTGGATACCATTATTCCCGATGCCCTGTGTATGGCTGCTGATGATACCCAGTGGGTTATTCTTAAACACGGGGATAACTGTTACTTCCAGCACGGCATGTACTCCGGTACTATTTTTAATACTGAATTAATCCCTTATGTACTGCAACAGAATCTACAGCAGCATTGCCCTGAAAAAATACTGTTATTCAGCCATAGTGATGATGACCAGACTGAAACACTAATCAGCAATATCCAGCAAACTGTCACCGATAATATACAGAATCCTGATGGCGAGGAAATAGACAATACGCAGAATATTGAAATCATTCCACTTCGCTACAATAGCCACCCGCTGGTAGTATTCTGTGGCTTTTACAAGCAGGCGTTAGCGCTAAATCTGCGCCGGGGCGTGTTTAAATCAAGGCAAAAAAACAATGCCTACTGGCCGTACTGGCGTCTGACTGCGGCATTATCTGTTATCTGGCTGCTACTGCATCTTGGTCTTACCGCCTTCTGGTACAACCAGCTGAAACAGCAGAATATTGCCATGCACGCACAGATCAGGCAGATCTATGAAAAAACTTTTCCGGCCAGTACACGAATTATTAATCCACGCGTACAGATGGGGCAGAAATTAAAAGCACTCCGTAACGGTGGCAAGAGTGGACAGGGTTTATTGTATTTACTCTCTGAATCTTTTGGTACCCTGTCACGCAGTGATAAAAACATTACCCTGCAATCTCTCGACTACCGTAACAACCGGATGGATATCGGTCTCGTCAGTACTAATTTACAGGCCATAGAAAACCTGAATAAACGACTTAATGACAATCCTGTTATTAATGCACAGGTCACTTCATCATCCTCAGAAAAAAACCGGGTAAAAGGTATTTTGCGTATCCAGACAAAGCACCGGGGGCAGACATGATGCAACAACTGGAGCAACTTAAACGCTGGCACGACTCCCTTCCACCCCGGGATATGTGGCTGGTCAATCTGATGGCTATCCTGCTCCTCACTACCCTGTTTTACCTTAGTGTATGGGAGCCCTTACATAAAGGACTGGCTGAGGCACAGGTAAAACATGAGACCCAGCAAAAATTACTACAATGGATGCAACGCTCTGCACAGGAAGTACAGCAACTTCGCGGTAGCGGTAACACTCACCTGATCAAACAGCGGAATACGCCAACCATGCTGGTACTGGAACAGAGTTTAAGCAATGGCGGATTAAAACTTTTTCTCCGGAAAATAGAATCCACTGATAATAACCGTGCGCGGGTAAACCTCAACAACGTACCCTTTAACCAGATGCTGGTATGGTTAAATACAATCGCAACACATAATGGCATTATTGTCAGCAGCGCAACAATAGAGCGTGGTGAAAAACCCGGCAGTGTTAATGCGAAATTACATTTCAGCCGACCATGAGAAAAAAATATTATCTACTGTTTGCTATTATTGCCTATCTCGGTTTTATTATCAGCACCCTGCCGGCAAAACTGGTACTCGACCAGCTAACACCACCAGCTACTATCAGAATAAGTGGTATTAGTGGAACGATCTGGCGCGGCCAGGTAACAACGATGTATCTTGATACAGCAAATAAACTGACCGATATTCACTGGAATTTTGCTTTATGGCGGCTATTTTCAGCACAATTATCCATCCATATTCAGGGTAAATTTCAACAGCGATCCTTCCGTGCACAATTATATGCAACGCCGACCGGTAAAATAAGCGCACAGGATGTTCATGCCACCCTCTCAGCAAAAACACTGGCCACACTAATCGCATTACCGCTGGCACAACTCAATGGTTTGATTCAACTGGATCTTGACCATATTAGCTGGCACCCAAAAACCCTGCCGCTTGCCAGTGGAGTTATTCACTGGCAAAACGCAGCGGTCACCGTGGCAGAAACAGCCAGGTTGGGGAATATCACCATTACCCTGCGGCAAAAAAATCAGGATCGCATCCTGGCCAGTATCAGTAATCAGGGGGGTGAGGTAAAACTACACGGTGATGCCAGTGCAGCAACCGATGCCAGCTATGGTCTGAGTCTTGAAATGACCCCGACAGCATCGGCATCGCAGAACATAATCAGCAGTCTGGCAATGTTTGCCAAAAAACAGAATAACGGCTCTTTCCTATTAAAATCCAGTGGGAAAATACCGCTACCCGGAATCCTGTAATCCGGCTACCTGTAATCACGAAACAACAAAGATGAACGTAGCAAACACCCGTATGAAAAAAACAACCATCACTCCGGAAAACAAATGCTCATTTTGCAATGGCTCAATCTGCTGTACCTATATTACCCAGCAGGTTGAGACCCCGCGCTCAAAAGAAGACTTCAGACAACTGTTGTGGCAGATATCGCATAAAAATATAAAAATTTATAAAGATGAAGATGGCTGGACCCTGCTGGTCGATGGGGAATGTGAACATCTGCAAATTAATGGTGACTGCGGCATTTACAACACACGTCCGGACATCTGCCGCGAACACAGCAATGACTATTGTGAATACGATGCGTCAGCAGAAGGTGGGTTTGAACTATATTTTGAAAACTATAACGATTTGCTGACATACTGCAAAAAACGTTTCCGGGCATGGGACCGATAACGGGTAGCAACAGAGAAATCAACGACACTTATTCTCGGACGGGCTCCCAGGAGCCTGTCCGAGAATAGGGTGCCTACTGCGGAAAAGTGGACGGCAGCATAATCTCACTAAAACTTTTCAACGCCGGATAACGGTCATTTTCCATCACCTCACCCTGACTGTCTGGCAAATGAATGCCCAGGCAATATTTAATTCCATAGCTTGTCGCACTATCCAGCACCTGCAAATTGTCATCTATCAATAAGGTGTGTTGCGGCTGATATGACTCCAGGGTATGTAATTTCTCCCAGAAGCCTTCATGCTCCTTGGCCAGTCCCAGTTCATGGGCATGAACAATCCTGTCAAAATGTCCATACAGACCCGTTACTTCCATCTTCAGGCGTAAACTTGCCGGGTGTGCATTGGTCACCAGTACCACCCGCTTATGCTGCTGATTTAACCAGGTTAAAAAGCTTTCCACTTCCGGGCGGATTGAAATTTTATCGGACACCTCGTGTTTTAACTGCTCAATATCCAGTGATAGCTCTTCTGTCCAGTATTCTATGCAATACCAGTCAAGCGTACCGCGCACCGCACTGTATTTGCGCATCAGAATCTGATTTGCCTGTTCCTCGGTGATACAGTTTTGTCTGGCATAACACTGTGGCACATAGTGCAGCCAGAAGTGATTATCGAAATGTAAATCCAGCAAGGTACCGTCCATATCCAGAAAAACAGTATCAATCTGCTGCCACGGCAGAAAAGGTTTCAGGATTTTTTCTTTTTCAGCGTCTATAGTAGTCATTTAATTATTATACAATGTACCAGCTATAATGTACCGGCTATAAGGATAGTAATCCTGCTACCGTATACCCGACCGACCAACCACCTACTATACAGATTATTACCTATGAGCCATTCACTGAATCTGGAACAATTGTGTTATCACTGTGTAGATATTGCCCGTGATGCTGGCAAAGCCATTCTCGATGTTTACAGCACCGAATTTGAAGTAGAGGAAAAAGCAGATAAATCCCCTTTGACTGCTGCCGACCTGGCTTCGCACAATCTAATTATGGAACGCCTGCACCAACTCACCCCCGAGATTCCCATTCTTTCAGAAGAATCTGCCAGCCTGCCTTTTGAAGAACGTGCCAGCTGGCAGACTTACTGGCTGGTTGATCCGCTGGATGGTACCCGTGAATTTGTTAAACGTAACGGCGAATTTACCGTTAATATCGCCTTAATTCATCACCATAAAAGCATTCTGGGGGTAATTAATGTACCGGTACTGGATATAGATTATTTTGCCTGGCAGGACGGCGGCAGTTTTAAATCGGAGCACGGCAACTCGGCACAGAAAATTTCTGTACGCAAACTAACCGACAATCCCGATACCCCATTAACGGTTGCCGGTAGTCGTTCACATGGTTCACCGATGATGCAACATTATATGGATAAACTGGGTCACGTAAAGACTATCAGCATGGGCAGCTCACTTAAATTCTGCCTGGTGGCAGAAGGTAAAGCCGACCTTTATCCCCGTCTGGGTTTAACTTCGGAATGGGATACTGCCGCTGCACACTGTATCGTCGAGCAGGCGGGCGGATATATTACCAGAACCGATATGACACCACTGGACTACAACACCAAAGACAGTCTGCTTAACCCGTTCTTTTTTGTATTTGGCGACAACAGCCGGGACTGGTCTGCCTACCTGGATAAACCGGTCTAATCCCTGAAAAGGGGCGGACGCTAATAGAAAACCATTTGAAATTATGCTCTGTGTACCGTTATCCTCTGCTTTTCACTGTGTAATATGGTACAGGCATATTCAATTTCCTGACGCGACCCCTGCACCAGCAACATCAGTTGTCCGGCCGCTATCACCTGCTCATATTCATTAACATAACGCCGTGGGATACCCGCCATATAAAAAGCGGCACCGGCAATACTAAACCCTTCCGCGATATCCGCTCCTTCCATTCCCCGAGCAATCATGCTCACCATTTTTCCACCAATCACCAGTGAACCGCCCCCCGGAAGATGAAAAAAAGCAGTATCGGGTAATACCAGCCAGACATGTTCCCAGAAAACTGCCTGCTCGCCAAGATAATGCGGCTCTCCTGCACGCAGACAAAACCCTGTAACCTGTGATGCATGCTGATACCCACGACCGATAACAGACACGCCTGCAAGATCGAAATCCGCATACTGTAATGTCTGTAATGCCTGCTCTATTGCTGCCGGTGTTGTGTAGAACGCAACGCAGCTAATGCAATCGTGTACGGCTTCACTCATAAAATTATTCAATCCTGTTATTGGTGTAACTAAAAAGATTGTAATCATATGGTGACCGCTAAACTGTCACTCTAGTGACAGCCAGCAGGAAGAAAGCCGGATTTCCGGCATAACAGGGAATCGCCTGTCGAGATATTACTGAAACAGATAAAAAGGATATCTGGTGTTCAAGACACGCTGTAAATACCTCCATGTAAGCTCGACACCCGCATCCATGCGACTGACGGTCTTGAACACCAGGTACCCTTTTCATCCATCCTGTTAGTAAGAGGCAGCAGAAGAGAAGTGTAAAAAATTCAGGAATGGTGAGATCTACTTTCAAATTGCTCACTGGCATCAACCGCATAATGATGCAGTGTTTCCAGATCAGAAATTTCAATCTGAAAATTACGTTTATGCAATACCCCGTGTTTGCGCCAGTGTTGAAGATGCCGGTTAACCACCTGGCGCACCGAACCGACCATCCGCGCCAGTGCTTCATCATGTAAGTCATGAATAAGCCTGAGCTGAGAGGGTTTATCGTTAGAGCACGGATGCTGCGGAACAACGTGGCGCAATATCAGCCGGGCAAGACGTGTCATGGTATCGTATAAGGCAAGATCGGTAGCAAGATCTTCCATTTTCCGCATCTGATCGCCAAGATACGGCAGGAAATTTCGGTTAAATTCAGGATGCTGATTAATCCATTCACGGGCGGTATGGATGGGTACGGAAATCAGTTCGATATCCCCCATCGCCACTGGTTCTATTTCATGCGGATCGGTATTGAGCAGGGTCACCATATCAATACCATCACCCGGTCCAAGTATGGTTAAGGTAAGGCTACGACCGGTTTGCGGATTAATCCGCATAACTTCCACCCGACCTGAAATTAGCAGATAAAAACGCTGTTGAAATATTTCATGATCAAGCTGCACCCCACGTCGCCAGGTATCACGCCGGTACATAAGCAGCATATTATCTATTAATGGCGTTGACAGCCCGGAAAATAACGGGGATTGTGCTAAGATGTTTTTGCAACGATAATAAAAATCCGTATCTTTTTTCATTGATAGTATTTCCTGTTACTGCCTCACAGAGATATGATGGATACATAGTAAGATGCATTAAACAATGGCACCATGACTCAGGTCATGTATAGGCTCAGATCTGTCACTCAGGTTGCAGTCGCTTTATTATTTTTCACTTATGCTTTCACCTTTCTCAGACAAACAGAAAAAACTTCCGTTCGCTACTTATACTTCCAAAAAATGGAGACAACCATAATGACCCACACAATTACCGGGCTTCACGCCAGGGAAATTCTTGACTCACGCAGTAATCCAACCATAGAAGTTGAATGCACACTGGCGAGCGGCATTGTAGCCCGTGCCTCAGTCCCCTCAGGCGCTTCAACTGGCAGCCGTGAAGCGGTGGAACTACGTGATGGGGAACCCGGCCGATTTGGTGGTAAGGGAGTAATGCAGGCTGTTGCCGGGATTAATGGTGAGATTGCAGCCGCAGTGACCGGCCTTGATAGTCGCCAGCAGGCACTCGTTGACCATACCATGATTGACCTTGATGGCACGCCTAACAAGGCTCGTCTGGGAGCCAATGCTATCCTTGGGGTGTCACTGGCCGTTGCCCGTGCCGCAGCTACAAATAGCAATCTAGCACTGTTTCAATATCTGGGTGGACCCGGCGCAACTCGGCTGCCAGTACCACACATGAATATTCTCAATGGTGGGGTTCATGCACACTGGCAGGGGCCGGATTTTCAGGAGTTTATGATTGCACCCTTTGGTGCCAGCAGTTTTCGACAGGCACTGGAATGGGGCAGTGAAATTTATCATACACTACGTTCTTTGCTGGAACAGAAAGGACTGTCTGTCGGCATTGGTGATGAAGGCGGCTTTGCACCGCACGTCAGCTCCAACGAAGAGCCCTTTGAACTAATTACTACAGCGATTACCCAGGCTGGACTTGAACCTGGAAAGGATGTCGGAATAGCCTGCGACCCGGCATCAAGTGAATTTTTTGAAGATGGTTTTTATCAGCTACGCACAGAGAATCGCCGCCTGAGCCCTGCCGAAATGGTCGATTACTATGACAAACTGGCTCAGCGCTATCCACTGGTTCTGCTGGAGGATGGTATGGCACAGGATGATTATGAAGGCTGGAAACTGCTCAATCAACGTCTGGGTTCCCATCTTGAACTGGTAGGTGATGATGTATTCTGCACCAACCCGACTCTTATCCAGCGGGGTATTGATGACGATATTGCCAATGCCGTGTTAATCAAGCTCAATCAGATTGGTACTCTTAGCGAAACTATTGCAGCCACCCGCCTTGCTCAACGCCATGGCTGGGGTGCATTTGTTTCACATCGCTCAGGAGAAACTATCGATAGTTTTATTGCTGACATGACGGTCGCACTTGACACTGGTCACCTTAAAACCGGTGCTCCAGCGCGGGGTGAACGGGTCGAGAAATATAATCAGTTACTGCGTATCGAAGAACAACTGGGTAGCGCCGCCAGCTATGCAGGTGCCGGTGCCTATATCCGCCCGCCACAAATAAAAAAACAGGCATAAAAAATAAGCACTTTGCACAAACGACTTTTTTCGTTAAGGTAACAATAAGTAACCCCGCAGCAAACTGCGGATAATTAACCCGAAAGTGTTTTAAGAAAAAGTGATTAAAGAAGGATACTCATAAAAGTTTGTGCCCAATGCAGACTATCGGCCATGTTATTGGTCCGGCTATCAGCCCGACACGGCTGTCTCTCTGTGCTGCACACATGGAAACACATAAATGAAAAAAAAAATCGTCCCGCTTGTTATTGTGTTACTGCTTGCTGTTGCTGGTGGCTGGTTCTGGCTACAGCAACACGATAGTGGGCAGTCACCGAATCAATTAACGCTATATGGCAATGTTGATATTCGTGAAGCACAACTTGCCTTTAATGCATCCGAACACGTTGATACCATACTGGTACAGGAAGGCGACCATGTAAAACGGGGCCAACTGCTGGCAACATTACATACTCCCCTGCTGCAAGCACGGCTCGATGAAGCACAGGCACTAGTCGAAGCGGCCTACCAGAACCTGGCCAGGCTCAATGCCGGTAGCCGACCGGAAGAAATTGATAAAGGACGGGCATTGCTTGAAGCCGCCCAGGCACGTGCAAAAGGTGCCCACGACACTGCCAGACGGGTACAGAAGTTACTCCCCAAAAAACTGGCCTCGGAGCAGGAAGTGGAAAATGCCAGCTCGGCCTCTGATATTGCCGATGCCGATGTTAAAGCGACACAAAAATCCCTGGCATTATTGCTGGCAGGCCCCCGTGTTGAAGTGATTGCCGAGGCCAAAGCTCAGCTCAGCGCCCGTAAGGCAGGTCTCGCATTGGCACAACAGCATCTTGCTGATGCCAGTCTGCTGGCACCGGAAAATGGCATTATTCGCAACCGTATTCTTGAACCTGGTGACATGGCTAACCCACAGAAACCGGTGCTGACGCTGGCATTTACCAACCCGATCTGGGTCCGGGCCTACCTGCCGGAAACCTATCTTGGCAAGGTAAAGCCGGGGATGAAGGCACAGATCCTCAGCGACAGCTATCCGGGCAAACGCTATGATGGCTGGGTAGGTTATATTTCACCCACCGCAGAATTTACCCCAAAAAATGTACAAACCCCCGAACTACGCACCCGACTAGTCTATTCTGTGCGAATTTATGCCTGCAATCCACAGGAGGAATTGCGTCTGGGTATGCCCGCAACGGTTATTATCCCACTGCATCAAACACCGCAACCGATGGGCAAAAAACGACAGTGCCCGGCAGGCCAGCGATTACCGCACTAATGCACACTCCGGTTATTACTTTCCGTGAAGTCAGTAAACAGTTTCGTACAGGCAAGCGTGTTGTCGAAGCGCTGGATAATATTAGCTTACAGGTTTTACCGGGGAAAGTTACCGGCCTGATCGGGCCGGATGGGGCAGGAAAAACCACTTTAATGCGTCTGGCCTGTGGCCTGCTGAAACCGGATAATGGCGAAATTCAGGTGCTCGGTTTCAATGCCACCACCGACTCTGGAAAAGTACAGGCAAAAGTTGGCTATATGCCTCAGCGCTTCGGCCTGTATGAAGACCTGAGCGTACAGGAAAATCTCGATCTGTATGCCGATCTACAGGGCGTAAACCCTGCACAGCGTCCGTCTCGCTACAAAGAGCTAATGCATCTGACCGGGCTGGGATCATTTACCACACGCCTGGCAGGCAGACTTTCCGGCGGCATGAAACAGAAACTGGGGCTGGCCTGTGTACTGGTGCGTCCGCCAGCTTTATTATTACTGGATGAACCCACGGTAGGGGTTGATCCGGTATCACGCCGTGAACTATGGCAAATCGTTTACCGCCAGGTACGCGATGCAAACATGAGTGTATTACTCAGCACCGCCTATCTGGATGAAGCGGAACGTTGTGACGATGTCATCCTGTTACATCAGAGCCAGATGCTGGGGCAGGATAGCCCGGCAAATTTTGCCCACAGGATAGCGGGTAGAACCTGGCAAATTAGCGCAGGCGGCATTACCTCACGCGCCCTGCAATTACGCCTGAGCCAGGCAACAGGGGTTCTCGATGCACTAATTACAGAGGCTGGCATTCGAGTGGTGACAACCGATGCCACACCCCCTTCCCCACAGCAACTCTTACCGGGTATTGCTCCTGACACTATTCAGATCAAAGCCGTTTCTCCCATTTTTGAAGATGCCTTTATTGCCCGGTTAAAAACCTCGGCAAACACGGGTGTTCAAATTAACATGCCCACACCACCGCCCGGCGATAATAATGATAAAATCATTCAGGTAGAAAATCTTGAACGTCGTTTCGATGATTTTGTAGCCGTTAAAAAAATCAGCTTTCAGGTTCGACGTGGAGAAATATTTGGCCTACTTGGTGCCAATGGTGCCGGTAAATCCACCACCTTTCGTATGCTCTGCGGTTTATTACCCGCCTCCGCAGGTAAACTCTCGGTAGCTGGCCATAATCTGCGTTATGCAGCGGCAAAAGCCCGCGCACAAATCGGTTATATGGCGCAGAAGTTTTCTCTTTATGGTAACTTAACGGTACGGCAGAACCTGAACTTTTTTGCCAGCGCTTACGGTCTGCGCCGCAGACAGCACCATGCCCGCATTCAATGGGCACTGCAAACCTTCGAACTGAATCCCTACCACGACACCAATGCCATCGACCTGCCGTTAGGTTACAAACAACGCCTGTCCTTTGCCACCGCACTGATGCACCAGCCAGATATTTTATTTTTAGATGAACCTACCTCAGGGATCGATCCACTGGCCCGACGTGAATTCTGGACCCGCACTAACGCATTAGCTGAAGCGGGAGTAACTATTCTGATTACCACTCACTTTATGGAGGAAGCCAATTACTGTGACCGGCTGCTAATTATGGCTGAGGGAAGTGTACTGGCGGAGGGCACACCTGAACAGATAAAAGCACATGCCCGTTCAGCAGATCTGCCCAGGCCAACCATGGAAGATGCTTTTATCCACCTGATTGAACAGCAGAAAACATTATGATGAAAGCACAGCAAGTGGCGCGGCAACGTCTATTCGGTATGGTGCGTAAAGAAACACTGCAAATTCTGCGTGACCCATCCAGCATTGCCATCGCTTTTGTGCTGCCAGTGGTACTGTTATTTCTGTTCGGTTACGGGGTATCACTGGATGCACGCAATATTCCACTGGGCATCGTGATAGAACAACCCGATGCAGCGACCCAGTCGCTGGCTGGCTCCTTTGCCCATTCAGATTATTTTAGCCCGCAGTATTATCACAATATCCAGCCTGCTGAAAAAGCACTTCAGCGGGGAGAAATTGATGGCATCATCTGGCTACAGAATAATTTTTCCAGACGCCTGCTAACGGGTAACGAAGCGCCAATCGCGGTTCGGGTTAATGGGGTAAATTCCAACCAGGCCAATCTTACCCAGGGATATATACAGGGTGTGTGGCAAACCTGGCTACAGTTATATGCCGAGTCCCGGGGGGAAAAGTTAACCATTCCAGTAAAAATTAAATACCGTATCTGGTTTAACCAGGCGGTTGCCAGCCGCCTGTTTCTGGTACCCGGCCTGATCGCCATTATCATGACCCTGATCGGTTCCTTATTAACCGCCATGGTCATTGCCCGTGAATGGGAACGCGGTACCATGGAAGCCATGTTAGTTACTCCGCTACATATCGGTGAGATTCTGTTGGGAAAATTAATTCCTTATTTTATCCTCGGCATGGGCGGCATGTTATATACCGTGGTACTGGCAATATGGCTATTTGATGTCCCCTTTCGTGGTTCTATCTGGGCATTATCACTGGCTGGAGCCCTGTTTATGCTGGTTTCACTGGCAATGGGTCTATTAATTTCCATTGTATCCAAAAATCAGTTTGTTGCCGGACAGATTGCCATTATGGTGACCTTCCTGCCTGCCTTTATTCTTTCCGGCTTTATTTTTGATATTGGTTCCATGCCTGGCCCGATTCAGATTTTCACCCATGTGGTACCCGCCCGTTATTTTGTCACCCTGTTACAGACCCTGTTTTTGAGCGGCGATGTCTGGCCCGTTTACTGGAACAATATGGCGGCATTGCTCATTATGCTGGTCATCCTTTTTCTACTGGTGCGTAAAAAAGCCAGCAAACGCCTGGAGTAATACATACCATGCACTGGCTGTTCACCCTACAGACTATTTTTGCACTTGCCACTAAGGAATTCCTCGCCCTACTGCGTGACAAACGCAGCCGCATGGTTCTGATCGCGCCGCCTATCGCACAGTTACTGATTTTTGGTTATGCCGCCAGTTTCGACCTCAACCATATACCCATTGCTATTTACAATGAAGATGGTGGCGCGACATCGCGCAGTTTTATCAGTCTGGTCAGTGGTTCACCAAATTTTCAGGTGGTTGCAAACCTGCATCGCGAAGCAGAAATTGCGCCGTTAATTAATCAGCGCCGGGCGTTGCTGGTACTGCATCTCGGTCAGCGCTTCAGTCGCGATCTGTTACAGGGCAAAACCGCAACGGTTCAGGCAATTCTGGACGGACGCAATTCCAACACCGCGATGATTGCGCTGAATTACCTGCATACAATCAGTACCCGGTTTAATCGCAGCTGGGCGGTCGAACATGGCATGGCACGACCACCGGCGGTACTCACCATCCGCGCCTGGTATAACGATAATCTGCAATCACGCTGGTTTATTGTACCGGGTATCGTCGGTCTGCTGACACTGGTGGTGACCCTGGTGGTAACCGCGCTGTCGGTTGCCCGTGAACGTGAACAGGGCACCTTCGACCAGTTACTGGTTACCCCGTTGCGCCCGATAGAAATTCTGCTTGGCAAAGCACTGCCGGGCATTGTTATCGGGATTCTGGAAGCCAGTTTTATTATTGTACTGGCTATTATCTGGTTTGATATTCCACTGCGCGGCAGTATCGGTGCGCTCTATCTCGGTCTGTTTTTATTTCTGCTGTCTGCGGTGGGTGTCGGCCTGATGATCTCGGCTATCTGCGTCACCCAGCAACAGGCAGTCCTGGGCGCTTTCCTGTTTCTGGTCCCGGCGGTTATTCTCTCCGGCTTTGCCACTCCCATTGCCAATATGCCGACACTGGTACAATACCTGACATATCTGGATCCGTTACGTTATTTTTTAATTGTGGTACGTGGCGTATTTCTGGAGGGAGACAGCTATTTTTTGTTGTTTCAGCAATACTGGCCAATGGCCGTTATCGGTACTCTGTCGCTGGCGCTGGCAAAATGGCTGTTCAGGCATCGGATGTATTAAAGAACCATTGAACGCGGACACATTGATATAAATCATTACACTTTGGCATCTGTTGTTACAAAATGATTCTGTTTAAATCATCAATGCTTACTGATGGAGAACAAATATATGGATCAGGAAACACGAAAAGCTATATTGCACGATATGTTACTGGCTCGTGCTTTTGAGGAACGTGCAGCAGAAGAATACACCAAAGGAAATATCGGCGGTTTTCTCCACCTCTATCCAGGGGAGGAGGCAGTAGCCGTTGGTGTATTACATGCGGCCACACCATCAGATTATGTAGTAACAACCTACCGCGAGCATGTCCATGCACTGGTACGCGGAGTACCAGCGAAGCAGATTATGGCGGAGTTATTCGGTCGCCGGGACGGTTGTTGTCACGGCATGGGTGGCTCCATGCATCTGTTCGACCGGCAGCGCCACTTTATGGGGGGATATGGTATTGTCGGTGAAACTTATCCTGTTGCCACCGGTATCGCTTATTCCATTGCAATGAAAAACCTGCCCGAAGTCGTACTCTGCTTCTTTGGCGATGGTGCGGTCAACCAGGGTACTTTTCACGAATCACTCAATATGGCAGCCTTATGGCGATTACCCATCCTGTTTGTATGTGAAAACAACCATTATCAGATCGGCACAGAAATACATCGGCATTCAGCAGTAACCGATGTTTATAAACGTGCTAGCGCCTATCAGATTCCTGCCAGACAGGTGAATGGAATGGATGTAATGGAAGCATACCGAGCCACTACCGACGCACTGGAACAGATTCGTGCCGGTACCGGCCCACAGTTACTGGAATTTGAAACCTATCGTTTTCGCGGTCATTCAATGGCTGATCCCGGCAGCTACCGCCCGAAAGTAGAAATACAGGCATTTCAGACGGAAGACGACCCCATTACTCAGGCTATCGCAGAAACCCTGCCTCGCTATCCTGATACTGAACAGATTGCAGCTGCCGGGCCGGATGTTATTGATGACCTGAGTAGCCGGATGCATCAGTCCGGGCATCTGGACAGTGAACAACTTGCTGTCATCAAACAGCAGGTGGTAGATATCGTTGAAGAAGCTGTTAATTTTGCTAACGCTGCTGAACAACCGCAGATAGAGGATCTGTACACCTTTCTTGAATGTAATCGCAATGGTGAGGTACTCATCTAATGGAAGAACAGGTAATGTACTGGCAGGCTCTGAATCGTGCCCTGCATACAGAAATGGCGGCCGATGATTCGGTTTTTATTCTAGGCGAGGATGTCGGGCTCTATGGTGGTAGTTATCGTGTTACCGAAGGACTGTATGCAAAATTTGGGGAATGGCGGGTACGCGATACACCTATTTCCGAAGGCAGTTTTACCGGCCTCGGGGTAGGTGCTGCCATGGCGGGGATGCGCCCGGTAATTGAAATGATGACGATTAATTTTGCCTTGCTGGCTTTAGATGCCATTATTAATATGGCAGCCAAAATACCTTTTATGTCAGGGGGGCAATTTCCTATGCCGCTGGTAATACGTACCCCCGGCGGGGTCGCAAAACAGCTTGCGGCGCAACATTCACAGAGTCTGGAACAAACCATGATGAATGTACCCGGCCTGCGTATTGCCGTACCGGCAACCCCACAGGATGCATGGTGGCAACTGTCACAGGCTATCCGCAGTGATGAGCCGATTATTCTACTGGAACACGAACTACTGTACTTCAGCAAGGGAACACTGGATACCAGCGCCGCCGCCCCACCCATGCACCGTGCATGTATGCATCGTCAGGGAAATGATCTGACTATCGTCACCTACTCGCGAATGCTGGATGTATCATTACGCGCCGCAGAACAACTGGCTCAACAGGGAATTAATGCAAGCGTTATCGACCTGCGCAGTCTGCGTCCGATTGACTGGGACAGTTGCAGCGCATCCATCGCCCGGACACACCACTTACTGGTCGTTGAAGAAGACAGTTATTTCGCTGGTGCCGGCGCAGAGATTACCGCTGGCCTGACTGAACGCTGTTTCTATTATCTGGATGCACCGCCAAAACGTGTCGCCGGTCGCAATACACCTGTTCCCTACAACAGCACACTTGAAGCACAATGTATTCCACGACCTTCCGATGTCGTTAGCGCCGCAATACAGTTATGTAAAAGCGACACATAAATAACCATAATCACCCATTAAAATCACCGGAGAATTTAAATGCGTGAAGAAATAAAAATACCCGTACTGTCCGATACCATGGAAACCGGGCGCCTGCATCAGTGGTTAAAACAACCGGGTGATGCAGTAAAAAAAGGAGAACCTATCGCTGAAGTTGAATCAGATAAAGCCATGATGGAGATTGAAGCCTTTCATGATGGCTATCTGGTCGGCCCGCTGGCCGCAGTGGAAAAGGATTACCCGCTGGGTGCCATTATTGGTTATCTTAGCGACCAGAAAGAAGAAACCCAACAGGAACCTCTCAAAGAAAAAAGCCCGGGCCATGGCAATGAACAGATGGATAAAAAAGTAGAAATAGCCTCGCATGCTATACAGAACAATCAGATAAAAACAGAAGATGCAGCGCTCTACCAGAGCACCCCGCCCGAACCCCACTCAACACAAAAAAATGAGCATACGCAAACACCACTTTCTTCTCCCTATGCCCGTGGTCTGGCACAGGAACTTGGTCTATCGCTACAACACATTGCTCCCGGCCGAGATGGTGTAATACGCGCCAGCCAGGTACTGACAAACGCACTCAGCGATCCGCAACCCAGACTGGAGATCGGACCACCGTTTCACTACAGACTACTGACGCCCATGCACCGGGCTATAGCAAACAATATGAGTGCAACCGTACACACGCCCACCTTTCGGATCACCGCTGAAGTCGATCTTGGCAGTTTGCAGAAACAGGCAAAAAACACTACCTTTTCCACCACCCTGTTACTTGCCCGCGGTTGCGCCCAGGCCATTACACAATACCCAAATATTAACAGTGCCTATACACAGTGGGGCCTGGCTATGCGCAAACAGGTAGACATAGGTATCGCGGTTGATATTCCCGGTGGCCTGATTACCCCAACCCTTCGTAATGTAAGCGAACGGTCACTTGATGAACTGACAGGCAACTGGCAAACGCTGAAACACAAAGCATTACAGGGTAGCCTGCAACCCAAAGACTATGAAGGTGCAACATTCTATCTTTCCAATCTGGGAATGTTCCCGGCAATCACCCATTTTGATGCCGTTGTACCGCTGGGCGCAGCAGCAATCCTGACTATTGGTGCAGCCAGAAATATGATGACTGAAATAACCCTGAGCTGTGATCACCGGGTGATATTCGGCGCGGAGGCGGCGCGATTCCTTACCACATTAAAGGCAATTCTGGAGGCAACCATCCACTAAAATATCTCTAAATCGGAAAACATGGCGATTAAAATCGTCTAATGCGGAGCGAACGGTGTTTCCTTGAGAATAAACTACCGCGCCGCAAGCTGCGGGGAGTAAACCCTAAGGGCACCTCTGAATAAGTCTATCACCTGTACAAGTAGTTTAAGCCTTTCGATCTTCTGCATTTTTTTCCAGTTTTTCATCTTCCTCCACGCCAAATTTGGCAATTCTAAGTGTTCTCTCAAGTAATAAAGAATATATTGGTCTAACACCTAAGATATTTGACATAGCAAATGCTGCTAATGAACCAACCAAAACTGGGGCAACTAAATTGTAATGACCCGTTAATTCTAAAATCAACATAATACCGGTAAATGGAGCACCCACGGTAGCGGCAAAAAGCGCCGACATTCCAACTATAGCAAACACATACGGATCAATCGCATACAAAGGTAAAAAATAATGAACAGCTATTCCAAATCCAATTCCAAAAATCGTTCCGATAGCTAACATAGGAGCAAAAATACCACCGGGAGCACTAGTTCCGTAAGAGCTAAGTGTCGTAAGAAAACGTGCTAAAAAAAGTGCGGCTATAATCTCAAAAGAAAAATCATTGTGCAGTATCGTATGAATAATTCCAAATCCTTCCCCAACCGTATCTGGCCATTTATATAATAAAAATCCAATCATAGCACCAGTAATTAAACTTGCTATATGAAATTGCACACCGTTATATGTTGAAAACTTATCTGCAAACCTGACTATAAAAGTGTTAAACGTCCAGCCAAGAAAACCAAAAAAAACACCAAAGACAAGGAATACCCATAATTCATGTGTTGCCGGAGCCAGCAACGGTTTAACTGATATAAAATCATAATCACCCATAAAAAAATATAAAACATATATGCCGACTATCGATGATACAACCACGCTCGGCACTGATATAAAGGTAAATTTAAACTGTCTGCGCATCTCTTCAAATACAAATAACATTCCAGCGACAGGAGCATTAAAAGCAACAGCCAAACCAGCACCAGCACCAGCTGCTATCAAGATTTTTGCATCTTCTTTACTGAGTGAAGCAATGGTTGCAGCAATATTACCTAAAGCACCTCCCATCTGAATAGTAGGACCCTCTCGCCCCATAACCATGCCACCACCAAGTCCTGAAATACCGCCAAAAAACTTAATAACAAGTACACGCACGGCACGCATTTCACGTTTATCTGCCAGGATACCTTCAATCTCCTGAACACCGCTACCACCAGCTTCCGGTCCAAATTTACGCACCAAAATGATAGCAAAATAGACCATAATCATAGAACTTACTACATAAGGCACCCACACATAGCCTTGAAATTTCCACCATTCATGAATCCAATGAGCTTTTGAATGGATAACAAAGTCTATCGCCATATGAAACAAGGAACCAACAACTCCAATAGAAACACCAACTACCGCCGCCAGAAACATCATGACGGTAAATTTTAAAATTTTATTTTGTTCTTTTTTCATTACAGTCTTTTCCAAAAAACTACCCTGCCGCAAGCAGACGGGGTATTAAAGCAGAAAACAGGAATTGTTATCGGGATACTGGAAGCCGGTTTTATTATTGTAATGGCGATTACTAAGGGGAACGGTAATTAGGCGACATTCAGCAACAGGCTGTTCAGGCATTGGATGTATCAGGAACCGTTAAAAGCGGACACAACAGGAAGACATGGCGATTAAAATCGTCTAATGCAGAACGAACGGTGGTTTTCTTAAGATTTAACCACCAATACATCACAGGGAGCCTGATGCATAACACTGGTGCTGACTGAGCCCAGCAGGCGAGAGAATCCTCGCCGACCATGTGTACCGACCACAATCAGGTCAATCCCTTTTTCTCTTGCCCACGAAATAATTGACCATTTTGGATTGCCCCACTGCGCTTCGAGAAGAACATCATCCGCAAAATCCAGTCGTTTCGCCAGTGTTTTCAGATGAACTTCTGCATTAGTCATAATGGCTTCTTCATTAATCATCAGATCGGTATCAATCGGTGAAAACTCATCATTATAAGCAACGATATCCTCCACAACCGTCAGTACATCAAGCTGTGCTCCATACTGTTTTGCCAACCTGCAGGCACGCTGCGCGGCGTGTTCTGAAAAAGGTGAAAAATCAACAGCCAGTAAAATATGTCTGTAATCTTCAACCGCTTTGGGCTGCGCCTGTGGTTCCGGTTTATGCTCCAGCCAGTCCCATGCCTGCCGGGATGCATCCTTATTAAAAAATCGCATTTGGGTGTGGGTAAAAAGATTAGCTAACACAATGCCTGCATGCTCCAGCACATTGTCCCCAATAACAGCAATACGATTAATATCACGATCATGACGGATATCGAAACGTAAATCAGCCCATGCGGCTTTTGCTTCCCAGCCCTGAAAATGATCCAGCTCAATATACATGGAAATATGCCCGTATCTACGGATTAAAGTTTCCAGCTTAGGCAGAAACTGCTGGTAATCCGCAGCCGTCAACTTACCGCTCGCTTTAAAAGCCAGAATACCTTTTTCGTTTACCGGTATAAATTCAAACATTTACGAACCTCCGGAAATAGCTGCCAGTCAATTACCAATGGCAGTAGCCTAAACCACCACTCGGCCTTCCACTGTCACACAGGTGACATTATAGAAAGTTCAACCTGGATACACAGATAAAAGGCTGGGGCGAAAATAATTAGCCCTGATCCAGTTTCAGTGATGAAACCCCTGCGTTGGTTTTCCGGGGTGTAGCGGCGGGGAGGCATCAAGTTCATTCACTACTCTGGTCATATCGGCAATCAGCATATCGGCCATATCACGTGAAAAACCTTCACGCACAACAATACGCAGTACCGCAATTTCTGTCGCATCAGGTGGCATAGTATAAGCTGGAATCTGCCAGCCATGGGTGCGCAAACGTTCGGAAATGTCATACACAGAATAACGGGAAGCATCCTTGAGACGAAAGGCAAAAACGGGAATCATGCTACCGTCACTTAGCAGCTCAAACGGACCAAGTTCTACAATGCATGCAGAAAGATGCGTGGCGGTATCGCGCAGGGTAGAAATGATACGAGTATAGCCATCACGCCCCAGCCGCAGAAAATTATAATACTGCCCGACAACCTGATTTCCGGGGCGAGAGAAATTAAGCGTGAACGTCGGCATATCCCCACCCAAATAGTTGACGTGAAAGACCAGCTCCTCAGGCAAATATTGACGATCACGCCACACCGCCCAGCCAACACCGGGATAAACCAGACCATATTTATGACCCGATACATTGATCGAAACAACATTGGGCAGACGAAAATCCCAACGTAACTGCGGGTGAATAAAAGGCGCAACAAAACCGCCACTGGCCGCATCAATGTGCAATGGTACAGCCAGTCCCTGTGCCGCATTATGGGCGACTACGGCATCATGAATTGCCTCAACCGGTTCAAATTCACCAGTAAAAGTAGTCCCTAAAATAGCAACCACACCAATGGTATTTTCATCTATTCGTGCGATAACTTCGTCAGGCTCAATAACATAACAGCCTTCGCGCATTGGAATATAACGCGGTTCTATCTCCCAGTAACGACAGAATTTTTCCCATACTACCTGGACATTGGCACCAAGAATTAAATTAGGCTGTCCTGAGGGTTTACCGGCTGCCTGCCTGCGTTTACGCCAGTTCCACTTTAGCGCCATACCGGCAAGCATCACAGCCTCACTGGAACCAATGGTTGAAACGCCTACCGCATCGGTATCCTCAGGCGCATGGAACAGACGGGCGACCATATTGACGCAGCGTGTCTCAATTTCTGCTGTCTGTGGATACTCATCCTTATCAATCATATTCTTATCAAAGGTCTCAGCCAGCAGTTGCTCGGCTTCCGGTTCCATCCAGGTGGTAACAAACGTCGCAAGGTTCAGCCTCGCGTTACCATCGAGCATCAATTCATCATGAATCAGGCGGTATGCCGTCGCGGGCGGCATCTCTGCCTCAGGTAATGTGTAACGGGGAACCGGTTCAGTCATAGCACGCGAACCGTAGGCAGGACTGAGTTCAAGATCGGGAAGTAGTTTTTTAACCATAATAATTACTCCGTACCGGCTGATAGCCACTCAGGGCGACGCCAGTAATATAGTAGCTGAGGCGCTGCCAGCATGACAACAAGCGTAACAAACATAGCCAGCGCATAAGAAGTGGCATCCATTTGTGTATCCGGTGCCAGGAAGCCAATAAGAAAACAGATAAAAGTGGTAATAAAACCGATTCCTGCGACCAGCCACAGCCCCCAGATGGATCCACCGGGAACCCGATAAGGCCGTACAGTATCAGCCTGTGTATAACGCAACCGAATTGCAGTGACAAACAGCATCAAATACATAACAGCATAAAGAATAACCGCTACAGAAGTAAGTAACAGAAAGGCGGTATTTACCGAGGGAACAACAAGAAAAACCAGTGCCACCACACTCATCAGACAGGCCTGAATCAGTAACAGATTACGCGGCACACCAGCGGCATTCGTGCGTTGCAATACAGGTGGCAGATTACCCGCACAGCCAGCTGCCCACAGCCCTTTAACTGGCCCAACCACCCAGGTACTCACCTGTCCGGCTGCGCCCAGCGCTACCAGCAATGCAAGCGGTGGCAACAACCAGCCAAGATGCCAGGTAGCTAATAATACCTGTAATGCCTGAACGCTGCCGGAAACCAGATTCAGTTGATTTACCGGCAGCACGGATGCCACCGCCAGCCCACCAAGTAGTGTCAGCACAAAACCAAGTACCGCGGCAGAAAAGACAGCAACAGGATAATTACGCCGGACATTACGCACCTCTCTGGCGTGACTAGCCGAAACTTCAATACCAACTACACCAAAAATAAAACTCAGAAACAGCACCAGACTATCCCTGGCTCCATGCAACGGCAACCAGTTATCGGCCGTCATCGCCAGATTCAGCTGCAGGGGATGGCCCTGCATAACATAAAACAGCGCGAGACCGACCAGCAATAACGTAGGCAATAAGACCCCCGCCCCGAGGCACACACTGGAGATCAAACCCGACGCGCGCATACCACGCAAATTCAACAGAGTAGCACTCCAGTACACGACAAGAATCACTATAACAATAAAAGGGCGCGAACCAGCCAGACTCGGATTAATGGCATACGCCAGGCTCGCTGCCACATAGGAAAGAATCGAGGTAATACCAAACAGACTCTGCACCCATTGTAACCACACAGCGGTTAATCCCCAGCGCGTACCGAAAGCGGTTTCAACCCAGTGAAAAACACCATTCTTCGGCCAGGCCGTAGCCAACTCTGCTGACACCAGTGCAAGCGGAACAAGAAATGCAAACACCGTGACAATATTGAAAAACACCATCTTCATGCCGGTCTCGGCCATCATCGGCATATTGCGTAATGTCAGAAACAGTGCTGCCGTCATGAAGGTTAAGGTAACGACACCGATATGCGTTGTTGGATGTGTGTCGTGTTTGGCCGCTTTACTCATGGCGCGATGGTACCACCTGGTTCAACATATTGAAAATTGAGTTTATTGGACCACTACACTACAGAGACCTCATGGGGTATCTGAGTCGTTTTATAAAGGGTATAGCGGGATATTCCGTATTTGATGGCTTCGCTCATACGGAGCTGACCACCGTGCTGGCGGAATATTTTATCCGGAGAAAGTTTGTACTTAAGAGCAGACATATTTGTCTGCCACCATATTTGTATATGGTAACAATTTATGTCTTGTTATTACTGAAACAGATAAAAAGGATACTTATTGTTCAAGACACACTGTCAATACATCCCCGTAAGTTCGACACCCGCATCCCTGCGGCTGACGGTCTTGAACAATAAGTATCCTTTTTATCTATCCTGTTAGTATGTGTTAAGTCAAATCTGTTAATGACCCGAGGCATGATTCCATTTATATCGAACCTTGCATTTGTTTAATAATTTCCATGGCAAGTAACCTTCTTTTTGCACTCGTCCCACAACAATCGCCGGTGCGATGCCTACTTCTACTGCAAATTACCCGTGCCAATCCCAGGTCAACGGATGGTGTACTATGGCCCTGGTGAGATTTATCAGGACTTTTTGTTTTATATGCGAGATGCGGTTTCGGCCTTCACAGTCTAAAAACATCTAAACAATGTTCAGCTTCAGGATTTAGATATTCGCCACAATTTTCCATCAGGCTCAATCAATCCCTTGTGCTTAAAGGCCTGTAGCAGTTTTTTATTCTGTGGCTCTTTTTGTTTTGAATCCGGTACATCAGGTAATTTATCTAATAGCAGTTTATCAATGTCTACTCGACACTCGTTCCTGCGTGGGAGCGGGAGAACATAAAGGCCATTAGACTAAAGGTGAAAAAGATTCCTTTTCACAAGGGCTAAAGTTATGCGGCCAGGGGCTGGTTAACCTGCACAAAATTCGATATTGCTCAGGTGCATCAGTGTTAACTTGTTCGACGATCACTTTTACCTTATCGGGATCATTGGATCTAATAAGCTGTGTAAATTCAGCAGAATAATAACGAGGTGTATAACCAACTAGCGTAATGGGGTCACCAGTACGCATAAGTAGCGCCATGTCATCATACTGATTTTGTAAATCCTGCATTAAAAACAATGGCTCGCCTTTTTTCAATGTCCGCGCCCGCTCCTGATTCTCTTTATGCTGATGACGCAATCCTCTACAGAAAAAATACACCTCATAGTTTTTATTAGCCGTGGGCTCCGGGCAGGGAAAAATTTCCAGTGAATCTGTTGCTCGCAAACCACCTGTTCTGGCAAGTTCCTCCAGTGCATCATATTGTGCTTCTGACAACCCTAACCAGTTCAGATAATCCTGGTATTCAGGACGGCTTTTAGCCAGAATTCGGTTGGCAAAAATCGGAAAAAGCTCCCTGGACTGATAGACTTTATGCAAATCCCGCATACGACCAAAAGGTCGAAAATTAGGTACTTTTTCAGCCCCTCGTGTGTAAACGAAACGGTAAACGCCGCTTTCGCGTGTCAACCGTCCCACAGGTGCCCAGGTTCGGGTTTTTGAATCTTGCCAGGCAATAAATAATGCTTTCATAGTACTCATTATAGTTAAATAGTTTATTCAAGTAATCTTTTACGATTCAGTTCCAGCATTCTGCACGCAAAATTCCGTGCAGGTTGAGTTATTTCACTATCCGGCACCTGTGATAAAATAGCGTCAAAACAGGCAAAATCAAGCTGTGCCAGGGTTTTCAGCCAGTATTGAGCTGCCTCTGGTCTAAATTTTTCTGCCTCAATAAATGCATCCAATGCGGATAAAGGGCGAGAGCTGGAATTGAATAGATAAAACGCTGATTTTGCCCGTGCTACATAGGCTTCGACACTCCGTCCCCTGTCCTTTGTTTGTAGTCGCTCGATACGGCTATTATCTGTTTCATTTCGCCCAAGACTTGATGCATGATCGAATGTCGGGGCAAAAAATACTCCCTTTTCCTGCATATAAACAAGCCCCCAGTTTTCATGGTGCCTGTCTTGATTGCTGACAAGTGCATCCAACATTAAATATCCCACCATAATACCAGCAGCATCCTGTATCTGATTCGCAGGCTCCCAGTCTATTGGTAAGTTTATTTCAGTCGATGACAGTACGGCCATGACGACTCTAACGGTATGTTGCATCACACGATAGCGACGTACATCATCATAGTCATCCATTACTTTTGCCAGCAGTTCATTACCCAATATTAGCCGACAACCTTCCGGCACAAAACTTGGGGAAGTAATACCCTTGCGATTATCTTTCCAGACAGCCAGTTCATACTGTGCATGAGGTATATTCAGTTGAGCACACAGCTCGCAACATACCTTTTCCGCCCAGTTTTCACCCGTGCCCGGCCGACCCTCTTTAAACAGCATGCGCTGACCATTTTCATGGGTGTACCAGAATTTGGTTTTGGTACCTAACTGCTCAAGCTGCTCAGGTTCACAGTTGGATAAGTCAATTATCTGATATGGCATTATTTTACAGTAACCTGGCCATTCATAAGCATGGGGAGTAGCCAGTCGCGGAGTTTTATCAGCTCTTCATTTTCAAACTCCAACAGGTTCTGCCTTTCGAATATTTCTTCTGTTATCTGTTCATATTTCAACGCAATATTACGAAGGTGGTAAAACCATTTTTACAGTTTTTAGTACGCTACCAGACATATTTACGAGCGCAGGGCTTCCCCAACTTTTTAACCGCAAGTCGTTGCTACTCACACAGTGCTCGTAAATCATCGTCGGGGATCTCGATTTCCAACCCAGTACACCTAAATATCGTTTACCTGATTGGTAAACGATATTATTACATAAAGAGAATCCCTGTCAAGAAAGAAAGAAGGATCGACTATACTGTGCATTATTAAGTAAGTTGGAAATTAAATTAGGACAGCAAATACAATGATTTAGTACCAATCGGCTTATACTCATATATCGCATTTGCCCTCTTAACCATCCTCTCATCGCATGAAAGAATAGCTGTGCAAAATGCACCCATAGCGACATGGTTTGCATCACTTCTTGTATTCGGTATTTTTTCGATTTTCCTGGATTTTTTCTCTGCCTGAAATCCGATGACATCCATAACAGCGCAGCAACAAATAATCCCCAGATAAATTGGCCATGAATCGTAACCCTGTTTATCGTCAGACTCAAAACTAAAAAACTGATCACAGGTAAGGTCAGGATATTTTTGGCTAATAATTTCCCATATTTTTAGAATCTGTTGATTACTGGTAATTGCACCAAATGATCCTTTTTCATTACCAAGAGCTTCTCTCATTTTGAGCACATCATTATCCTGCTGCCCAAACATCTCAACCGAGTCTTTCAGTACATCTTTAAATTGCATTGATAAACTCTGGGACGTCTAAACCACTTTCCGAGAGAGAAAGTGTATGTAGCACTGAAGCGACCTGGTTTGCCAGGGTTTCGGGGAATTTCTTTAACTCCTCCTTATCATCACCCCCATTTACTTGACCACTACAGTTGACATGAAACGCCTTATGGGCGAATCCAATGCTTCCAGTGTTTCATTCCATTTTTTTCATCAAGTGTCTTGCGGGCAAGAAACTATTTAATTGCTTGATTAATAAGGTAGTTTTTTGCTTCTACCGAGCTTGTCTGCCAATTCGTCTAATGGGTTTTCTATTTCTGGTTGAAGCCTGACACTTGTTACGCCCACGACGATACCTATGCATGTGATTACTATGTATTACATAGTAGGTTCATGTGAGATATATTGCAAAAATTATGCATTTTTAAGCTTGATAGAGATCTTTGCACGAGATGTCATCATATTTCGGTAGTAATAGCGGTAGGTTATACCGACTGGAACGCCATCTGATAACCGGGAAAACAGGATCAACCTGCTTTTTCAACAGACTGCACATATCGTATATGGCTATAATGACAAATAATCTCTCATCACATATTATTATGCTGGCCGCATGGTATAAATTTAAAATACGGATACCCAAATGGATAATCATCATTCCCGTACCCTTGCAGAACCCGAACACTGGCTCGATCTCTACGGTGATGAACTCTACCGTTACGCCCTGTTGCAGTTACACGATGCGTCACAGGCTGAAGACATGGTGCAGGAAACGCTACTTGCCGCCCTCCAGGGTAAAGACCGCTACACCGGCAGTGCGACAGTTATAACCTGGCTAACTGGTATTCTTAAACACAAAATTATTGACCACGTGCGTAAACAAATCCGCGAATCCCCATACAATGATTTAGATGAACAGCTTGATGAAACGCTGCACAATGAGGCCACTGATAAACTATTCGATGCTCGTGGGCACTGGATCGTTATGCCACAGGACTGGGGTAACCCGGAAAAATGCCTGCAACAAAATCATTTCCAGGATGTCATGCGTCTGTGCCTGGCGCGCCTCAACACTCTGCAATCCGCCGTTTTCAGCCTGCGGGAAATATCTGGTTTAAATAATGAAGAAATTTGTAAGGAACTGGCGATCACTGCGACTAATTACTGGGTATTGTTATATCGGGCTCGAATGGGCCTGCGTCAATGCCTTGAAATAAACTGGTTCGACAGGAGCCGGAAAGGATGAGTTTGATGTTTTCATGTAAAGAGGTATCGGTGTTGGTGTCAGTCGCTCTGAATCATAAATTGAGCTGGATGGAGTGGCTCAAAATCAGATTTCATCTGCTATTCTGCAGGGCATGCAGAAACTTTAACAGGCAGATGAAAATATTGCATTTAGCTGTCGGGCGTCTTGCCGGTAACAAAAATGACAATGCGGGTGATATACCGACCCTGTCCAGTGAGGCAAGGGAGCGTATTAAAAAAACGCTGCATCAATGTGAACATCATGACGATAAGCCGAAACCATAACCTTCGACCAGATAACAAATGCTGTAAAAAGACATAGTGTCCCAACAGCAATTATTGATTAAATAACCGGAGATTGAAAGTGAATAAATTTAATATGAATAAGCGTCAGGTATTACGTACAGCAATTACCAGTGTACTGGCTATGGGAGTTGTTGCGGTTAGCAGTGCGCCTGTCATGGCTAAACCGGCAATGGAAAAATGCTTTGGCATAGCCAAAGCGGGCCATAATGACTGTGCCTCCAAAACTGCTGGTCACGCCTGTGCGGGTCAGTCATCGAAGAGCGGCGACAAATCTTCTTTTCTGATGGTACCAAAAGGAACCTGCAACAAGATTGTCGGTGGCAGCACCACCCCCGGTGCATAACCCTGCCATGCACATGAGAACCGACAGGTTTAACACAGCTTCGGTTCCGGCTCATGCCGGGATCGGACTGCGTCCGCCTCATTATACCGAGCTGCTAACTGACCTGCCAGCCATTGCCTGGCTGGAAGTACATAGTGAAAACTTCTTTGCCGATGGTGGCCGTCCGCATGAGATCCTCGAACAGGTTCGTACCAATTATCCAATCAGCCTACACGGTGTCGGCCTCTCACTCGGCTCGGTGGATCCACTCAATCGCTGGCATCTCGGCAAGCTCAAAGGACTTGTCGATCACTACCAGCCTGGTCTGGTTTCTGAACACCTGAGCTGGTCTTCGGTAGATAAACGCTATCTCAACGATCTGCTGCCCCTGCCCTATACTGAGGAAAGTCTGCATCACATTAGTAACCGCATCGAGCAGGCACAGAATTATCTGGGTCGGCAGATACTCATTGAAAATTTATCCAGTTATTTGCAGTATTCTCACTCCACTATTCCCGAATGGGAATTTCTCACTGCCGTTGCACAAC
>VAPF01026886.1_pt1 | contig 61984 bp, 57 predicted proteins | sample 3393931 | NCBI WGS metagenome assembly VAPF01 (sample SAMN08290437, study PRJNA428436) | hydrothermal vent metagenome | isolation source: Deep-sea hydrothermal vent chimney | place: Atlantic Ocean: South-mid Altantic Ridge | depth 2773 m m | reverse complement strand
CTGGTAGGCACAGGCAGATTTGAACTGCCGACCTCTACCATGTCAAGGTAGCGCTCTAACCAACTGAGCTATGCGCCTGAAGAGGCGGAATAATACGTGGAAGTCGGCTTTATTGCAAATATACTATACTGACTGAAAGGAAGAGAACTATCCGCTGGGGATTGCTTTATTTACTGTCACAGGTATATCTGTGATGCTATAAGATAGCTGGGAACTGAACAGACCAGCAGAATATTCATGAAAGGCTCCGAAACACACGCCCACCACACACAGAGTCTTGCCACACGCCTTAGCCTATGGATTATCCTGCCAGGCGCAGCCATCTTTATTGCTGTTCTGGGTACCAATTATTTTCTTTCGCGCAACTTACTTGAAGAATACGTTGAACAGCTAGCGAAAAAAACGGCATCATCCACCGTGCAAAAAGTTGACACTGTATTACATACTATTTCAAGCAATGCCGATGCTCTGGCGGCGGCTGTTTCAGCGCCGGATATTACCAGAAAACATATTCGCCAGATGATAAAAGCTTTTGTGAAAAATAATAACGAAATATTCGGCATGACGGTAGCTTTGGAACCGGGCATTCTACTTAAATCCCACGGTGATTTTGCACCCTACTATTATAAAAAAGGTAACACTATTGCCTACACCAATCTGGCAAAAAATTCCTACCGCTATAAAAACTGGCACTGGTATCGTGAAACCAGAAAAGCGAATACAGCCACCTGGTCAGAACCTTATATTGATAAAGGTGGTGGTGATGTACACATGGTTACCTACTCCACTCCTATTTACTTCAATAATGGTAAAACATTTGCCGGGGTTGCTACGGCAGATATAAAACTTAGCTGGCTGGATGAAATTATCCAGAATTCCAAAATAGGAAAATCTGGCTTCGGTTTTATTGTTTCAAAAAATGACGTTATCATCGCTTATCCAGACCAGTCCATGCACATGAAAAATCTGCGTAAGACGAATATCACTACCGGGAACTGGAAAAAATACCTCGATAGTAAAGTCTCATCATCAGCCATATATTTTTCTACTGCCTGCCATTATCGTAGTGGCAACTGCTGGGTTGCAATAAAAACATTACCGAGTAGCGGCTGGAAAATTATTGTTGTTCTTCCTGAACAGGAACTGATTGCGAACATTAATGCTCTTACGCTAAAAATATCTATTATTGCTGTTACAGGGCTGATTATTTTATTTTTTGTTGTTTTTTATATTACCCGGACATTAATAAAACCCCTGGGCAGACTGGTTATAGCAACAAAAGACATTGGTGAAGGCAGGCTTGATAACAAACTGCCTGAACCCGTTAGAAATGATGAGATTGGTTCACTCACCAGTGATTTTGGCAATATGCGCACCGCGCTGAAAAAATACATTAAGGATTTGAAAGAATCAACCGCCAGAACGCAAAAAATGGAAAGTGAAATTCAGATTGCCAAAGATATACAGATGTCAATGATACCGGGTGGCGGTAATGTATCCATTAGTGAAAATAATTTCCAGCTATTTGCCTACCTGAGACCAGCATATTCTGTTGGCGGCGATCTGTACTATTATCAGAGGAAAAATGATGAACTTTATTTTATACTTGGCGATGTCTCAGACAAAGGTGTACCCGCTGCTTTATTTATGGCAAAAACCGTAACACTCTATACGCGAGCATTAAGTGAGGGATTATCACCCGGGCGTACGCTGAGTATGATGAATGAAATACTGGTGCAAAATAATGATACCTGTATGTTTGTCACGGCTTTATGTGGAAAAATTAACCTTTCTAATGGAAAAACCGTTATGAGTAATGCAGGCCATATGAATCCTGTCTATAAAGATAACGAACAGACTAAAGAGCTTGATATTGTCGGGGAAACTGCACTGGGACTGGTAGATGATATCAAATATCCTGATATCCACGTCGAGCTAAACCATGGTAGCACACTGATACTTTATACTGATGGCATAACCGAAGCACACGACAGTAATGATAATCAGTATACTGATGAGCGACTTATTCACCTGTTACAAATGCAGGAAACCGGTAATATTGAAAATACTGGCAGAGCTATTATTAAAAGTGTTGACCATTTTGCAGAAGGAACTAAACAGTTTGATGATATTACTCTACTGATTTTTTATTATAAATAGACAGACAGTCCGTCAATCATTGATAAATGAACAGCCAACAAAACATAAGCCTTTTTAGTAAAAAGGCCGAGCTTGGGAAATTGCATGAATTTCTCTACCAGTATATCAATACACATGAACTCCCTGATAGATTATTACATGATCTAAAACTGGCATTAGAAGAGACGTTTATCAATATTGTCAATTATGCCCATAATGATACCAATACGGAAAAACACACTATTTCCATTGAAATATGTCATGAAAATAATAGTATCAGTATTTTATTTTCCGATACCGGTGTAGCGTTTAACCCGCTAAAAGATGTGTCTTTATCTAATAAGTCGGCTGATTATAGTAATGGAGGCATGGGCATTGCACTGATAAAATCATTAACTGATGAACAGTATTATGTAAGAACTAACCAGACTAATGTATTTACCCTGATAAAATATTATACTCAATAACTACGAATGACTATCCCCCCCCCCGGAGAACATTAATGTCACTACAAATTACTATTACCCCAGAAACGAACAACAGAAAACGCATTGCTATTGGTGGCAGTCTCGACAGTAATACGTCACCCGAGTTACAACTGTGCGTTGATACTGAAATCAACGATAGCGTGCAGGACATAATTATTGATTTTAATCATCTTGACTTTATCAGCAGCGCTGGCCTACGTATTATCTTTAAGGCAAAAAAAATGCTGGAGGCACAGAGTGGAAAATTGTATCTGGTAAATTTAAAACCTCAAATTAAAAAAGTCTTTGAAATTATCAGGGCGCTTGACGGTATGAATGTTTTTAGAAGTCAGGATGAAATGGATGATTACCTGACTGTCATGCAAAATAAAGTAATAGATGGTGAATAAGTTCTGTTTCAGATTATCAGGGAACTTCTGATCCAGAGTACCTTGTAAAAATAAAACCTGATGCGTCCTTTATTCGCCTGCTTTGCGAATATCATCGAATATAGAATAAATATCACTTTCCCAGCGACGGAATAAAAGTTTGTCTTTTTTATTATTAATCATATCGGCATAGATTATTGGATTAGCCGTAACTAAAACCGTGCTATCGCCTTCTGCAAAAATAGAAATTTTTGGTGGCATATAGGCAGCAAGCACCGGGTATTTGTTAACCAGGTAATGAATTTCATCCGGCTTACCGAAAAAAACCACACGATATTTATCGGTTTTATAGCCCTTACTATTCAAACCAATATCGACACGTTGTACCCGTGTCACAATATAGCCGTGATCTATGATAGAAGTTTGCAAGGTTAGCATGGCTTCCGGAAACGCCTGCTGTGAGCGAACCATTAACAGGTCGTCGCCATACGCAGAGATAGCACTACTCAGCAGAATCAAACTAATTATACACCGATAAACATATTTCATAATGTTGCGTCCGACAACAGAGCCTTATAAACCTTATACATAGCATTACAGGACTCATCAAGCTCATGATTATTAAACAACTTACTCAGACGTCTGGGATTGATTGTGCTTAATGTTATCTTACCATTTCGTTTAACAACGGTAATTCGGCAGGGCAGAAACATGCCGACACGCGGGTCAATTTCTAATGCTTTATAGAGAAATTCAAAATTGCAGAAATGCACCACAATTTTATTTTTATCTTCTTTGCCTTTTTTGACCAGCCCATGGTCAAGGTAATCAATACGAATCAGAATAAAATTCTGGTCGGTAATAGCCTGTTTTATATTTTCGATGGTTTCAGCCATGTCATAAGGAGACACGGCGGTGAGAACTGGCGGTTCTGCTCCGGCTGCATTTAAGTCCTGGTTGCGTTGTTGCGCTACTTTTTCAAAAGAACGGATATAGGCAACCACATCATTAATGTCGTTTTTGGACAAACCAGCCGTCAACATGGATGTCATCGGGGTTCCCTTGCGCCCGTAGGTGATGGTGTGGCGAATCATCTGGTCCGAAGCGGCAGCCAGAAAACCACTGTTATTTAGTGCCGGTGCGATAATAGGCAAATTCCGTTTTCTGGAGAAGGTCACGCCGGTACCGGTACCACCACGTCCTTCTTTTCCGTGACAACGGCTACAATGTTCGGCAAAAATCATCTTGCCATGCTTGCTGTTGCCCGTTACCGGGGTTTGGTCATCCACTGGCCCCGGTTTCCCCGTCCAGTGACGCATATATTTAACAATGGCAGCTAGTTGTGCATCGCTAAGTAATTCGAACGCGGGCATAATACGACCCGGCCTGCCATGGCGAATCGTTTTTTTCAGATAAACATCGGAAACGCTATTGATGAAGGATGGAAGTGCCAGTGGAACACCAACCCCGCCTGCACCATTAATACCGTGACAGGCTGCACAGTGAATGGCAAACAGGCGCTCACCACGCGGCGCAGCCTGCACTGTCAGGCTAAAAAACAGTAACAGCAATATGGCTACTTTGTTCATACAAAAATTACCCTGGTGGCCAGGTCATTGTACGCCCGGCCAGCATATGCAAATGAAGATGGAAGACGGTCTGCCCGGCCTTTTCATTACAGTTCATCACCAGACGGTAACCTTCCTCCGCAACCCCTTTATCGACAGCAATTTTCTTTGCTGCCATATAAAGCCGGGCCACCAACTGTGCATCCGCCTCCTGTATCTCGTTAACCGTTGCAATATGTTTCCTGGGAATAAGCAAAATATGCACGGGTGCCTGTGGATTAACATCTTCAAATGCCAGTAAATGTTCATCTTCATAAATAATATTGGCAGGTACTTCTCCATCACGGATCTTACAGAACAGACAGTCAGTCATTGCTATTTCACCCCTCTATTTCATCAGGTTCATGCGAATCATTCTAATAAATTAAGCAGTTGATATGGTTGACGTGAATCAAGTTATTCGGGAAATTCTCCTTAGTAAGGAGTCTGTGCAGCCGGTAAATTGCCAGCCCATAGCCTATTTTCATGGCCTATCTTCAGACCCAATCTGGAATTACATCAGGGAGAAAGCCGTTGTCGCCCCGAAAAGGCATGAGCAAGAGTGCCAGCATCAATATATTCCAGCTCGCCGCCCAGTGGTACACCATGAGCGATGCGGGTTGCCAGTACCCCATGTCCTGTCGCCATTTCAGCAATATAATGCGCGGTTGCCTCGCCTTCAACCGTAGGATTTGTTGCCAGAATGACTTCTTCAAGCCCGGCAGATGCCAGAATTTTATCTAGCAGATCCAGCCCCAGTTCTACCGGACCAATACCATCAATCGGTGACAAATGCCCCATCAATATAAAATAACGACCACGGTAGTCGCCGATATGCTCAATCGCAAAAACATCCGCCGGGGTCTCAATGACACAGAGTTTACTACTATCGCGTGATGGATTGCTGCAAATGCCACATAATTCCGTTTCACTTAAAGTGCGGCATTGCTGGCAGTGGCCAATATTCTCTACCGCCTGTTGCAGGGCGGTAGCTAAATCAGTTGCTCCACTACGATCACGTTCAAGCAGATGAAAAGCCATGCGCTGTGCAGACTTCGGCCCCACACCAGGCAGACACTTCAATGCTTCAATTAACTGCAACAGCAATGGCGACATTATATTTAAAACCCGGATTAATAGTTAGAGTCAATAAATAAACTACCCCGCAGCAAGCTGCGGGAAATCAACCCCCGGAGATTAAAATGGTAACTTCAGGCCACCAGGCAGATTCAGTCCAGCAGTCAACCCGGACATTTTACTTGTTGATTCGGCTTCAATTTTTCTCACCGCATCATTAACGGCTGCCGCCAGCAGATCTTCGAGCATTTCTTTATCATCACCCATTAAACTGTCATCAAGCTGAACACTGCGCAGTTCGTGACGACCGTTCATGGCCACCTTTACCATACCGCCACCGGCCTGCCCTTCAACCTGCATACTGGCGATTTCTTCCTGCGCTTTTTGCATATCTTCCTGCATTTTCTGCGCCTGTTTCATCATATTGCCCATGGCACCTTTCATCATAACCGTTACCTCTTCATCACTATTTTATTGTGTTACCTAAACTCACCATTTCACAGGAATACAGAACCTGAATAAGCCGCTGTCTTTATCAAAAGACAGCACACATAATCAAGGCAAACTGTTAACGTTCCGATGAGATATCCGGTTTCACTGAACCGGGAATTATTTCAGCATTAAACGTTTCTTTTAATGTCTGTACAAAACTATCATTGTTAATGGATTGTTCCGCCTGCTGCTGACGCTGTTGTTGTTCACGTTGCAGCGTCTGCGCCGGCGTCTCCATGCCCGACTGCGGTGATGCGACAGTGGTTTTGATTATTTCTATCTGTAGCTGTGCATCAATATCGAAGTATTCACCCAGCGCCTGCTGCAAGCGTAACTTTGCTTTTGGATTCAGCAAATTACTATGTCCCTGCTCCAACTGCAACACGATAATACCTTCCTCACGACTTTTCCACACACAGTTTATTGCCAGTTGTTTGACCAGCCCGCCCAGGGAAAGTGCCCGCACAATACTACACCAGTCGGTATCGGGTGGGGGTGATGTCTGTAGCGGGGCTGAACTGTCTTTTTTATCCGGCGCAGGGACTACCGATACTGTATTTTCTACACTGTCTGGCGGGGCAGTTTCACGCACTTCGTGCGCAGGTACTGGTGTTGTTGCTGACACGTCATGGCTTTCTGCAATACCCGTTTTTGCCTCGATTGCTGCGCGGGCAGATTCCACACCATTAGTTGCAGTAACAGCAGCGTGTTCGGCAGAACCCGGAGGGGATGCTGTAGTTCGAGCCTGTGTCTGCCCCGCCGCAGAGGCTGTACTACCGGCCATTTTTGCAGTGACCGGGCGAAATGCCAGCATTCGTAACAGAACCATTTCAAAACCACTACGCGCATCCGGTGATAACGGCAGATCACGCCGTCCGATCAAACCAATCTGATAAAATAGTTGCAAATCCTCGGCGCGGACCTGTTCACATAATTGCAGCAGCTGATCTTTTGCACTGACATAGTCGTCCAGTGCCTCAGGAACCACTTTTGCCAGATTCATGTGATGCAATACACTTAGTATTTCAGCAAGTACATTCTCATAGTCGGGTGAAAATTCATTCAATAGCGCAACTTCTTTCATTGCCATCGCTGCGTCATGATTAAATACTGCCTGCAATATTGTCAGTACCTGCTGTCGCGAAACCGTACCCAGCATATCGCGCACTTCCTGTTCACGAATCACCCCGCCACCAAATGCCAGTGCCTGATCGAGCAGGCTCAGGGCATCACGCATACTGCCATCCGCGCCTTCTGCAATTAGTTGCAATGCGCTCACATTAAATTCAATTTTCTCTTCACCAAGAATGTGTTGCAGATGGCCGGTTATCAGGCTTACCGGCAGGCGTTTAAGGTTAAACTGCAAACAACGCGACAGGATAGTAACCGGCAGTTTCTGCGGTTCGGTGGTTGCCAGTAAAAATTTCACATGTGGCGGCGGCTCTTCCAGCGTTTTCAGCAGCGCATTAAAGCTACTTTTGGAAAACATGTGCACTTCATCTATCAAATAGACCTTGTAGCGACCACGGGTAGGCGCATACTGTACATTTTCCAGCAGCTCGCGGGTATCATCCACACCGGTACGCGAAGCGGCATCTACCTCAATCAGATCAACATAGCGCCCTTCCGCGATCTCACGGCAGGTGGAACACTGCCCGCAGGGGGTTGCAGTAATGCCGGTTTCACAGTTCAGTGATTTGGTAAAGATACGGGCAATGGTTGTTTTGCCAACACCACGGGTACCGCTAAAAAGATAGGCATGATGCAGGCGGTTATCATTAAGGGCATTCACCAGCGCCCGTTGCACATGCTCCTGACCAACAAGTTGCTGAAAATTTGCCGGACGCCATTTTCGCGCCAGTACCTGGTAGCTCAAGCGATCCACCCGGCACGTAACGGCCTCAGGCAGGAATAAAAGTAGCTGGATAACATATATTGTAACGGCATAATAACCCTGTCATCGCATTGTCATCAGGTAGAAAAAACAGGTGGAACACAGGAACTCTAATTAATTCACCAGAAGAAACCCTGTTTTCAGCATGAACCAAGGCATTCAAAAATAGGCGGCAACCCGCTCCAGCCACACCTCAGCACCCGAAGTCACCGTTACCGTTGCTTCCTTCCGGATCTGGCGGGGTTCACAGTTAGTCGTCGCGAGGGAACCAGAGCAGGTCACCATAGAAGCGCTATTATACATAAAAGCATTGCCCCTCGTCATTGCTGTTTCATATCTTTAGCAAAAAATAACTGGCGAAAAAGATACCGTTGGCATTCTTAATCTCTACCGCAGCAGATAGCTGTCGTATTTCTAATCACCAGATACATGATTTTAAAGTATAATGCGCGCAGAATAAGCAACCACGATCGACACACTAATCTGATGAAATCAAGTCTACGAATTGCCACCCGCAAAAGCCCACTGGCTCTGTGGCAGGCCGAACATGTAAAAAACCGACTACTTGCCGCTCACCCCGGTCTTACAATAGAGCTGGTCACCTTTTCCACCCAGGGTGACAAAATCCTTGATACACCTCTGGCAAAAATTGGTGGCAAGGGTCTGTTTGTAAAAGAGCTGGAAGTTGCCATGCTCGAAGGTAAAGCCGATATTGCCGCCCATTCAATTAAAGATGTGCCCATGGATTTTCCTGAGGGGCTTTATCTTTCCACTATTTTACAACGTGAAGAACCCTGTGATGCTTTTGTTTCCAATAGCATTGATTCACTGGAAAACCTGCCCACAGGAGCCATCGTCGGTACCAGCAGCCTGCGCCGACGCTGTCAGTTACTCAGCAAGCGCCCTGACCTAAAAATCAAGGACCTGCGTGGCAATGTGAATACCCGCCTGGCAAAACTGGATAATGGGGAATACGATGCGATTATCCTCGCCTGTGCCGGGCTGCTGAGGCTGGAAATGGGTGACCGGATCAAACAACGTATCCATTCCGACTGGATCCTGCCCGCGGTCGGTCAGGGAGCCATCGGCCTGGAAGCCCGTGAAGGGGATGAAGAAATGCTATCGCTTATTACTGTACTAAACGATACCGACACCAGCGACCGTATCCGTGCCGAACGCGCGCTCAACCACCGCCTGCAAGGTGGCTGTCAGGTTCCCATCGCCTGTTATGCGCAGCTTGATGGAGACACCCTACAAATGAAAGCACTGGTCGGTGAACCAGATGGTAGCCATATTGTCAGTGGTACAATCAGTGGTCATCGTAGTAAATCTGAGAATCTGGGCAGAGAACTCGCCGACGACCTGCTTTCACGTGGCGCAAAAGAAATATTACAGAACCTGTATAACGAGTCATAAGGTTAACAACAGGGATTGCATATTGTTGCTATGTCACGTAGTCTTGCGTCCCTGAAAATTGTGCAGGGACACTACCATACAATTTGAAGATTTTAGAGAGGTGTCCGAGTGGTTGAAGGAGCATGCCTGGAAAGTATGTATACGGCAACGTATCGAGGGTTCGAATCCCTTCCTCTCTGCCAAATAGCACCATTATCCAATTGAATAAACTACCCCACCGTAAGCGGACGGGGTATTAAAGCAGAAACCTGGCTCGTAACATAAAAAAGGTCTATGCCTTTCAATATAGTCCGTTGCCGCGAATGAGACGAAACACTCAGTACGCACCAAACAATGCTGCACCTACCCGTACCATGGTTGCGCCTTCAGCAATAGCCATTTCATAATCATTACTCATGCCCATAGATAACTGGTTAAATTCGGCCAGTGCATATTGTCGACTGATATCCTCTTGCAGTTTTCTTAATTGTGCAAAAGCAGTTATGGTCTGCTGAGTATTAGCTTTTACCCCGATAGTCATTAACCCCCGCCAGCGCAACCCGGGCAGGTTCAGTGCCAGTAACTGCTCGGTTAAATGCGGTAGCTCACCAACGGATACCCCTGATTTAGTCGGTTCCTTACTGACATTTACCTGAATCAGACAATGCAGTTGCGCAGCAGGATGATATCGTTGTATGGCAGCGGATAATTTCTGCGCCAGTTTCAGACTATCGACACAATGAATCCATTGAAAATTACCGGGAATGTATTTTGATTTTTTTGATTGCAGGTGGCCGATAAAATGCCACTCTGCCGAAGTGTTTGACAGAGCAGGGATTTTACTCATGGCATCCTGAATGGTATTTTCACCAAATGCACACTGTCCCTGTGCCAATAGCGCTCTAACCTCGCCCAGATGACGGGTTTTGGAAACAGCTATCAGTTTAATTTCACCAGCCTGACGACCGGTTTTCTCTGCGCTGTATTGAATTCGCGCCTGCACACGTTTTAGATTATCAGCCAGTGATGATGCCACGCCTGCTCCAGCAAAACCTGACTACTGTGAATACTGTTCGAAGAAATGGGTGAGATGATTCATCGCTTTTTCCAGTTCATCAACACGAGGCAGAAAAACAATTCTGAAATGGTCGGTATCCGGCCAGTTAAATGCTGACCCTTGCACAATTAATATTTTTTCCTGCACAAGCAGATCCAGCACCATCTTTTCATCATCGCTAATATTGTATTTTTTCTGATCGAGGCGGGCAAACAGATACATTGCACCATGAGGTTTGACACAACTGACACCGGGAATATCGGTAATCATGTCATAGGCCAGATCCCGCTGTTGCCGTAACCGCCCGCCCGGAGCAATCAGTTCATTAATACTCTGATACCCACCCAGTGCAGTTTGAATAGCGTGCTGACCGGGTACATTGGAACACAGGCGCATGGATGCCAGTAATTCAATGCCCTCAATATAGTCGGCAGCCAGGTGCTTGGCACCACTCAGTATCATCCAGCCGGCACGAAATCCAGCAACCCGGTATGCCTTGGATAAACCATTATAGGTGACAAATAAAACATCGTCTGCGAGTGAAGCGGTGGAGATATGGCTCGCTTCATCATATAAAATTTTGTCGTAAATTTCATCGGAAAAAACGATAAGATGGTGTTGCCGGGCGATATCTATAATTGCCTGCAAGATTTCCAGCGGATACACCGAGCCGGTCGGATTGTTTGGATTAATCAGCACAATGCCACGAGTTTTATCGGTGATTTTGCTTTTTATATCATCAATATCCGGATACCATTGCGACTGTTCATCACACAGATAATGTACCGGAGTACCGCCGGACAGACTGACAGAAGCGGTCCACAAAGGATAGTCCGGCGCTGGAATTAATATTTCATCCCCGTTGTTTAATAATGCCTGCATCGACATGACAATGAGCTCACTGGCACCATTACCTAGATACACATCATCAATTTCTACATTACTGATATTTTTCTGCTGGCAGTATTGCATGACCGCCTTGCGACCGGTAAATAATCCTCTTGAATCACTGTAGCCCTGCGACAGAGGTACGTTATAAATCATATCCTGTACAATTTCTTCCGGTGCATCAAAACCAAAGGGAGCAGGGTTACCGATATTTAACTTCAGTATTTTATTACCTTCCTCCTCCATACGACGGGCTTCACGCAGTACCGGCCCACGAATATCGTAACAGACAGAATCGAGTTTATGAGATTTGCTTATGGTGTGCATTAGTGAAAGGTTCTTAATTTATATAAAATAATTTATTGCGTATCGGTTCAGTTTAAAGTTGACTCTGATTTTAGGATACCTCTATTAATTGATTGCGCAGAGGCTGCAATCAATTAATAGAGGTATCCTTAAGTATATATGCTTATACTGATGAAATCTAAGAAAATAGCGAAGAAATTTGCACCTGCAGATTACACAGCAATCTGTGTCCCTGGAAATTTAAAATGTCTTTGTACAATAGCTACACTCTGAATTACTGGTAGTACTGTTTTATTACCCTATAGAGGTACCAGACATCCCAGCGGCCAGCTAATTCACGTATTGAATGCATGGCAAAAGCAGGTACTCCAACATCCAACGTTTTTACCCCTGTCTGTGCCGCACTAATCGGACCGATGGTACTTCCACATGCCATATCGGTACGAACTACAAACGACTGTACCGGCACGTCCGCCTGCTCGCATAACAGTTTAAAGCGGGCACTGGTTTCACTGTCGGTGGCATAACGTTGATTGGCATTAACCTTGATAACTGGACCGCTATTTAATATCGGGCCATGATTGGCATCATGTTTATCTGCATAATTCGGATGTACACCATGGGCATTATCCATAGAGATCATCATACTGTTATCCATGGTACGGGCAAGTCCCTCAGCCGCTGTTCCATCACTCTGTGCACAGATACGTTGCAATACGGCTTTCAGAAATGACCCCTGGGCACCGGAGGCAGACAGACTTCCCACTTCTTCATGATCATTACAGACCAGCAGACAGTTAGCACTTTGTGTATCTGCCTTTGCCAGCAACGCCTGCAAACCCGTATAACAACTGAGTAAATTATCTAGCCGGGCGCTGCTAATAAAATCATCATGTAGACCTACCACGGCGGGTGGCTGGACATCATAAAAACTGAGATCATAATCTATTACTCTGCTTGCCTGCATCACTTCATGTTGTGCCTGTACCAGACTTAACAGAATTTTACGAAAATCTGCCCCGTTTTTTTTGCCGTCCGGCATTTTCATCAGTACTGGCGGCAAATGCTTCTGAGCATCAATTTTATGTTGTTTATTTGCTTCTCGATCAAGATGAATGGCAAGGCTGGGAATTACCGCAACCGCTTTTTCAAAATCGATCAACGCCTGCTGTAACACATTATTTTTATCTAAAAAGCTAACCTTACCTGCCAGTGACAGGTCACGATCAAACCACGGCTGTAACAGCGCGCCGCCATACACTTCAACTCCCAGTTGCAGATATTGCTGACTGATAATTTCCGGACTGGGTTTCACTTTCAAACAGGGGCTGTCGGTATGTGCACCAACCATACGAAAACCGTTTTCCGGCAGTGGCCGATTTAATACAAAGGCAATAATCGAAGCATCATTGCGGGTAACATAATATCTCCCCACACGGGTCTTTCCCTCCCCAGTAGCAATCTGTTTAAGGCACCAGGCATCCGCCTCCCGCAGATGAGTAAAGCCAGCGGCATCCAGTTGCCCGACCATTTCATTTACCGCATGAAACGGCGTTGGTGAATGTTGTAAAAAATGTAATAAGCCATTTACAAATTCAGTATCCTGCATAGTAATACCCATAATGGTTTGATTGTACACATCCGTATTTGTCGTTCAAAGCGACCCCATCGGACAGCCAGGGAAGCTCTGAACAACAGATTATCACTATTCTGAAGCGGAAGGTAAAAACTGATATTAAAAAGATACTATTGTATAGATAAACGAAAGGGTTTGATCACCACCGCAGCATTTATAGGGTAAAATAATGCTTTTTTATTGAGTTTTATCATGGAATTTCCTCCCTGTTACCAGCATAGACACAAAACCCTGGGCGTTAATATTGATGGCGTACAGATCGGTGGCAATGCGCCGATTGCCATACAATCCATGACCAATACCGATACGTCTGACATTGATGCCACAACCAGACAAATTCTGCAACTGGCAGAAGCTGGCTCTGAACTGGTGCGTATTACGGTCAATGATGCCAATGCAGCCGCAGCGGTACCCTACATACGCGAGACGCTGGATAAAAATTTTTGCAGTGTTCCTCTGATTGGCGATTTTCACTTTAACGGCCACAAGCTGCTCACCGATTACCCAGACTGCGCCCGGGCGCTGGCAAAATATCGCATTAATCCCGGTAACGTTGGCAAGGGTAGTCAGCGTGAAAACCGTTTTGCTACCATGATTGAACTCGCCATTCGGTACGGTAAAGCAGTACGCATTGGCGTCAACTGGGGCAGCATGGATCAGGCATTACTGGCTACTCTAATGGATGAAAATGCACAGCGTGAACAACCTTTTGATGCCCATCATATTATGCTGGAAACGGTGATTCGTTCGGCGTTGGACAGTGCCGCGCAGGCTGAAGCGACAGGTCTGGAGAAAAATCGAATTATCCTTTCCTGTAAAATGAGTGTGGTACAGGATCTAATTACCGTCTATCGCTCTCTGGTAAAGCGCTGTAACTACGCCCTGCACCTTGGTTTAACCGAAGCCGGTATCGGCTCCAAGGGTATTGTTGCTTCAACTGCCGCACTGGCTATTTTATTACAGGATGGTATTGGTGATACCATTCGTGTTTCACTTACCCCGCAACCGGGCGCGCCAAGAGAAAAAGAAGTTATTGTGGCACAGGAAATCCTGCAAACAATGGGGCTGCGCTCTTTTGTTCCGCTGGTCACTGCCTGTCCCGGCTGTGGCCGCACCACCAGCACCACCTTCCAGCAGCTCGCTTCCCGCATACAAGATTATCTGCGCCAACAGATGCCACAGTGGAAACAGCAATATAAGGAGGTTGAAACCATGTCTGTCGCCGTCATGGGCTGTGTGGTCAATGGCCCTGGGGAGAGTAAACATGCCAATATCGGTATCAGTCTGCCCGGCAATGGAGAGCGGCCAGTCGCCCCGGTTTATGAAGACGGGGTAAAAACGCTAACCTTAAAAGGCGATAAAATTGCTGAAGAATTTGAAGTATTGATAGAACGTTATATACAGAAAACCTATGGAAGCTCTTAACATGACGGCGACAATAAAAGGAGCTGACGGTAAGTTACGCTGTAAATGGTGCGATTCTGCACCGGAATTTCTCAACTATCACGATAACGAATGGGGTTTCCCGGTCAAAGATGATCATCGCTTATTTGAAAAATTGTGTCTGGAGGGTTTTCAATCCGGGCTAAGCTGGCGCACTATTCTTGCCAAACGCGAGAACTTCCGTTCTGCTTTTCATTATTTTGATTTCGATAAAATATCGTGTTTCACCCAACGCGATATCAATCGTCTTCTCGGTGACAAAGGCATTGTTCGCCATCGCGGCAAGATTGAAGCGGTCATCAACAATGCAAAACGCGCTCAGGAACTCGTCAAACTGGAAGGCTCGCTGGCCACCTTTTTCTGGCGTTACGAACCGGATGAGAAGCAACTCGTAAAGCCACAGACTGCATCGACATCAATAGAATCAATTGCCTTGTCAAAAGACCTGAAAAAACTGGGCTGGAAATTTATCGGCCCCACTACGGTGTATGCTTTTATACAGGCAATGGGGCTGATCAACGACCATGTTGAGGACTGCGTGATAAGAAACAAAGTAGAACGCGCGCGCAAAAAATTCAAACGGCCATAGTCCACCCCGCCGTTCTGGTACTCCCTGACCGGGATGGAAATAAGGAAAAAGCGACATAAAAACACCGGAGTTCCAGAAAACCATGGAACCTGACAGCTAACCATCTGGTTTTACTGATCCCAGTAAGGGATTCCTGCAAAACGTTTTACCAGAAAATTAGCAAATGCTCTGACACGATGCGAAAGATGACGTGTTTGTGGATACAGGGCATAAGCATCAACATCTGGACAGCTGTAATCGGTCAATAGTGGCACCAGAGCGCCTGCTGCAACTTCCTGATAAACAATAAAGGAGGGTATCATCACAATTCCCAGCCCGTTGACAGCAGAATCACGAAGAAACTCACCATTGCCCGCTTTTAAACCGGGACGTATTTTTGCCTTAATCGTTTTCCCGGCTGTGGTGGATAAATACCAGTGCGCAGAATCGCGAATCAGGCTATAAACCAGACAGCGATGATTGATGAGATCAGAGGGTAACTGAGGCACCCCCATACGATCGAGGTAGACGGGACTTGCACAGATAATACTGCGGATAGTCGCAAGACGGCGGGCGATAAAACTTGAATCAGGCAGTCGGGCAATACGAATAGCGAGGTCGAATCCTTCTTCCATAATATCTACCTGGCGGTCATTAAAATCCAGTTCAAATTCAATTTGCGGATGCGCCTGCATAAATGCATTGATTGCTGGCCCCAGATGCATTAAACCGAAACTCACTGGCAATGCCACTTTCAAACTACCTTCCAGGATACCATGTGCCTGTGATGCGGCCAGCTCCGCTTCTCGAACATCCTGCAAAATACGCAGTGATTGATGATAGAAGCTACGCCCGGTAGTCGTCAGTTTCATCTGCCGTGTGGTACGGTGGAGCAGCTCAACGCCCAGATGTGATTCCAGCTCTTTGAGCCGACGACTGACTACCGATTTTGCTATTCCCAGACGATCTGCAGCACCGCTGATACTACCCGCCTCCACCACACGAATAAAATAATTCATATTTTCGAAGCGATCCATCCCGCACCTTTTACTGTTGCTAATATAAGAACAATTATTTCTTATAGTAGCGGTTTATTTCTGTTTAAACAATAACGATAATACTGTTAACCTGCATCACAGCAAACGCATTGTCTTATTTCATAACAGGAGAATAAAAATGTCCGAAGCAATCAGAAGTTCCGATACCCCTTTTGCCGTTGAAGTCGAGGCCGGTAAAACCTATTACTGGTGTACCTGTGGCAGAAGTAAAACCCAGCCTTTTTGTGATGGTTCACACAAGGGGACAAGTTTCAGCCCGTTGCAGTATGTTGCGGAAAAATCCGCAGAAGTATATTTCTGCGGCTGCAAACAGACTAAAACACCTCCTTTCTGCGATGGCAGTCATAAAAACAACGAAGAATAACGCAGATTCCCTGAGCCTGTCCGAATAGCAGAACCGCCCCTTACTAACAACAGGATGGATGAAAAGGATACTATTGTTCAAGACCTTCAGCCACAGGGATGCGGGTATCGAGCTTACATGGGGATGTTTACAGCGTGTCTTGAACAATAACTATCCGTTTCAGTAAAAATTTATCAATAACAGAGGTAATTCGAGATGGAAAAATTTAGTCAACTTATTGCACGTTTATTACTTGCTCAGATATTCCTGATTGCTGGAATAGACAAGATTAGTGGCTATGCAGGTACGCAGGGTTATATGCATGCGATGGGTGTACCGGGCAGTCTGCTTCCGCTGGTCATACTGCTGGAAATTGGTGGGGCGATAGCTATTATCGTTGGCTGGCAAACCCGTTGGGCAGCGATAGCACTTGCCATATTCAGTCTGATTGCGGCGATCATCTTCCACCACAACTTCGCTGACCAAACGCAGATGATAATGTTTATGAGTGATTTCGCCATCGGTGGTGGCCTGTTGCTGCTGGCTGTTCACGGCGCTGGTGCCTATAGCTTTGATAACCGGAAGACATAAAGCAATGACTAAGGAATTAATCAACGGCAAAATAGAAACAGTGAATGGTGAATTCCTTCGCACTGAATCCGGTTTTAGAAACTGGATAACAAAAGATGGAAACCCTGGCCCCACGGGTGAAGGTGGCTTCCCTGCACAGCCGGGACGTTACCACCTTTATGTTTCCCTTGCCTGCCCGTGGGCACATCGCACCTTAATTTTCCGGGTACTAAAAAAACTGGAAGATTTAATTTCTATTTCCGTTGTCCACCCGCTGATGCCGGAGGAAAGCTGGGTGTTCGGCAAATACCCCGGTGCCACACAGGACCATATCAACCACACAGACTCCTTATATGAAAATTATTTAATCGCCGACCCCGGTTTTAACGGACTGGTTACTGTACCGGTTCTCTGGGACAAACAACGCCAGAGCATCGTCAACAATGAATCGTCCGAAATTATCCGCATGTTCAATTCGGCTTTTGATGATTACACACACTCTGATGATGATTTTTACCCTGAAGATTTACGCAAAGACATTGATGCGATTAATAAAAAAGTGTACGACAATATCAATAATGGCGTATATCGCTGCGGTTTTGCCCGAACCCAGGCCGTTTATGATAAAGCCTTTGACCGGCTGTTTAACACCCTGGACGAACTTGAAACAATGCTGGCATCACGGCGTTACCTGCTTGGTAGTCGGATAACGGAAGCCGACTGGCGCTTATTCCCGACACTGGTCCGCTTTGATAGCGTTTACTACAGCCATTTTAAAACCTGTAAAAAACGCCTGACTGATTACCCTCAGTTGTGGGATTATACCCGTGAGCTTTATCAGATTCCGGGAATCGCGGAAACAGTAAATATGGATCATATTAAAAAACACTACTTTGGTAGTCATCATTCTATCAATCCGAGCGGTATTGTTCCTAACGGACCCGACATTGATTTTATGGCGCCACACACGCGGCATTACCTTTCTTCCACATCAGACCAGGAGTCTGTCCGAAAATCTTCTCACCTCGCCCCAACTCTCTCCCGGAGGGAGAGGGGGCTAATGGAATAGCGGTCATATTTTTAACTACCCTTTTTTATGGATTCCCCACTACTGCTATCCAGAAGGGAAACTTACCGGTGGTAATTTTATTTACCACTTTCATGGTTGCAGTATTAATTACGGCCACTGCATTATCTTTAGTCAGGGTAACATAAATCCAGCGACTGTCTCTACTGGCACGAACACCATGCGGGCCATTGCCGACTTTAATATTCTGTAGCTTTAGTGTACGGGTATTAATGACTGAAACATAATCATCTCCAATCGCGCCAGTTACCGCATAACGACCATCGGGCGTTACATCAATACCACCATGTCCATTACCGACTGTAATCACTTTCTTTACCCTGCCGGTGGTCAGATCAACCACCGCAACATGGTGAACAAAATCACGCACAAAAGCCGTTTTTTCGTCGGCAGACAAATCTAGATTATGTGGCCCGGTAATACCTGGCAACGGAATCACACGAATCATTTTACGTGTTGACGTATCAATTACGGCCAGCCCTGCCCCACCCTGCAAGGTTATATAAGCAAGTTTTCCATCATGTGTAAAACGAATATTATGCGGCTCCTGTTTCACTTTTATTGTATCGACCACGACTAGCCGCTTCAGGTCTACCACGCTAATACTGGCCGAACCCTGATTACTTACATAGGCAAAGCGACCATTCGGCATCACCTTCACACCTTTTGGCGCTTTACCTACCGGTATAATCGCTAGTTGTTTGCCACTGCCGGTATCAAAAACATACACGGTGTTATCAGAAGGACTGGTGGATAACAGTATTTTTCCATCCGGCGTTACCGCGTCATACAACATATTCGGCCCACCCTTCCAGTTTATCTGCTGCGGAAAAGTCTCTACAGTTGCGCTGTTTTTCATGGTAATGAAGATAGTTTGAGGAAATTCTTTTTTACTGACTATAGCGTCTGTGTGAATCATAGAACCTGTAGAAGGCTTTACTGTAGAAATCTTTATTGCAGCAGGTAAACTGGAATAATACGCCGCCAGATGTTTCATATCGTTTTCATTCAATGCAGCACTCATAGCATTCATGGTTACATTTTTCCGGATCCCGGTTTTAAATGACTGCAACTGTTTTAATAAGTAAGCCTGTTTCTGTCCGGCAAGATTTGGAAATTCAGCACTCAAACCAATACCATTGGTACCATGACAGCCTGCACACACGGCAGCCTTTATTTTACCCTGTGTAATATCGCCAGCCATCGCCATACTGCTGGTTATTACCATCAACAGGCTCAGACAGTAAATTGGTTGTTTCTTCATTTCATTTCTCCTGTTTTGATTACATCAATCCATCCGTTGCCGTTCAGTACTCGATATCGGGGTGCGATAGCGAAAGACAACCCAGTACGTAGACAATACAAAACTGATAATGACTACCATCTGAATTAAATATGAAGTGTAAACATCAATTAACCCTGCACTTAGTGCACTGTAGGCAACCAGTAACGAAAATTCACTGCCCTGACCAAGACGCACACCAAGTTCCGTTGAAAGTGATTTAGATTCACCAATTAATTCAAATCCCTTTTTAAATACAAAAGGTTTGATAACAACAATGGTTATCGCCAAACATAAACCGGCATATAGAACATTCTGTGAAACCAGAAAGTTAAATTGCGCACCAATAGAAAAGAAAAACAATATCAGAAAAAAATCACGCAGAGGTTTTAGATCTTCAGCAATAAGCATGGCCACTGGTGATGAAGCAAATGATACTCCGGCAATGAAGGCACCCATTTCATATGACAGCCCAACATATTTTGCGATACCTGCACCGAATAACCCCCAACCCAGTGAAAGTAGAAAGGCATATTCACGGATAGTATCAAACTTGATAAACAGACGGTTAATGACAAACTTCATCAGGACAAATGCCAGCACTGCAAGTACTAGAAGTTTTACCAGCAACAAGATAACGCTCACCACTACATCTTCATTCTGTCTGCCCGTCATCACCAGAATAAGTAGAATCGCAATGACATCCTGCATTAATAACACACTGGTCATCATCTCACCGGTATGTTTATGGTGCAATGTCGTGGTAGGGATTAATTTAAGACTGATAATGGTGCTGGAGAACATCAATGATGCGCCGATAACCAGACTTTTGATTAAATCGAATCCCCACAATCTTGCTACTGCCGTACACACAAGCAGAAAAACAATGCTGGTAATCAGGGTAATTACCGCCGTTTTACTGAACAAATGCACCAGCCGTTCCGGCTGTAAATTCATTCCAAGTAAAAACAGCAGCAGAATTACGCCAATATGAGATAACTGTTCAATATGTTCTGGCTGTTTGATAATAGCCAGCCCCCACGGACCGGCGATCATCCCTAGTACAATATAGGCAAGAATAATGGGCTGTTTCAGGTAGAGAAATAAGGTGGCGAGAATAGCAGCGCCAGCAAAGATAAGAACAAATTCGAAGATGATATTTTCGAAACCCATTTGATTAACCTTGCCCGATATTAAGGGGTGCTGATTGTATTTACTAAGGAGAACGGTAATTAATCAAACGTACAATAAAAACGTCTATGCTGTAACACAGGGAACATCTCGCGAGTACGTTCAAGTCTGGCACTGTCTATCTCAGCGACAACGACACCGGTACCGTTGGGCAGGCGATTTAATATTAGCCCCCAGGGGTCAATAATCATACTGTCACCATGTGTCTCTCTGCCACCAACATGATAACCGCCCTGATCCGCAGCAATAAAGTAGGAGAGATTCTCAATGGCACGCGCACGCAATAATGATTCCCAGTGAGCCTTCCCGGTTATGCTGGTAAAAGCCGATGGCATCGCACAAACTTCCATTCCCTGGTCTACCAGGGCGCGGAACATCTCCGGAAAACGCAAATCATAACAGACGGCTAGTCCCAGCTTACCAAAAGGGGTATCGACGACAACCGTTTTGCTTCCGGCTGAAATTGTTTCTGATTCAGTATAGCTCTCGTTTGATGCCTCAATGGTAACATCAAATAGATGTATCTTGTCGTAACGAGCAACACATTCCCCCTGATCATTATAAAGCATGCAGGCAGCTGATATTTTTGATGGATCTCGCGAATGAAGTGGAATCGTACCGCCAACCAGCCAAATACCAAGTTTTCTGGCCTGTTCACTTAAAAAGTCCTGCAGCAATCCCTCTCCATAAGTTTCAGCAATTTTCACCTTATCCGTTTCTGACGTTCCCATAATGGCAAAATTTTCAGGCAGAACAACCATTTCAGCACGCTGTTGTACGGCAATTTTTATCAATTTCTCCGCTTCAGCAAGATTTGCTTTCACATTAGGACCTGATGCCATCTGTACTGCTGCAACTTTACTCACTTATTACTATCTCCGATAAGATGCTTCTGAATAATCTATCACACAAAATGGAACATCACAGTAAAACATAAGCTATCTGTTTTATCGTCGTCCGAGTTCAATACCAATCATATCATCTGAATCACTACCTGGCACCATCATAATGCTTTTTGATGGAACACCTAAAGCCACCAGCCAGTCAGTCAGTTCCTGTACCCACAGTTCACCTTCTTCACCACCGGGATAATGCAGCAAAATAACCGTATTCGGTTCAGTTTCATAACGGTTCATCCAGTTTCTGATGACTTTTTTTAAAACCGGTATTTTTACAATCTTGCTCCCACTTCGATTCATTTCCCATTGCTCAGATGTAAGTACCCATGGTTTATTCTGCGTTGCATAAACACTGGAAAATGCTGTCAACAGGAAACAGAATATAACAAACGGTAGTGGGCTAATAACTTGTTTGAAAACCATCATTTGTTTAAAAACCATCATCACTCTCATCATTCTGGCTGTTGTTTATTTTACTTACTATTTTCTTGATTACCGGTTTATCCCATGATCCAGTAATCGTATAGATATCATCACTAATGAGACTGATATTGAACACTTTTTGCAATATAGCAAGGCCTGCACCAACGGCCACGCCACCCAGTAAAGCGCCTCCCGCAAAGGTAAGTCCACTCGCATGAGGCTTGACTCGCATAAGTAAATCATAGTCATGCCTGACCAGTCCAACATTACCAGTCATTTTAATATTTGCAGATGGAGCCTTAACATCAAAGTTTTCTAATTTGCCCAACCCATTAGAAAAATCGAGCTCGCCATTAATGGTATCGAAAGAGAATCCTTTTCGATAAACATCACCAAAATCCAGTGACAGGCGGTTGGTAAGCTCAAATATATTCATCAACCCCAACAGGCGCCCCCCGGCTCCCGGATTCATTTCAAGAATCTGGCCATCTTTAAGCTTAAAATTAATTTTACCACTTACATTTTTCCATGTAACGGCATAGGGCTCATCTTGCCAGTTGGTATTAAAACTTGCCTCCAGATTACCTCTGTCAATACTTTTTTCAAATCCCAGTCCGGTCAATGTTGAGCCCATATTATTACTACGGATACTACCGCTCAGTTCTGTTTTATTTTTATACCGCCAATTTGATAACCACGTACCTTTTGCCCGGAGAGTCATCGACGGCCCATCAAAGTTAAGTGCATTAATCAGCATTCCGTGTCGATTCCAGTCCGTATCAAGTACCAGATTATGGAAAGTCAAGCCATTCCATAATAGCGTTTTTACCTTCCAGTTTAATGGTGGAAAGTTTACTGGTTTTATTTTTTTACTTCCCTGCTCATTTCCCTTAGAAGCAAGTAATGAATATAAATCCAGTTTATCCAGCCTGAGCTTTACTGGGGTATCTTTGTTCAGACCTTTCCCAAAAGACCCTTTGCCTGATATTAATCCTGATTTAACCGTAAAACTGACCAGTCCAGTAGAATTTCTTTGTGCATAAAGTTGCAATAGATTCTTACTATCTATATCAACATGTAAACCATTGTTATCCAGTACATCAATAGATAGTGATAACGGCAATGGTTTTGCCGAAGGTTTGCTAACTACTTTAGATGCCAATATTGACACCCCTTTCAGTTTAGAATCTGCATTAATATGCGCCAGATAAGTTTCAGGCTTATAGGGAACAGAAACCGATATATTCCAGAGTGAACGTCCCGATAACCAGTTATGCGGAATCCAGTCATAAATTGCTAACAGTTTATCGATATTAAATTTTCCATTAATGCCAAAAATAACTTCAGGTGAGCCATTTTTTGTAATGGTACGCGCTGACAGTTTTATAATCTGGCCATTTGATTTTGCGCGCACCGATTTTGCAGAAATGCTATCCCTGGTAAAATGAAATACACCATTTATATCATCCAGAGAATACAATAGCTCAGGATAATACCAGCTAGCATGAATCAGGCGTAAATCCCCCGTGTAATCAGGCACTACCAAATCAGCATATAAAGGTATATTTAATGATAGATTAAGGTTTGTATCACCATCCATCTGAAATAATTTTAAGGTATTACCAATAGTATCATTCAGCGGGCTATTCCTGATATAGGCATCCATATTTTTCATTGAGGAAGCAATATTTGCATGAAGATGTAGAGATGGATGTTGCATATTCTTTATTTGTGCACTTGCCCCTGTTATATTTCCATTCAGCGTTTTACCTGTCCCATCAGTAATAAACATACTCCGGTTATAGAATCTTATCTTTGCTGACATATCTGTAATGGCCGGCCATTTATCAAGAAACTTCAACGTCAGGTTAGCGGGCTGGAACACCACTTCCATTACCCCACTATTATTTTTATAAGGAAAATCGCTGAGACTTCCATGTAATATAAACTGCCCCTGTTTAACATAGCCATCTGTAACAGCACCATCAAGCCACCTGACCAGGGCAGGGTCCATAATACCTACTGGCATGTAATAGGCAGCATATTTTCCATAGGCATCATAGAAATTAGCCTGCATATCTATAAATAAATCCTGTTTTTTTAGTCCCTGTACAGGCTGTTTCTGTGCAACCTTTATAACCGGTGTTACGGTTTGCTTTTGCTGCGCTCTGATAAACAAACGTGAATAAATATCGATATGGGCATTTTTTATATGCAGCGCGGGCGCCTGTAGCGACCAGCCATGATCCTGATTGAAATTTTTGGATAAGGTAATAACCGCTTTGCCTTCAAGTAAATCAAAGTGCATTGATTTACGAAACAGGTTGGCAAACCTGATATGTGCATTTTCTGTAAGCAGATTAAGTGACAGGCGATTTTTTCTATAGTGGATATCAGCATCAATACCACTAATCTTTGCGGGCACATCAGGAAGTGTTACGCCAGCATTAACAAATTCCCCCTGTAACTGCATTGCATCCGGATGATCGTAAGAATAAAGAAAACGAAGATTATAAATATCCCCAACCGGTTTAATTCTCGTCAACAGGTCAAGTTGTTTATTATTAACACCAAGTCTGGCCAGCTTCAGCATATCCTGAATGCGCAGAAAATCAGCATTAATAAAGATATTTTTATTATCAAATCCGGCTGAAATACTGGCCACATGGGGCCAGTATGCTTTACCTGACTGTTGCATTGCAAGATTGGCAATACGTAATCTCCAGGCCTGATGAAACCGGCTCAGGCGCAGCCTGGCTGATAGTTTGTCAACATGCCATGGTTTAATCTTTTTTTCGATGCTTGAAAATGAAAACTTACTGGCAGCAATAGTAGCCACTAACTCAGTCGGTTTATTTTTTACCAGATTCCCCCAGATAGAGGTATTTAATATACCGTTAAATGTATATTTTGGTAACCATTTGAATTTTTTCTGCCATTGACTCAGTATGATACCCTTACCTTCAACATAAAATTTTCCAGTGGCAGTACTACCCAGATCACCATCAAACCGGGTACTAATTCGAAGTGAACGTCCATAATCCTTCGGCAATTGCATACTTAACTGTAATGCATGATGATCTCCATAATTTTCAGCATCAATATTAACGTTATGCAGATCCAGTGATAATTTATTTTCCGTAAAATCCCGATAGTAGATATTACTTTTAAGCAGAGAATAATTGGCATGTTGCAGGGTATAAAGTAATTTTTTTGACACCCCGCCAGAGGTGTCATTTTTAAATTCCATCCCCTGTATTACCCATCTGTTGTCAGCATGTCTTTCTATTGAAACATCAACACCAACCAGGCTGATTTCACTTACCGTTAACGACCATCTAAGTAAACTTCTAATGGGATCAAGTGCAAACACAAACTTGTCAAAATGAAAAACCGGTACATTATTTTTTGCATTATAGATGGTCACATTGAGCAGCTTCAGCCGTGGTGAAAACCAGTGTATATCAGCACCAATTTTCTCAATATGTACGGGCAAACCAATCTGCTGGCTTAACTGTGTCTCAATTTCTGTTTTATACCCGGTAGCATAAGGCAAAATTGCCCGGACAATACTAAATGAAATAGCAGCAAGAATTAATATCACTGCCAGCATGACAATAATACAAACACGAAACTGCAGTAACCAGCGCATAATTTATTTAACCGATTCTTCTATTGTTATAGATGGTACAGATCCTTTAGAGGATCACAACATCATACTGTTCCTGCATAAACAGTGCTTCAACCTGAAACTTAATAGGAATACCAATAAAATCCTCCAGCTCGGCAAGACTGTTCGACTCCTCATCAACCAGCATATCTACCACGTCCTGTGCTGCAAGTACCAATAGTTCTCTGGCATCAAACTGCCTGGCTTCACGCAGAATCTCACGGAATATTTCATAACAGATTGTCTCAGCAGTTTTAATCGTTCCTCTGCCTTCACAGGTTGGACAGGTTCCGCACAGCACATGTTCCAGGCTTTCACGTGTTCGTTTGCGTGTCATCTCAACCAGACCCAATGACGATACTTCACAGATACAGGTTCGAGCATGATCTTTTTCCAGAGCTTTTTCCAGTGCACGAAGCACCTGACGCTTATGCTCCTCTTCAAGCATGTCAATAAAGTCCAGTATCACGATCCCGCCCAGATTCCGCAGGCGTAACTGCCTGGCAATACCCTGTGCTGCCTCAAGATTGGTTTTAAAAATAGTTTCTTCCAGATTACGACTACCCACATAGGCACCGGTATTTACATCAATAGTTGTCATGGCTTCAGTCTGATCAATAATCAGATAACCACCGGATTTAAGTTGCACTTTGCGTTCCAGCCCCTTCTGAATTTCATCTTCCACACCGTGTAAATCAAAAATCGGGCGTTCTCCTGGATAGTGCTCAATAAAATTGACAACTTCAGGCACATATTTTTCGGCAAACTCACGCATCACCTTATAAGTACCACGCGAGTCCACACGTATTACTTCCAGTTCCTCGTCAACCATATCACGCAATACACGTAAATATAATGGCAAGTCTCTGTGCACAACATTACCCACATCAATATCATCAGAATGATTCAGGTTTTCCCATAAACGATTCAGATATTTGATATCACTGGCGATGGCATTTTCATCCGCTACTTCGGCGGCCGTTCGTAAAATATAGCCGGCATCTTTTATACGATGTTCCTGCTGCAGTATCAGATTACGCAGACGCTCACGTTCTGTTTCACTTTCAATCCGGGTGGACACGCCGATATTATTTGCATTGGGCATAAACACCAGATAACGTGATGGAATAGTAATATTTGTCGTTAACCTTGCCCCTTTGGTGCCTAACTGATCCTTAATGACCTGAACCAGAAGGCCCTGTCCTTCGTGCAAGACCTGACCTATATGCGGTATAGTATTATTTTCGTTGTTAAACGCAACGTCAGAAACATGAAGAAAAGCGGCTTTTTCCAGACCAATTTCTACAAAAGCGGCCTCCATGCCGGGTAGAACCCGTACCACCTTGCCTTTATACACATTACCGACCAAACCACGACTGCGATCACGTTCGATATAAAGCTCATGCAACATCCCGTTTTCAAGGAATGCAACACGTGTTTCCTGTGGCGTGATATTAATTAATATTTCCTTACTCAATGCTCGACTTACCATATTAAAACCTGCTTCTATTCTTTTATGTTCTTCAGTATTGGGAGGAGGATGGTACTAACGGGTTAATATTTGCCTGCATGAGTAATTCTGCAGTTTCATACAACGGTAAACCCATCACTCCGGAGTAACTTCCCCGTATTGCCCGGATAAATTGTGCGCCCTGCCCCTGTATTGCATAGGCTCCGGCCTTCCCCATGGGTTCACCGGTTGCAATATACTGCTGAATACGTTGGACTGACAGGCTCGTAAAACAAACTTCAGTACAACTGGTAGCAGTCAGAATTTGCCCGGTGCAGACCAGCGCGACAGCGGTATGCACAGAATGTAACCTGCCTGAAAGTTTAGCTAATATTTCAGCTGCATGGGCGCAATCATCCGGTTTTCCAAGTATTTCCCCTGCCACTTCGACAGTGGTGTCACAGCCTAATACCGGTATAATAGTTTTTGCTGTAATAACATGACTTAAACTACCTGACTGACTGCCTGTTATTTTATGAAATACCTGTGTTGCTTTTGCCAGCGCCAGACGTTGTACATACTCCCCTGCGACTTCATCAGGCAATGGTGTTTCATCCAGATCAATCGGATGAACATCACAGCTAACAGCAATTTGCTGGAGTAATTCAAGTCGTCTGGGTGAGGCAGAAGCCAGTATAATATCAGCTCGAATAGTTGCCAGGCCTGCTTTATTCACTGCGACTGATACCTGCTCATTACGCCCGATGATACGGATGATTGTTTAATATTGACCATGCACGATATAATTGTTCGACTAACATGACACGGATTAAAGTATGTGGAAAGGTCAGTGCCGACAATGATATTTTCAGTTGCACCTTTGCCAGTAGTTCATCAGAAACACCATCCGGCCCACCAATAATCAGCGCAATATTCTGCCCCTGCAGTAGCCAGTTATCCAGTAATGTGGCCAATTTTGCTGTACTCAGGGGCTGTCCTGCTACATCGAGCACAACGGGAAGGCTATTGTCGGGAACCGCAGCGAGCAACTTGCGACTTTCATCACGTACAATTCGCCTGATATCCGCATTTTTACCGCGTTTAATCAGTGGCAGGGAAACCGTATTGATACGAATTTCCGCCGGCAGGCGTCGTATATAATCGTCACAAGCCTGATCTACCCAGACCGGCATTTTATGTCCGATTGCAATTAAATGTATCTGCAAACGAACCTCTACTAGTTTATTCCGGGAGTTTGCTGTATTTTTTCCTCTCGGTGGTGCGCATCCACTCGCCACAGACTTTCGAGGTCGTAAAAACTGCGTACTTCTTTCTGCATGACATGAACAACCACATCGCCCAGATCAACCAGTACCCACTCTCCGGTATCTTCACCTTCGACACCCAGTGGTTGTGTGCCATTCTTCTTCGCCTGTTCTACAACATTGCCGGCAGCCGATTTCACATGACGGCTGGAGGTACCACTGGCAACAATAATCCAGTCGGTAACCGATGTTTTGTTGCCTACATCCATAACACTAATATCTTCCGCCTTCATCTCTTCCAGCGCTGAAATTGCCATGGCTTTCAAGCCTGTTTCAGTCATCTAAAGTAAACCTCTTTAATTGTTCATAAACACCAGCCGGTAGCCAGTGATCCACGGCCTGTCCGTGTTGCAAACGCAGCCTGATTTCAGTTGACGAGATCGCAAGCTGTGGTACCGATTGTAACAGGATTTTACCGGTCTGCTGCACCGCTAGCTGTGTTTTATCGTTGATAATACGTGCACGAAGGAAATCACTCATTGCTGATTCTACCAGCTCAAACCCAGGACGCTGGGTAATCACCAGATGACACAGGGTTAATATCGTCTGCCACTGGTGCCACTGCTCAAAACTGGAAAAAGCATCTACTCCCAGTATCAGGCAAAGACTCTTATCCGGGAAATCTTGCTTTAACGATTGCAGTGTATCCACCATATAGGATGGCTCCTCACGCTGCAGTTCACGCCTGTCCAGTACAAACCCCGGGTAAGGCCGTAATGCAATCTCCAGTAATGCCTGTCGTTTCTCCGAACTCAGCCAGGGTACGGCACGGTGTGGCGGTAGCCGATTTGGAATAAACCGAATCTGACTGAGCGCCAGCGACTGCATGACGGCTTGCGCCGGTTTTAGATGACCATAATGCACCGGATCAAAAGTGCCACCAAAAATACCAATCATGACGTAACCGACGACCGGAACCGGACTCCAGTCGCCTGCCTGCTCAGCGCTAGATTCACTGGCGGATATGCCCGTCCCCAAGCACTACATATTTCACACTGGTCAGCCCTTCCAGACCAACCGGTCCACGCGCATGCAGTTTGTCGGTACTAATACCTATTTCCGCACCCAGACCATATTCAAAACCATCGGCAAAGCGGGTCGAGGCATTCACCATTACCGAGCTGGAATCAACTTCGCGTAGAAAGCGGCGGGCCGTGGTGTAATTTTCGGTAATAATGGATTCAGTATGCGCCGAGCTATGGCGATTAATAAAATCAATCGCATCATCCACATTATCAACGACTTTTACCGATAGAATCGGTGCCAGATATTCCGTATCCCAGTCTGTTTCATCGGCGACAAGCATATCTTCAACAATTTTTATGCAGCGTTCACAACCACGTAACTCTACCTCTTTCTGCCGGAAATGTTCACACAGAACGGGCAGAATATCTGCGGCAATGGCATTATCCACCAGCAGCGTTTCCATGGTATTACAGGTACCATAGCGCTGGGTTTTTGCGTTAATGGCCACCTTCAGCGCCTTCTCGGCATCAGCATCTTTGTCAATATAAACATGGCAAATACCATCAAGGTGTTTAATTACCGGCACGGTTGACTCGCGACTAATACGCTCAATCAGATTTTTGCCACCACGGGGAATAATCACATCGACAAATGCCTGCATCCGCAGCAGTTCTCCCACTGCATCGCGGTCGGTGGTTGCTACCACCTGTACCACGTTGGCAGATAGTCCTGCTGTTTTCAGCCCGGCTGTAATACATGCCGCCACGGCCTGATTTGAGTGGAATGCTTCCGAACCACCGCGCAGAATAACGGCATTACCCGATTTAAGACATAATGCGGCGGCATCAGCGGTTACATTCGGCCGTGATTCATAAATAATACCAATCACACCCAGCGGCACCCGCATGTGCCCGACCTGAATACCTGATGGCTGACAGGCCAGGCCGGTAATTTCACCGATCGGATCAGGCAACGTTGCTATCTGACGCAAACCTTCTGCCATTGTACTGATACGCGCAGGGGTAATTTCCAGCCGATCCAGCAGGGCGACTTCCAGACCTTTTTCCCTGCCTGCCTGTAGATCCAGCTGGTTTGCCTGTAACAGTGTATCGGCCTGTCTTTCTATCTGTGCAGCAATCGCCATCAACGCCCGATTCTTGACCCCAGTTTCTGCCCGACCAATTTCACGTGATGCAAGACGAGCAAGCCGCCCCACCTCATTCATGTAGTCTTCGATATTCAGTTTTACAGATTTTATATTGGTATTCATAAATCAGGTCGTCATCCTAAATATTGAGAAATCAGCCATTATAGCCAATGCAATAGCCAGTTGAAATGGATAAGCATTAGCTGTAGTGAAAAAACAGTCGGTGACAAATAACAGAAACGTTATAAAAAATCAACGGCTACGCCCGGCAATATGGAAACTCATGCCCATAATTTCATCCCAGACATTTGACTGAGAAAGCCCTTTACTGGCCCGATCAATACGCGCACAACGTTTTATCATTGCCTGAAAAAATCGCACTGAATGACGCTGCAAACAGCTCTTGAATAACACAACACGACTAGCCCATATACCGGAACGGCGTAACAGAGAATCGGCAGAAGAAATATCTTCGGCTGCTTTTGCCAGCAAGCGGATATCTTTCACCAGCATACTGTTAATTAACAATGGTTCCATCCCTTCTGCTTTTAAGCCGTCCACAATCCGGATCACACGTGACTGGTTACCTTTTAATATCATATCCATCAGTTCAAACAGGCTATAGCGTGACTGTCGGGTCATGGCCTCGGCAACATCGCTATAATGTACTTTGCCAGGACCGATTAACAGCAGTAACTTATCAATTTCCTGCACAGCAGCCAGTAAGTTACCTTCAATATGCTGACATACATAAGCAACAACATCTGTATCGGGCTGCATACCCACCCGTAAAAATCGCTGTTTTACCCATGCGGGTAAATTTTCTACCTTTACCTGCCAGCACTGCACCACCATTGCGTACTGTTCAATCGCCTTAAACCAGGCGCTTTTTTTAGTGCTCGAATCAACTCTGCCGGCATTCACAAGCACCACAATATCTTCCACCGGATGCTGACAGTATTCCTTTATTATCTGCCCTCCCTGCCTGCCAGGTTTAGTTGATGGCAACCGTAACTCAAGTATCCGCCGTTGTGCAAACAGTGACATCGTTGCCGTTTCATCGGTAAAACGCTGCCAGTCAAAATTAGCATCAATATCCAGTACTTCTCGTTCGCTATAATCCTGCGTTCTCAAAAACTGGCGGATCGCATCGCCCGCTTCCATCTGCTGCAGGGGTTCATCACCACAGACAAAATAGAGTGGGAATACTTTATCTGTTAGCGTTGCAGACAACTGATCGGGTCGAACGTTCATGGCGGTACCTTACAATACTTTGGCATCCTTACCTGTGCTGTTATGATCATTGTTCTGCGCTGGAATATTTTCTGTCTGCGAAGACAATGCTTCCAGCTTCAACAGAATACGTAGCGCTGCATCACGTTGCATATCCAGATATAGATTGGCTGATTCATTGGTTGCACCCAGTACCGCGCCAGGATCAAACAGCAGGGTTCGTGTTAATACAATACGGTGTTTTATTTCTTTAAAATCCTTTCCCCTGAAGGCAACGGTTACCGTATAGGTCAGCAGGTACTCGTGTGCCCGTCCATTACTGTCAACGGATAAAACTCGACGATTTTTTGTATCACCAAGTAGAATAATGCTGGATTTCGCCTGAGCAGGTACGCTAACCAGATCAATCCGATTGCCCAGTAACAGCGCTCTTACCTTACGTGCCAGTTCATAAGAACTGTTTTCCTGCAGATAAACAGGTGACAGTTCGGGGGATAGTACCACCGCGCCGCGCAGGTGAAAGCCACAGGCCGACAATGTAGTGAAGATAAGCAGTAATACGACTGCCAGTGCATAATGTTGTTTTATATTCTTCTGCATAGGTTTACGTTTTTAGCTGTTACCCGGCTACTATATTGACCAGTCTACCCGGTACAATGATAACTTTACGCACCGTTTTGCCTGCAAGATTAGCAATAATCTTTTCATTCGCCATTACAGTGGCTTCAATAGTGGCGTTATCTGCATCGACCGCAATATGAATTTTTGCGCGTAACTTGCCATTCACCTGCACCACCAGTTCTACTTCATCCTGTTGCAGCGCCTTTTCATCACACGCTGGCCAGTGTGCATCGACAATCAGCCCCTTATGCCCCAGCTCCTGCCAGCATTGCTGAGTAATGTGTGGCACAATCGGTGACAGCATTAATACTACCGCTTCAATGGCCTCGCCCTTCACCGCCATGCCCTGCTCACTGTTATCATCACATTTAGTTATTTCATTCATTAGCGTCATGATCGCAGCTATGGCAGTATTAAAGGTATAACGCCGTTGAATATCATCCGTTACCTTGGCAATAGTCTGGTGCAGAGTCCGCCGCAGATTTTTCTGTGTAACAGAAAGTGAGGATAGATCCAGTGCCACTGGGGATAACTGCTGTAAATGTGTTAGTACCATTTTCCATAAACGCTTTAAAAAACGTGAAGCGCCTTCCACGCCACTGTCTGACCACTCCAGAGACTGATCCGGCGGCGCGGCAAACAGAATAAACAGGCGCACCGTATCTGCACCATATTGTTCAATTAACCCCTGAGGGTCAACCGTATTGCCTTTAGACTTGGACATTTTACTGCCATCTTTCAACACCATTCCCTGGGTTAATAAACGTTTAAAAGGTTCATCACCGTCTATCAGCCCTTCATCGCGCATGATTTTATGGAAGAATCGGGCATAAAGCAGGTGTAAAACGGCATGTTCGATACCGCCGATGTACTGATCCACCGGTGCCCAGTATTTTGCCCGTTCATCAAGCATGCTATCGGCATCCGGGCAGGTAAAACGGGCGTAATACCAGGAAGATTCAAAGAAAGTATCAAAGGTGTCGGTTTCACGCAGCGCCCTGTCACCACATGACGGACAGTGCGTTTCATAAAAAGAGGGCATTTTTTTAATGGGTGAACCGATTTCCTCTCCGTATTGTATCGCTTCGGGTAATACCACCGGTAACTGGTCTTCCGGCACGGTTTGCACGCCACAGCTATCACAGTAAATTACCGGGATCGGCGTTCCCCAGTAACGCTGGCGTGAAACGCCCCAGTCGCGCAGGCGGTAATTCACCTGTTTCTCACCTTTATTCATCACCACCAGCTTCTCAGCAATTTTGTCTACCGCCTGCGCCGAGCTTAAACCATCAAATTCTGTAGAATTTTTTAATATCCCCTTTTCGACATAAGCCTCTTCTGCCACCGAACGATCACTGCCATCAGCCGGATAGATAACCTGTTTAATGGGCAGGTCATATTTTCTGGCAAAATCATAATCGCGTGCATCATGAGCCGGTACGGACATTACCGCGCCAGAGCCGTAATCTATTAAGACGAAGTTAGCAACCCAGACGGGTAATAACTCACCGCTAACAGGGTGAATTGCCATCAGTCCCGTTGCCATACCACGTTTTTCCATCGTAGCCATATCCGCTTCAGCCACACTGGATGTTTTACAGCTATGAATAAAAGCCTGTAATGCGACATTATCAGCCGCCGCTTTTATTGCCAGTGGATGTTCGGCAGCAATTGCAACATAAGTTACTCCCATCAGGGTGTCAACACGGGTGGTATAAACACTAAGCGGGGTTTCGTTTTCCACTTCAAATTGAAGCCGCACTCCTGTCGAACGACCAATCCAGTTGCGTTGCATCAACCGTACCTGTTCGGGCCAGTCATCAAGCTGGTCAATATCCGCCAGTAACTGCTCGGCATAATCGGTAATTTTCATAAACCACTGAGCAATTTCGCGCCGTTCAACGGTGTTATCACAACGCCAGCATCTACCGTTTATCACCTGTTCATTAGCCAGTACGGTCTTATCGTGCGGGCACCAGTTTACCCCGGCAGTCTTTTTATAGACCAGGCCTTTTTTATACAAACGGATAAACAGCCATTGTTCCCAGCGATAATATTCCGGTCGGCAGGTCGCCAGCTCTCTGTCCCAGTCATAGGCAAAGCCCAGACGTTTAAGCTGCTCACGCATGTAATCAATATTCTCATAGGTCCATTTTGCCGGTGCCACCTTATTTTTCATGGCTGCATTTTCTGCTGGCAGACCAAAGGCATCCCAGCCCATCGGCTGTAAGACATTTTTACCCTGCATACGCTGAAAGCGGGAAATTACATCGCCAATGGAATAATTACGTACATGCCCCATGTGTAATCGGCCACTGGGATAGGGAAACATTGCCAGACAGTAATATTTTTCTTTTTGTGTATCTTCGACAACCCGAAAGGTTGATTGCTGTTGCCAGCGCTGCTGAACGTCTGTTTCAATTTGCTGCGGGGTATATTCTTCATTCATGGTTTTTATTTTTTTATGCAGTTCGTCGGATGCCTGTACAGCCCGGAACGCGGTAGTCTATATAATATGATAAATATTTGTTGAGCTGGATTTTACATGATATTAGCGTGGAACCCGAGTAGAAATCAGGAGTTAGCCGGTGAATAACAAAACAAATGTTCGTCGCCCCAATTTTATCCGCCGCAATCATCTGTTGATCGCCTACAATCAGATGATTATCGACATGGAAGACATACTCAAACAGAGTCCGCATGGCTTGCTTTCGCTACAGGAAACACTGGACACAGCACTGACACGCGCACTGCAATCCGGTAATATCAATAAAGCTGAAGCAGCTGAAATAACCTGGTATATTAAAAATGATATCAATGATGTGGCTGATTTCATTATGGAATCAGGCGCTGAATATTATGACTGGCTGTTACTGGATATCGAAATCATTGAACACAGGGTGCTGACCCAGTATCTGTCTGCAGCCAGTCTCACCCGAACTATCATGGAAGATCTCTGAATCTTGGACGATTCTAATCTCAGGTTGCCATTGCCCGGTAGCCATCTTTTTGCTTAAGGCCGCAATCAATTAATAGAGGTGTCCTTAATGTGATTTACCATACGGCGGCACATCCTGCGTTAGATCAGCCATGGTTAAAGTATCATTATTAGTACGTTGCTGATAAATTAGCGTGTAGGTCAATACAGAGATAACATAGTCGCGTGTTTCCTCGTAGGGAATAGTTTCTATCCAGATATCCGCTGGAACCATCTCATTGCGAGGCAACCACCGTTTTACCCGCTCCGGCCCGGCATTATAAGCAGCCAGAGCGATGGCATAATGTCCATTATATCTGTTCAGCAATTTCTGATAATAATAGGCACCATATTTTAGATTTTTCACCGGGTCGAACAGGCTCCGGTTACCCCGCCAGCGTTCATTAAAATGCCTTGCAATCTGGCGAGCCGTACGTGGCATGATCTGCATCAGACCCCGTGCCCCAGTTGGAGAATAGGCATTTTCATTAAACGCACTTTCACGGCGTATCAGGCCGAAAAGGATTGCCGGGTTTAGTTTCTGCCGCAAAGCATTCCTGTAGACACTTGCAGAATAAGCCAGTGGAAAACGCATAACAACATCATCCCATAGTTTTACTTTCGCAATGGTAAAAATAGCAATCTCATCCCATTGCCACTGTTGCGCCAGCTTTGCCGCCACAATAATTTCCTGCTTATCAAGTGAACGCAGCGCATACCACCATTGTAACTTTGCTTCATTAATTTTATTCAGTACGATAAATTCAGATACAGCACGAAATGATTTACGCTGTTTCAGTGCGTTGATTTCATCGGCAGTTACCTGTAACGGGCTATCCGATAACTGGTAGATGCGGTTAACTCTGTCTGCGGCAAGATAACCATAATAACTGCGTCGGGTGGATAACCGCGAAAAAATTTTCTCCGCTTCTTTGGCTTTGCCGGTTTGCAGATAGGCACGTGCCAGCCAGTATTGCCATTTCTCCTGCTGACGATCAACCTTATCCAGCGCAGTAATGGCATCAATAACACCTGTCCAGTTCTGTTCAATCAGAGCAGCACGAATACGCCATGTGCGGCTGCTGTCATCACGCAGATCTAACTGACTGAAACGTGAATAGGCTCCTGGCTCCCGGCTGAATACCAGTGCAAGAGCCAGACATTTTTCCATTTTCTCTGTCTGCGCTTTATCCATAGTAAAGTGTTTTTTGTCTGCATCCCACAATGAAATGGCCGTATTAACATCTTTAGCCGCCATCCGACTAATTGCATGAAAAAACATAAGTCGTGTCTGCGCATTAACAGGCAGAGCTAAAAGCTGCTGGAAAGAACGCCGCGGGTGTTTATGTAGTTTTAACCATAAAGAGGCAATGGCCTGATTTTCTGCCGGCATCAGTTTTTTAACATAGAGAGCCAGAGAAACTTTATTATTACGCAGCGCCGCATTAAAACGTTGCCAGCGAAGATCCTGCGTAAAAAGAGCTGAATGTTTCAGTTGTGTGAAAAGAGGGTTACATTCTTCAGGCTGCGAATACCCCACCGACCAGAGTTTCTGTGCAGCTTTTAGTGCGAGTTGTTTTTCTCCTAGATAAAACTGTGCACGGTGAAAATAACAGACCAGCGTTTTATCGTGATTATCATTATAGTATTGCAGAAAAGTTTTCCAACGCCTGTGTTTTGCCAGATGATATAGCCAACGATATTTCAGCAACGGCGCATAACGTGATGCCTTGTTCTGCGCCAGAAAATCCTTTATCTTCTGCGTATCACCCATATGTTTCTTTAACCATTGGTATTGCAGATAAGGATATAGCGGGTAGCCCTGTAACTGATCGGCCAGTAGAAAATAGTGTCGGTCATCACCCTTTTTTATATAATCTTCTGCGCGCAGAAATAACTGACGCAAATGGGCAATTTCTTTGCCACTAACCGATTGTTCAATATGGGGCTGTCCGATAGGCGGTTGTTCATTATGCAGGTATTCACTATGCGGGGGCTCACTATACCTGTGAGAATTTGAGTATACTGAATCATCTATCGTCTGATTTCGTCGGGTATGTATAATTCTTTTCTGCTGCCCGATAGCGCTAATTTTATCCGGCAATAGATCGGTATTTATTTTTGCCAGCATCTGAGAGGAACCACTACCGGGTAATTCAGCTCGAAATGTTGGTACATTCACCGGGTCACTATCACCAGCCTGAGTTTTTTTCTCCTGACTTAAAACATCGGCGGAAAAAAACAGGCTGACTGTACACATTAACAGCAGCAAAGTGTGATGGTAAGTATTCATCCTCTGTGACCCATTCAGGTCTGGCAATTCTGAATTGACACTAACCCGGCCTGAAATAATCAGCCATGATCAACGCGTTCCTGAGCATAATAAAAAAGAAAACATCGGAATAACTTATGAGCGGCCAATCTCCCTGTTCGCCTTCCGATTTTTTTTCAGTATGTCTACCAGAATTGTAGTTCGCAGCACACAGAAAACCAGCGGCAGCGCACAAAGTAGTAAAATCAGTGAATCGCCCCAGATAACATAGGGGGTTGATCCGCTATAAGGCTGCACCAGGCCGGTAAGGGCAACCCGTCGAAACTGCGGTGCCAGCTTCTCTACCCCGCCATCAGGTTCAATAATAGAGCTGATGCCAGTATTGGTTGAACGTACCATATAACGCCCACTTTCCAGTGCCCGCATACGGGCAATATCATGATGCTGCCAGGGTTCAGATGAGTCACCAAACCAGGCATCATTACTAACATTCAGTAAAAACTGCGCCTGTGGTAGCGTACTGCGAATATCCCGTGCGAAAGCATCTTCAAAACAAATTGACAGCCCCGCTGGTACACCTACCAGCCTCATCAACGGCTGATGTGCAGCACCGCTGGCAATATCCGACATCGGAATATTCACCCAGCGGCGAAAAAAATCAATCAGAAAACGCAGCGGGATATATTCACCCAGTGGCACCAGGTGGCGCTTATTATAAATTTCGCCATCCGTATTAAGAATACTATTCAAAAATTGTCGTTTATTATTTTCAGTAAAAATACCGAATACTAAATCTGTGCCTCTGGCCTGCATGGCCTGTTTCATCTCCTGCAGAAAAGGCAGCTCCTGTAATCGAAAATCAGGAATCGCTGTTTCCGGCCAGACAATCAGATTAACATCTCTGTTCTGTTCAAGGGTTAACTGGCGGTATATATTCAGCGTTGGCCGACGCATTTCCGGTCGCCATTTCTGCGATTGCGGAATATTTCCCTGAATAATACTAACCTTGAATGGTTTTCCCTGTGGCTGCGTCCAGTGCACCGTTTTCAGCGCAGCACCCAAACCCCAGATAAATATTATAGTAAGCAAACTGAGTAGAATAAAACGAAAATGAATGCTCTGACGTGACTTCAGCAAAGAATAAAACCGGGTAAGCAGTAAAGCCAGCGCACCGGCCGTTACCGCAACCAGACCACTAACGCCGTGTGAACCGAATAACGGTGCATAGCCAGCCAGAGCGGTATCAAGTTGGGTATAACCCGTTTGCATCCAGGAAAATCCGGTTAATACGATTCCCTGTAACCATTCAAAGATAACCCAGGCAGCCGGATAATACAGTAATAGACGTAACACCGGACGTTGCGGGCAAAAACGGTTAACCACATAAGCGGTAAAGCCGGTATAGATCCCCAGATAGCAGGCAAGTAAAATAACCAGCATGATGGCAAACGGGGCCGGGGTTCCACCGTGAAGGTGCAGGCTGTAATAGATCCAGTTTATTCCCGTTGCCTGTAAACCCGCGCCATATAACCAGCCACTGAACCAGGCGCGCTTTGGCGTTAACTGCTGCCACAGACTGAAAATAACCGCCTGTGAAACAAACACCAGCCAGACGTGATTATAGGGGGCAAATGCCAGCGTGGCTCCCGCTCCGGCCACCACACTGATACATAAATACAGATAATAGCGCCGGGACGAAAATAATGGGCTTGCCGATAAAGAGCCGGACATACGATACGCTCAGGAAGTTTTATCAGCAACCGAATCGGTTGCTATTTCTGTATGCTCACCGGATTGATTATCGGTTTTTGACAACAACGTAATCTGCATGGTATTAATACGACGTGAGTTTGCGCTGATAATTTTAAACAGGTATTTTCCCATTTTTATTTCTTCACCACGTTGTGGTAAATGCCCTGCTTCGTGAGTTACCAGCCCTGCCATAGTGTCAAATTTATCCTCTGACAGCGTGTCATTAAAAAAATGGTTAAATTCGTCAATTGGAGTCAGACCACGGATATTATAGCGCCTGAAGCCACTGCGTTGGATATTTGTCACATCGGCAGCGTCATGCTCATCGTCAATCTCACCGACAATTTCTTCCAGCACATCTTCAATCGTCACCACCCCCGCAACACCGCTGTACTCATCGATGACGATAGCCATATGATTACGACTTTTACGGAAATCCTTGAGTAGAACATTCAGGCGTTTACTTTCCGGTACAAAGACAGCCGGACGCATAATATCCTTCAGTTCAAAACTGGCACGTCTGTTTTCATCCTGATAATGCGCCAGATCTTTGGCCAGCAAAATACCTTCCACATTATCTAAACTTTCATCCACTACCGGAAAACGTGAATGGCCGGAATTTGCAATAATGACCAGCATATCCTCCACACTCATATCATTAAATATCGCCACTACGTGTGAACGAGGCACCATAATATCGCGTACCCGCATTTCAGAAACCTGAAACACCCCCTCAATCATCATCAGGGAATCCAGATTGATAATACCTTCGTGTTGCGCGTCACGTAAATGCTGCAATAATAAAGCACGCTCATCTTTATCCTTGCTGAAATAACGCTTTAACGTAGTGATAAAGGATCCTTTCTCTAGCTGACTATTCATTGTATTACTGATACGGATCGGGGTAACCCAGTTGGTTTAATAAAGACACTTCAAGCCGTTCCATCTCCTTTGCCTGTGCCGGTTCGATATGATCATACCCCTGTAAATGTAACATACCATGCACAATCATATGCGCCCAGTGTGATAACGGGGTTTTGTTCTGTGTCTGCGCTTCGTGTTTAATTACCGGTGCACACAACACAATATCCCCCAGTGGCTGACAGGAAATATCATCAGCGCCAGGCACATCGATAAATGGCATGGAGAATGAAAGTACATTCGTGGGTTTGTTTTTATGACGGAACTGCATATTAAGTTGTTGTATTTCTTCCATACCGGTAATGCGCAGACTGACACTGGCTGGTGGTTTTTTTTCCATTACTTTTTTTTCCATGCTGATCTGTTTAGCGATGGTTTCTTTAGCAGGAAAATAAGCCTTTAGTACCCATTTTTCCAGTAATGCTGTCTCCGGCACATCCTCAATATCAGAATCAGGCATTTCAGACAGGCTGATATCAACCGTCAACTCGGCACTACACATAATTAATTTGATTCATCCAGTTCATAGGCGTGAACAATTTTTTTCACCAGTGGATGACGGACAATATCATCTTTATGAAATCGGATGATTCCCACCTCTTTAATATCAGACAGGATTTTTAATGCATGGCGTAAGCCCGAAGTTTTTTCTCTGGGTAAATCCACCTGTGAGATATCACCAGTTACTACCGCCTTAGAACCAAAACCAATACGTGTTAAAAACATCTTCATTTGATCAATGGTCGTATTCTGAGCTTCATCAAGAATAATAAAGGAATCATTAAGGGTACGCCCGCGCATATAGGCAAGCGGTGCAATCTCGATTATATTCCGCTCCAGTGCTTTGGCTACTTTCTGCTGCCCCATCAGATCAAATAATGCATCGTACATCGGACGCAGATAAGGGTCTATTTTCTGCGCCAGGTCGCCCGGCAAAAACCCCAGTCTTTCACCGGCCTCAACGGCCGGTCGAACCAGAATCACCCGATCAACCCGGTTATTTTCAAGCGCTTCTACCGCACAGGCAACTGCCAGATAAGTTTTGCCAGTACCCGCAGGCCCGACTCCAAGTGTCAGATCATTATTTTTTATCTGTTCCAGATATTGCTGCTGACTTCTGCCACGGCCATTAACTTGTCCGTGTCCATTTCTAACACTGCTGTATGGTTGTCGTATTTGTGCTGCTTCACCGGTTTCCAGATTTACATCGGGTTGTGGAGAGTCAAACACTGCATCGACTTCCGGCTGTGATCTGTCGGTATCCTGATTCACTGTGGCTAAACCTGACGCAGCTTCTTTTTTATTTGCCCTGGTTATACTGCCAGCAGAGTTGATATTATTCGTCATATTATCATTAAGATATAGCTGCACACTGGCAGGTGACAATGTTTCATGCCCGGCAACATTGTATAAGGTCTGAATTACTGTCTTGACTGCTTTCAGCCCACGCCCGTCACCCTGCACTTCAAACTGGTTACTACGACAATCAATACTGACATTAAACCAGGATCCAATCTGCTGCAAATACTCATTAAACGGGCCACACAAATTTGCTAATCTGGCATTATCAATCGGTATTAATTCAAACTGAATACAGGTAATTTGAGGCTGATCTGAAAGTTTATGGTTCATAAAAGGCAGACAGGACTACTGGGTGGAAAATTCCGCAACGGATAAATTTACTGCTTCTCGGCCATGAGAATCTATCCCGGCTTTTATTTCACCCTGAAGCGAATTAGTTAAAGCTTCCGTAATTCGTACCTCAACAAACTGGCCGATAAGGGAGTGATCACCAGCAAAATTCACCACCCGATTATTTTCTGTGCGGCCGGATATCTGTGTTTCACTTTTCTTTGAAACTCCTTCTATCAGTACACGTTGAATGCTTCCAACCATTTGCCGGTTAATCACGGCAGCGTTTGCGCTAATAGCTGCCTGTAATATCGCCAACCGGTGTTTTTTTATTAAATCGGTAGTTGTATCACTGAGTATGGATGCGGGTGTACCGGGTCGCGCACTGTAGATAAAACTGAATGACTGGTCAAAACCAATTGCATCAATCAGTTTCATGGTATCAGCAAAATCCGCATCGGTTTCACCGGGGAAACCAACAATAAAATCCGATGAGATGCTAATACCCGGCCGCGCCTGCTGCAGTCGGTGAATAATATTAATATACTCGTCTGTAGTATGACCGCGTTTCATTGCTGCCAGAATACGGTTGGAGCCAGACTGTACCGGCAGATGCAGGAAACTTACCAGTTCCGGCACATCGGCATACGCCTGAATTAAATCATCGTTAAACTCAATTGGGTGTGAAGTGGTAAAACGAATTCGGTCAACACCATCAATCTGCGCCACATAATGCAGCAACAAGGCGAGATCTGCCTGCTCGCCATCATTCATTTCACCTCGGTAAGCATTAACATTCTGCCCCAGCAGATTAACTTCACGCACACCCTGCTGCGCCAGCGCGACGATTTCTGCCAGCACATCATCAAAAGGTCGGCTAACTTCTTCACCCCGTGTATAGGGCACCACACAATAAGTACAGTATTTACTGCACCCTTCCATAATAGAAACAAAAGCACTCGGACCATCGGCCTCAGGCTGAGGCATACAGTCAAACTTTTCAATTTCCGGGAAACTGATATCCACCACTTTTTTATGCAAATGGCCCACGCTGTCCAGCATATCGGGCAGACGATGAATCGTCTGTGGACCAAAAACTATATCCACATAGGGCGCACGTTTCTGAATATTTTCGCCCTCCTGACTGGCTACGCAACCACCCACGCCAATTACCAGATCGGGTTTCTCCTGCTTCCAGTTTTTCCAGCGTCCGAGTTGGGAAAACACCTTTTCCTGTGCTTTTTCGCGAATGGAACAGGTGTTAAGCAGTAATACATCCGCTTCTTCTGGTTTACTGGTTAATTCAAGCTGGTGGGATTGCTCCAGCACCTGTGAGATACGCGAGGAGTCGTACTCATTCATCTGACAGCCGAATGTTTTGATATACAGTTTCCGGATGGATAAAGAACTGGACTGATTTTCGGGTTTACTCATTAAATAATAAGAAAAATGGTTCACAAGCACTTAGAATACCATGCCGACCACCCTGATTTCTATCTGTAGATAGGGATAATTTATGGTTTCTCATATAGTTTCTCAGGCAATATCTTCCATACACATCTGTAACCCCTGTTTCCAGTCCGGAATTTTCACTGCAAAATGACTTTCCAGTCGGGTCAGTTGCAAACGCGAATTCATCGGGCGTTGTGCTGGCGTCGGGTATGCGTCGGTAGCAATCGCTTTAATGGCACTAACTTTTAATGGCTGCCTGAAGATATTACGGGCAAGGCGAATAATTTCTTCGGCAAAGCCCTGCCAACTGGTTTCCCCTGCTGCGGTGAGATGATACAGATCCGATGAAAAAACACCTGCCACCCGCTCTTTAACCGCCTGCTGCATACACAAAATACTGGTATCAGCGATCAGTCTGGCTGATGTGGGTGAACCAATCTGGTCGCTAACAATACTTAATTCGTCCCTCTGTGCAGCCAGCCTTAAAATAGTGAGTAAAAAATTATGTCCCCTGGAAGCATAGACCCATGAGGTGCGAAAAATCAGATAGTCACAGCCCGAGGCCTGAATCACCTGTTCGCCACCCAGTTTACTTCGACCATAGGCATTCACCGGACGGGGTATATCCGTTTCCGTATAGGACGTTACTTTAGTGCCATCAAAAATATAATCTGTCGAATAATGAACCAGCAGAGCACCCAGTTTTCCGGCCTCTTCCGCCAGCACACCGGGGGCTGTTTTATTGATAATCGTAGCAAGTTCTTCTTCGTCTTCAGCTTTATCCACCGCAGTATAGGCGACAGCATTGACAATAATATCCGGCTGAATTTGCCAAATGCGTCCTCTCAGGCTATCCGGGTCAGAAAAATCCACATCATTACGCCCCAGCGCAACAACATCACCCAGTGGTTGTGCACTACGGTTCAATTCCCAGCCTAGCTGGCCATTTTTTCCAAACAGGAGAATTTTCATTTAATGAGTATCTTTGCTACTTTTGCTGTAAAGGCTGTTCCAGTTTCTGAAAATCAGCGGGGTTTACATATTGTAAAACATCTTTCTTCTCTTCGCTAAGGACGATATCCAATCCTTTTGTCGGATAGAGATAGTGAACCAGTTTTTTATTTACCCGTATTATTTTGCTCGCCTTGCCAAAACGTGCGTTAAGAATATCCTCGTCCAGATTAATCGCTGGAATAAAAGTGATACTCTCAATGGTGGAATGTAAAATTTCAGGAAGTTGATCAGAATCAAGCAGATACTCACGTGCTTTTCCGCTGGGCATGTAGTTCACCTTTACTGCCTCACGTTTCCATTTTTCAAGTTGTTTATTAGCAATTTTTGCCTGTAGAATTATCTTGCCAGTAATCAGACTGGCGCGATAATGTCCATAATACATTTCCAGCGTACCGACCTCATTTCTACTAGCAATAATAGCCAGTTTGGCATCATTACCAAGAACAGAAACGGCATCGGCCAGCGTACTTTTCCCCGGCTTTAATCCAAAAACTTCTGTCGAGCCATCTGCCTGCACACTTATCTGCCACGGCAAACCCTGTACAATTACCGGAGCAGTTTTATCCGTGAAGACGAAGTCGTACGCCAACAGGGCGATAATAACCAGTGCAAAAAGAGAAAAAAAAGGTTTCATAGAGGCTACAGGCTAATAATGTAATTAATTATCATCAGGTTTTAGGCAGAGTAACGCCCCGCTGCCCCTGATATTTACCTCCACGATCTGCATAAGAGGTATCACAAACTTCATCCGATTCAAAAAATAACATCTGTGCCACGCCCTCATTGGCGTAAATTTTTGCCGGTAGCGGGGTGGTATTGGAAAACTCCAGTGTTACATGCCCTTCCCATTCCGGCTCTAATGGCGTTACATTCACAATAATGCCACAACGCGCATAGGTAGACTTACCCAGACAGACAGTTAATACGCTACGTGGAATACAAAAATATTCAACCGTGCGGGCAAGTGCAAACGAATTCGGCGGGATAATACAGACGTCCCCTTTAAAATCAACAAAACTGTGTTCGGAAAAATTCTTGGGATCTACTATCGCTGAATTAATATTGGTGAATATTTTAAACTCATCAGCGCAGCGTACGTCATAGCCATAACTGGATGTGCCATAGGAAATAATGCGTTCATTATTTTCATTAATCCGCATCTGCCCGGCTTCAAATGGAGAAATCATGCCTGTTGCGGCCGCTCGGCGAATCCATTTGTCAGATTTAATACTCAAAATATACTCCACAGGGAAAGAATAGATACTAACAGGATGGATGAAAAAGATAAGTATCCTTTTTATCCGTTTCAGTAATAATTGCGGGAATTGTACCAGACTAGCAGGCTACTGGCTAAAACTACCCGTACTGACCAATCACCGTACAGCCCGTTGTAAATATATACGCCTTGCGAACACTCGCGGTACAATCAAACACATATTAAAAGACTGACCTTTACCCTGAAACTACAGCTTTTTTCTTACGGAGCATCTGCAATAATGGCAAATAAATATGTAATTATCGGTGGTGTTGCCGGTGGCGCATCCACCGCAGCAAGACTGAGAAGATTAAGTGAAGATGACCAGATCATCATGTTTGAAAAAGGGCCCCACGTCTCCTTTTCCAACTGCTCATTACCGTATTATTTAAGCGGTACCGTCAGCAGAATTGATAACCTGCTGATGATGACACCGGAAAAATTTATCAATCAGTACAATATTGAGGCCAGAGTTAATAATGAAGTAATCAATATTGACCGTGAGAAAAAAGAAGTTGAAGTTAAAGACCTCAGTAATGGTAAGACCTATCGTGAATCCTATGACAAGCTGGTACTTTCTCCGGGTGCAAAACCGATTGTTCCCAACATTCCAGGTATTGATAAAATTCAGCCATTCACCCTGCGCAATGTAGTTGATATTGACAAACTGAAACAGTACGTTGATAAAATAAAACCGTCACGTATCACTGTCATTGGCGGTGGTTTTATCGGTATTGAGTGTGTAGAGAATTTTGTTGAAGCCGGTTATCAGGTGTCCCTGGTAGAAGCCCGACCACAGGTGCTTATTCAGTTCGATAACGAAATGGTACAGATACTGCATAAAGAAATGTATGATCGGGGCGTTGATCTGCATGTCGGCGACAAAGTGACTGGCTTTGATACGAACCGGGTCTTACTTGCATCAGGCACAGAAATTAATAGTGAAGTGATCGTACTTGCTATCGGCGTACAACCGGATACCTTCCTGGCCAGGAAAGCTAAACTAACTATCGGCAAAACCGGTGGTATCAAGGTTGACCAGAACTACCGTACCAATGATTCAGATATTTATGCGGTTGGGGATGCCATTGAGGCATACAATCCACTGACTCAGGACAACTTTATTATTGCACTGGCTGGCCCGGCACAGAAACAGGCACGCTCTGTTGCCGACCACATCCACGACAGACCCATCCGTAATACCGGCTATATCGGTTCCTCGGTGGTCAAGGTATTTAACTATTCAGCTGCGGCCACCGGTTTGAATGAAAAAATACTGGCTGATATGAATATTGAATATGACTATGTCGAAATTATTCCCAAGGACAAGGTGGGGATAATGCCCGATGCCGAAGAAGTGCATTTCAAACTGCTGTTTGAAAAACCTACTGGCCGCGTACTGGGAGCACAGGCAATCGGATGTGGCGATGTCGTCAAACGAATTGATGTCATTGCAACAGCCATTAAATTTCGCGCCACTATTCAACATTTACGTGATCTGGAACTGTGTTACGCCCCGCCTTTCGGTACCGCCAAGGATGTAGTCAACTTTGCCGGTTATGTTGCCTCCAATCTGCTGCATGATACATTCAGGCAGGTAAAAATGAGCCAGGTACGTGAACTTGTAGAAGAGGGTGAATATATTCTTGATGTACGTGAAAAAAATGAATGGGATGAAGGACACATCATCAATGCCCGACATATTCCTCTGTCTGAGCTGCGTGATAGAATCAATGAAATTCCACGCGATCAGCCGGTTTATATCCACTGCCGTTCCGGCCAGCGCTCCTACAATGCGGCACTGGCACTACAGCATCGGGGGCATAGCAACGTATACAATATCTCCGGCGGTTTTATGGGTATCTGCTTCTACGAATATTTTAATGATAAAATTTCCGGTAGAAAACCAATTGTTAATAAATATAACTTTAGTTAACCGGTTTATATAATAGAGTTACACAGGCAATCCCGGTGGCATCGGGCAGTCCATGCAACTGGCAAAGGCACGTAGTAATTCATAACCGCGCACAGTTACTTTACCGTCCTCGGCGATGCAGGCGGCAGCCGCTTTGAGAAAGCGTTGTTTTAATGGATATTTGAGCAATACCAGGTCATCCATTGCCCGATCCAGCTTATCCAGTGAGATATCCTTTTTTTTCAGCATGGTCAACGCCCCGGCACCTATGGCTTTTTTTCCGGCATTAAATGCCACCAGGGCTTTTTCAGCAGAACTGTGTTCGATATGCGCAAGTAGCGACAGGGCCATTTCACAGGCTGGTTTTGCCGAACCCAGCACAAAATATTTTGCTATCGGTTTACGACGCAGATGGTAGCTATCATCAAGATGTTGCAGGACAAGGCGCTGCACCACCCATTCTTTTATATTAATTTTATTATCCGCCAGAATAAATGCCTGTACGGCCTCTCTGAATATCGTATATTGCTGTGGGGTCATTTCACGCAAAGTTGGCATAGACAGATCAATCAGTGGCAGAATCTGATTGTGCGCTAACACAGCAACTTCCTTATACAGCTTTTCGGCATTGTTACGATGCGATACACCATATTTTTTCTCGATCAGCGAATACTGTTTTGCCCTGATTTGTGTGTGTTTATCCAGCAATATTACCAGTATTAACAATTGTGCACCGTAGGGGTTTTCTGCCTGCTGACGAATATAATCCGGTAATGCCTGCTGTATTGCCGTTGCCACTTCAACTTGTTGTTTGCCTATCTCACCAATGGAATCAATCGCATTGACAGCCGCATCCACCGAACCAGCCGCAGTGATCACTGCCGCCGTTTCCATCACAGTTTTTTCTTTGCTAGATCGGCTTTTTTCCGCATTAGCATTGCTACCAGCATGTTCGGCTTTTTTTTCAGGAAAAATAAACCGTCCGTTCCAGTCCGGTTGAAGACGCATGATGCGTTGGTCTAATGGTGGATGAGTAGAAAAATTAAGCAGGCTGATATTGGTATTGCCACGGGCAAAAAAAGCATGGCTGTATTCATCGGCAGATGCCGCCAACATGGTCGAGCCCTGCACCGAACCGCCGATTTTTTTCAGCGCATTAGCAATACCATCCGGGCTACGAGTAAACTGTACGGCAGAAGCATCAGCCAGAAATTCACGTTGACGGCTAATAAGGGCTTTAATCCAGCCACCAAAAAAGCTACCGGAATAACCGATAATAAGCAGCGCGGAGCCAGCAGCAAAAACGGCCAGCAGAGCCTGCGCATTTTTATCATTACGTGAACGCCCGCTATAACGTAATGAACGTACGATCATACCACCGAGTAAACCAAGCAGTAAAATACCATGTAAAACAGCAACCAGTCGCAGATTTAACCGCATATCACCATTAAAAATATGACTGAATTCATGCGCAATAACCCCCTGTAGTTCTTCCCGGCTTAATGTTTCCAGCGCCCCCTGAGTGATGCCGATTACCACACTGGTTGTTTTCCAGCCTGCCGCAAAGGCATTGATACCGGTTTCATTCAACACGTAGACCTGTGGCACTGGTGTACCGGATGCAATGGCCATTTCTTCTACTATATTCAGGACCCGCCGGTGCAGCGGATCCTGACTACTACGCGGGATGTGTGTCCCTCCCAGCGATTCTGCAATGGCTTTGCCCCCAGCGGAAAGTTGAACAAGCTTATAAGCACTACCCAGCACAATAAACAGCAGGATAGCAGCACTGATCATAATACTGATGCTCGGGTCAAATACCTGTCTAAAGTCGGTGATACTGACAGCAGGAGCACCAGTACGGCTAGCAAACAGAAACTCGTAAAACAGAAAATTAGTCAGGCTGAGCAGACTGAAAATCGCCAGCAGAAATAAACCAACCAGAATACCGGTGCGCCGACGAGCTGAGTCCTGTGCGGTGAAAAAATTCATACTTATAAGGAAAATTTTATGATATTAAAAAGAGACCTTCGGTGCCGCCTGAATGCTGGCGCTATCTTCAAATTCCAGCAGGCTGGCATCGGCAGCATGGCCAAAAGCTCCCGCAAAAAAGTTTTGCGGGAAAGACTGTTTATACGTATTGTACGCCATCACGCTGTCATTAAATGCCTGGCGGGCAAAGGCAACCCGGTTCTCGGTACTGGTTAGTTCTTCTGATAATTGCATCATATTCTGGTTGGCTTTTAGATCCGGGTAGGCTTCCATCACCATATTAAACCGGCCCATAGCGCCAGAAAGTTTACCTTCCGCCTGTGATAGATTACTCATCACTCCGCTTTCACCGGGGTTGCTTTTCGCGGCTTCCAGCCCGCTGGAGGCCGCATTACGCGCACTGATCACCGCATCGAGTGTTTCGCGTTCATGTTTCATATAACCTTTGGCCGTTTCAATTAAATTAGGGATTAAATCGTAACGGCGCTTTAGCTGAACTTCGATTTGTGCGAAGGCATTTTTATAACGGTTTTTCAGGGAAACCAGCGAATTAAATATACTGATAATATAAAAGATAACCAGCCCGATAATAACCAGTGTAACGATAGTGGAAGTCGCCATGAAAAGATGCCTCTATGGATAATTTTTAACTAACAGGACTATAGTCCGATCAATCCAGAATGAGAAGGTTCATACCGGTATCACAACAAAAAAAGCAGCCCGAAGACTGCTTTTTTCTGTTTCCTGATATTTAAATTAACCGTGACACAGAATTATGAACGCTCTCTGATCCTGTCACAAAAATGTCATATATCTGTCATAATTCATACTTATTAAGAATCTACAGTAATCTAATTGTGACATAAATAATTATTGTAGGCGTATTATGGTTAACAAAACAATATTGGTGGTGCTTGATGGCCTGGCTTATGAAGTCGCCGAACAGTGCATGGGTTTCCTTCATGCTCTTAACGAGCATGGAATAGCCACAGTTTATAAGATGCAATGCGAATTACCGTCTATGTCGCGCCCACTATATGAAACGATACTCACTGGTGTGCCCCCGGCCCTAAGCGGTATTGTAAATAATCAGGTGGCACGTAACTCCAATCAAAAAAGTGTGTTCAGTTTAGCTCGTCGTGCGGGGTTGACTACCGCTGCCGCAGCGTTCCATTGGTATAGTGAACTATATAATTGTAGCCCTTATAATGCGGTGCGTGATCGTCATACTCAAGACCCAGAGCAGTTAATCCAGTATGGTTGCTTTTATCATGGGGAACACTACGCAGATAGTTATTTATACCTTGATGCAGAATCCTTAAGGCTTCGTTACAACCCGGATTTTCTGTTGGTACACCCGATGAACATTGATAACGCAGGACATAAAGCGGGCATTGATAGTGCCCATTACCGAAATACGGTACGTAATTCAGACAGTGAATTATCTAAATATCTGCCCAGATGGATCGATGAAGGCTATCAGATTCTGATTACGGCCGACCACGGCATGAATGATGATAAAAGTCATGGAGGGACTCTCTCTAAAGAACGCGACATTCCATTTTTTGTGATTGGCAAACGTTTCTCCCATCAACAAAGTTGCATACCTAAACAAACTGAAATTTGCGGCGTTATCTGTGAATTGCTTGGTATTGAAAATTACAACAAGCCAGTCACCGAAAACTTGTTGATTAAAGAGCAATTAATGGATAAACAATACTTGCAGGCAATAGCTTTATAATTTTTTGACTGTAAGGGTACTGCAATAACGTTAAATCTTATAGTGTTTTTCAAGATTCACTATTCAATTTTCCAGTCAGTGAAAAAGACGGCATCTCATCACCTGATCGTAATCAAAAACGCGGGCGATTTTGAACACAAAAGCCTGTAATAATGCGATTTGCAACTCGTTACAAAGAAAATCCAGACAAATAAAAAACCACCAGAAATAAATTAGTACACAATTAGCACAAAAGTATTTCTGGTGGTCACCATAGCACAATGTATATTTAGGGAACGACTACTATACAAGCACCATATATATTTGCCATGGTCGATTTCAAGGGAAATCAGTTATTCTGAATAACGATGTTCGGAAATTTAGCCGAATAATCTTTTGCTTTCAATGACAGTTTCGCTGCCGTGCGGCGAGCAATATCACGATAAATTTGACTGGTCTTGCTTTCAGGGTCATCCGTCACGCTGGGGTGACCTTCATCGGCATTCACCCGGATATTGATATCCAGCGGCAGCGCACCAAGGAAATCAACATTATATTGTTCACTCATGCGGTTACCACCGCCTTCACCGAAAATGTGCTCGGCATGACCACATTCGGAGCAGATATGAATACTCATATTCTCGACAATGCCCAGTACCGGTACTTCCACTTTCTCGAACATCTTCAGGCCTTTGCGCGCATCCAGCAGGGCGATATCCTGTGGGGTCGTCACAATAATCGCACCACTAACCGGCACTTTCTGCGCCAGCGTTAACTGCACATCACCCGTGCCCGGTGGCAGGTCGATAATCAGATAATCCAGTGATTTCCAGCGGGTATCGCGCAGCAGTTGCTCCAGTGCCTGGGTTACCATCGGGCCGCGCCAGATCATCGGGGTTTCTTCATCAATCATAAAACCGATTGACATGGCCTGCAGGCCATGACCACCCATTGGTTCCAGTGACTTGCCATCAGATGATTCGGGCTTGCCCTCAATACCTAACATACGTGGAATACTCGGGCCATAAATATCTGCATCGAGAATACCGACCCGTGCGCCTTCCTGCTGTAAGGCCAGCGCCAGATTCACGGCGGTGGTGGATTTACCCACCCCACCTTTACCGGAAGCCACTGCAATCACGTTTTTAATCCCTTCCAGCGGATTCATGCCACCCTGTACTGTATGGCTGACAATTTCCCAACTGACATCAAGCTCGGCGGTAGAAACACCGTCTAATGCTTCAATTTTCTGCTTCAGATCGGCACTTAATTTATCGACAAAACCATAAGCCGGATAACCCAGTACAATTTTTACTTTAACATTATTGCCGTCAACGCTAATATCCTTTACCACCCCAGCAGTAACCGGGTCTCTTTCCAGGTTAGGATCAATATACTGCTTTAGTGCCTCTTCAATTTGCTCTTTAGTTACGCTCATGGCGAAAACTCCACAACTGGTAATTTTTACTGACCGCACATTCTACAGGAATAAACTTCTGCTTTAACCCTATTTTACAGAGATAATAGCAACCATTAGTAGATAGAAGCGATGACAGATGTCTTTTGGGACTCGCTTACCAGTACCTGAACTGGCGTCGGAGTCAATGCTGTTCTGACTCCAATACCTTTTGCTACCTGCTTTCCTGCACATAATCGGCATCGAAAAAAGCCGACTCCGACACTGAGGCTATATAAAATCAAGCAAATCAGTCAGTTTGGTGCTAAATTATGCGCCCCTGAAAAATACTGTTTGAATTAGCCATGACGACCAAACGCCATATACTTGTTACCAGCGCCCTGCCCTATGCTAACGGCCCGATTCACCTCGGTCATCTGGTGGAATATATTCAGACCGATATCTGGTCACGTTTCCAACGTTTAAGGGGCAATACCTGTTACTACGTTTGTGCTGACGATGCACATGGTACACCTATCATGCTACGCGCGCGTCAGGATGGCATTAGCCCCGAAGAATTAATTGCGACCACGCAACGCGATCATGAAGCGGATTTTGCCGGTTTTCATATCAGCTTTGATAATTATTACAGCACACATTCAGAAGAAAACCGTGAATTTGCCAGCAGTATCTACCTGAAGCTACGCGACGGTGGCCATATTGCTATGCGTACAATCAAACAGGCCTATGACCCGGAAGCAAACATGTTTCTGCCCGACCGGTTTATTAAAGGCAGCTGCCCGAAATGTGGTGCCGAGGATCAATACGGCGATAACTGTGAAGTCTGCGGGGCAACCTATGACTCGACCGAGCTGATAAACCCGACCTCTGCCGTCAGTGGTGCCACCCCGATTGAAAAAGATTCGGAGCAGTATTTCTTTAAACTGGCTGACTTCACCGATATGTTAAAAAAATGGCTCAACGAGGGCCATGTTCAGAGTGAAACCGCCAACAAGCTCAACGAATGGTTTGAAGAAGGCCTGCAGGACTGGGATATCTCCCGTAACGCTCCTTACTGGGGTTTTGAAATCCCTGATGCACCGAACAAGTATTTTTATGTCTGGATGGATGCGCCGATGGGGTATATGGCGAGTTTTAAAAACCTGTGTGATAACCATGCAATAAATTTTGATGATTACTGGGCAGCAGACAGCAAAAATGAACTCTACCATTTCATCGGCAAGGATATTGCCCGCTTCCATACTCTATTCTGGCCAGCCGTATTAGAAGGGGCTGGCTATCGCAAACCCACGGCTGTTTTTTGCCACGGCTTTCTCACTGTAAACGGGCAGAAAATGTCCAAATCACGTGGTACCTTTATTAAAGCCCGCACTTACCTTGATAACCTGAACCCGGAATATTTACGTTATTACTACGCCGCCAAACTCTCTGCCGGGGTCGATGATATCGACCTTAATCTTGATGATTTTATGCAGCGGGTAAATGCTGACCTGGTGGGTAAAGTGGTTAACATTGCCAGCCGTTGCGCCGGGTTTATTAAAAAGAAATTTGATAACCAGTTATCCGCACAACTAGCCGAACCCGATTTATATAATGAAATGGCAAAAGCCAGCGTACAGATTGCCGCTTTTTTTGAACGACGTGAATTTAATAAGGCAATACGTGAAATTATGGCGCAGGCAGATAAAGCTAATGTGTATATTGATAATAAAAAACCCTGGCTATTAATAAAACAGGAAGGTAAAGAAAATGAGGTGCAACAGGTCTGCACCCAGGGTATTAATATGTTCCGTCTGCTAATGATCTGGTTAAAACCAGTGCTACCTGTCACGGCAGAAAAATCAGAGGCTTTTTTAAATAGCATTCTTGACTGGACAGGCATTGAACAACCATTGTTACAGCACACAATCAATCCATTCAAGCCCCTTGTTACCCGTATTGAAAAAGAGCAGATTAACGCCATGACAGATGCTTCCGTAGAAAATATCCCTGCACCGAAAATAGAAAAAACAAAATCAGCAGATATTCCGTTAACAACCGACCCGGTTGCCGATGAAATATCCTTTAATGACTTTGCCAAAATTGATTTGCGTATTGCAAAAATTATCACTGCTACTCATGTTGATGGTGCCGATAAATTATTACAGTTAACACTGGATATCGGTGGTGAAACACGCAATGTGTTTGCCGGAATCAAATCGGCCTATAAGCCGGAGGATCTGGAAGGAAAACTAACAGTTATGGTAGCAAATCTGGCACCAAGAAAAATGCGTTTTGGTGTTTCCGAGGGAATGGTACTAGCCGCCGGACCGGGAGGAAAAGAGCTGTTTATTCTTCACCCGGATGACGGCGCAGCACCTGGAATGAAAGTAAAATAGCCTTTACCAGTTTATTCAATCTCCAGGGGGGGGAGCCAAAAAATACAGGGGAAGATAACAGATATAAACGCATTTATTACTCCCCTGATAGTAATAACCACACCAGTTATCATATAAATTCGGCAGTTCATCCATCAGATGAGGTAACAGGCGGCAAAAATACTCTACACTCATAACTATAATGAATGTATTAATTCTTGAAAATAGCCGTTTATTCCAGAAAATGCTGTTCGACCTGCTAACCGATCTTGGCTGTACAGCAACCTGTCTGCGCACGGGTGAAGAAGGGTTACAACTGCTACAGAAAAAAAAAGAGGGATATTTTAATCTAATTATTGCCTCGCAACATATTTTTGATAGTAGCGGCAGTGATTTTATTAGTTATTGCCGGAATTCAGCACAACATATTCCTATTATTTTACTCACCTCTGAACCCAACGATACGCTATTGAAGAATGCACGGTCAGCCGGAGTGCAGGATATTTTCCCAAAAACCAATCTGACCTACCTGAAATCCAGCATCCGTTATTATATTAAAGGTAAGAACAGCTTCAACTTTGAGGATGGCAAGGTCTTATATGTGGAAGACAGCCCTTCCGTATCCCTCGTCGTTACCCGTTATCTGCAGAAAATGAAGCTTACGGTGACGCATTTTGAATCCGCCGAAGAAGCTTTTCTCGCCTTTACCAATAACGAATACGATCTCGTTATTACCGATGTTATGTTGCGTGATACGATGGATGGTCTGTCTCTGGTCAGAATGATCCGCGCGCAGAATACTCATATTGCCAACACCCCTATCCTGGCAATGACCGGTAATGAAGATACCCGGCTAAAAATTAACCTGTTACATGCCGGAATTAATGACTATGTAACCAAACCGCCAATAGAAGAAGAACTGGCAGCCAGAGTCAACAATCTGATTACTAATAAACGTCTTGCCGATCAGGTACGCAAACAGCAACGATCTCTCTATCAGATTGCGATGACCGATCAGCTAACTACCTGTCACAATCGCCACAGCCTGTCTGAATATGCCCCCAGATACATTCGCGATGCACATCGCTATGAATTTCAGCTCTGTGTGATGATTCTTGATCTGGATCATTTTAAACGAATCAATGATGAATTTGGTCATGCCGCAGGAGATACCGTTTTACATGAAATCGGTAAGCTACTGATGACAACCTGCCGTCAGGGTGATGTGGTTGCCCGTATTGGTGGTGAAGAGTTTCTAATTTTGCTACCGCATTGCACCCTGCATGATGCCGGCTGTAAAGCAGAAAAATTACGCAGTTTAATTGAATCTTCCCAACCGGAGAATATTCAGGTAACCGCCAGCATTGGTATTGCCCTGCTCAATGAAGCCCATAATAGTAACTTTGAAAAGTTGTACAAAGCGGCGGATAACGCCGTTTATCTGTCGAAAAAGAATGGTCGTAACCAGGTAACTGTCGATATTAAAAGTACCAGTTCATCGCCTCAGCCAAAAATAATTTCTTCACAATAACTATCTCTTCCTAGATACTATATTTTCTGCCTTTTTTGCGACAAATCAAATCACTCTACGAATCTGATCTGTTAGAATGAGTGTATGACTGAATACGCACTTATTTTACTTAGTACCATTCTGGTAAACAACTTTGTCCTGGTTAAATTTCTCGGACTTTGCCCCTTTATGGGTGTATCACGTAAACTGGAAACGGCCATGGGCATGGCAATGGCAACCACTTTCGTATTAACATTGTCTTCCGTGTGCAGCTACCTGGTCGATGCCTATATCCTGTCACCACTTGGTCTGCAATATATGCGCACCATTATGTTTATTCTTGTTATTGCTGTGGTCGTACAATTTACCGAAATGGTGGTGCATAAAACCAGCCCTCTGCTCTATAACGTACTGGGAATTTTCCTGCCATTGATCACAACAAACTGCATAGTACTGGGCGTAGCTCTGTTGAACGTACAGGAAAAACACGGCTTTATGCAATCTCTATTCTATGGTTTTGGTGCTGCTGTAGGTTTTTCACTGGTACTGATTCTCTTCGCGGCTATGCGCGAACGGATCCTCGTTGCCAACGTTCCCGAGGCATTTCGAGGAACATCTATCGCACTGATTACCGCGGGTATTATGTCACTTGCATTTATGGGTTTTTCTGGACTTATCAAAATATAAGCTCTCATGCTAACTGTCATTATTACTCTTGCTATTATGGCAGCACTGTTCGGGCTGATTCTGGGCTATTCTGCTATTCGTTTTAAGGTTAAAGGCGATCCACTTGTTGATAAAATCGACTCTTTGCTACCCCAGACACAGTGCGGGCAATGTACTTTTGCGGGTTGCCGATCTTATGCACAAGCCATTGCAAAGGGGGAAGTCGATATTAACCAGTGCCCACCCGGAGGCGGGACAACCATTATCACCCTGGCAAAACTGCTTGATATAGACGTAAAGCCACTCAGTGCAGAGCATGGTGAAGAAAAACAATATCCGACGGTAGTAACCATCGATGAACAGACCTGTATTGGCTGCACCCTTTGTATTCAGGCCTGTCCGGTAGATGCCATTGTTGGCGCTGCAAAACAGATGCATACGGTAATTGAATCGGCGTGTACTGGTTGCAACCTGTGTATTCCACCCTGCCCAGTGGACTGCATTCATATTATTGAAATTAAACCCACGGTACGTAACTGGGTTGCCGAGCCACCTGATGTAGACGCTACGACTCCGCATGCACGTTAAGTATGCCGGACACCCCGGTAAAGTAAAAAATAGGCCGTAACGAATAAAAAATCATGACAGCAGTAAAGGATCTTTCAAAATTTAATGGCGGACTGGTACTCGATGGGCATAAAGATTTGTCCACTGCACAACCTGTTATGCCGATGGCGGCTGTGCGTCATTATATTATTCCTTTACAACAACATATTGGAGAAATCAGCAAACCATTGGTTAAGGTAGGAGAACACGTCTTAAAGGGGCAGATGCTGGCATGTCCCGGTGGCGTAATAAGTGCAAGTATTCATACGCCGGTATCCGGTACGGTGGTTGCCATCGACAATCAGGATATCCCCCATGTTTCCAGTCTGCCGGATCTATGTATTAGCATTGAAAATGATTTTAAAGAGCAATGGGTTGAAACAAAACCACTGGGTGAAGACTATAACAACACCTCATCACGTGATCTAAGGCAGCTATTGTGTGATGCTGGTGTCGTCGGCCTGGGTGGTGCCACGTTTCCCGCACATATCAAAGAGACCGAAATGCACATCCACAGCCTTATTCTCAACGGCGTGGAATGTGAACCGTATATTACCTGCGATGATATGCTGATGCGTGAACATGCCACACAGGTACTGGCTGGTGCAGATATCATCGGGCATATTATCAAAGCGAGAGAATGCATTATCGCTATTGAAGACAACAAACCCGAAGCCATTAGCGCCATACAGGCAGCTATTGACGAGGATGCAACGGGTTTCTTCCGTTTACAGGTTATTCCCACTCTCTATCCCAGTGGTGGCGAAAAACAGTTAATCAAAATCATTACCGGCAAAGAAGTACCGGTCGGACGTCTGCCTGCAGAAATCGATATTTTATGTCACAACGTTGCAACCGCCTATGCCGTTTATCAGGCCGTTTTTGAAGCAAGACCGGTAATATCACGAATTATGACTGTTACCGGAGAGGCTATAAAACAGCCACAGAATATTGAGGTTTTAATTGGTACCCCGGTTGGCGACTGTATTGCTCAGTGTGGCGGTTATACAGAAGATAGTTACGAACTGATTATGGGGGGTCCGATGATGGGTTTTACCCTGCAATCCGAGCATATCCCGGTAACCAAAGCCAGTAATTGCGTACTGGTGATGCCTTACGGGGAAATCACCTCTTCCACACAACACCTGCCCTGTATCCGCTGCGGGAAGTGTGTCGACGTCTGCCCGGTACGTCTGCTACCGCAGCAGATGTACTGGTATGCCAGCAGTAAAAATATGGAACGGATTCAGGATCACCACTTATTTGACTGTATTGAGTGCGGTTGTTGCGCCTACGTCTGCCCCAGTTCCATTCCACTGGTACAATATTACCGTTATGCTAAAACAGAAATTCGTGCGCAGGAGCGCGAACGCACTACTTCGGATATTGCCCGTAAACGCCATGAGGCACATCAACAGAGACTGGAACGACAGAAACAGGAACGTGAGGCTCGCCTGCGTAAAAAACGTGAAATGCTAAAAGATAAAAACGAAGGAGGAGATAACCATAAACAGGCCGTTATTGCCAACGCGGTTGCCCGTGCCAAAAACAAACAGGTGCAGCGAAAAAACACGGAAAAGAATAAAGTAGAGGAAACACAATAAAATGCTGTCGCTAGCAAACGCTTCTATAAACCCTTCAATTTCAGCTAAGGAAGCTCTGAATAAGTCTATTTAACATGTTATTTAACAAAACCCCATCACCGCATATTAAAACTAACATCAATGTTCAGACAATGATGTTTCAGGTTATTTACGCACTCATCCCCGGTGCACTTGCCTCCATATACTTTTTTGGCTGGGGGGTACTTTTTAATCTGATTACTGCCATTACTGTTTGCCTTGGCAGTGAAGCTCTGATGTTGAGATTCCGCAACTATAATATCCGCAGTCATCTTGGCGATGGTAGTGCTTTAGTCACCGCCTGCCTGCTGGCATTGGCACTGCCACCACTGGCACCCTGGTGGCTCACCACCATTGCTTCGTTATTCGCTATCGTGGTTGCCAAGCATCTATATGGTGGACTTGGTTTCAACCCGTTTAACCCTGCCATGGTCGGATACATTGTGGTGATGATATCCTTCCCGCTGCAAATGACATTATGGACTGCACCAATGGGTGTTGGCGCTGGCTGGCCTGATTTTGTCACTACCTTCCACTGGGTATTTGGCGGTATTATTCCGCCTGGTCACACACTTGATTCATTGTCTATGGCTACACCCATTGACGTTATTAAGACGCAACTGAATCAATTCCATTATATTGCTGAAACGCGTAACAGTAGTGAATACAAAGCGATATTCGGTACCCTGAGTGGTATCGGCTGGGAATGGATAAATGCCCTCTATCTGGCTGGAGGAATCTGGCTGATTAAAAAGAAGGTTGTAGACTGGCGCATTCCCACTGCGTTCTTACTTGCACTGGCCTTCCTCGCTAATTTATTTGCCGTTATCGACTTTTCCAGCCATGCTTCTGCTCTGTTTCATCTATTCAGTGGCGGAACAATGTTAGCTGCTTTTTTTATTGCCAGCGATCCGATTACTGCCAGCACAACACCAAAAGGTCGATGGATCTACGGGCTTGGCATCGGCACTCTGGTCTTTGTTATACGCAGTTGGGGCGGTTATCCCGATGGTATTGCCTTTGCCGTTGTACTAATGAATATAGCCGCACCCATTATCGACTACTACACCATGCCAAAAGTCTATGGCGACCCAGATCGCTAACCGCCTGATCGCTAACTATTAGAAACAATGATTACAAACTATGAAACTACTCAAGGAAAACCCGAAAAAAATTATTAATACTGCCCTGATATTAATGACTTTCGCCGCAGTCGGCGCAGCCATGGTAGGGTTCACGCATAGCAAAACAAAAAATGCTATCCTTTACAATGAGAAACTGACCCTGCTGCGCAAACTCAACACTATTATTCCGGCACAGCAATATGATAACAAACTGCTTGAAGATACGATAAAAATACCTGCCGATACTTTACTCGGCACCAGTAAGCCGGAAACCGTTTACCGCGCACGCAAACAGGGAAAACCCGTTGCCGTCGTAATACCGGCAATTGCCTCTAATGGTTATAATGGCTCGATAGAAATGCTGGTTGGTATTTATCATAATGGGATAATTGCCGGTGTACGCATCGTCAGCCAGCATGAAACCCCGGGGCTGGGGGATCAGGTTGACAGCGCCCATTCCAACTGGATTAAAGGCTTCACCGGAAAAAGCCTGAAACAGCCGGATGAAAGACACTGGAAAGTGAAACGTGATGGGGGTGCCTTCGATCAGTTTACCGGAGCCACTATTAGCCCACGCGCAGTGGTTAAAGCGGTTCATGCGGCCCTGCTCTATTACAGCAAACACAAAGATAAATTATTTGCCGGAAAAACCCACACCCAGGAGAGCACAAAATGAAACATCTCTCTTTTGAAAAACAGGCAGAAATTATACGTAACGGCCTGTGGAACAATAATATGTCACTGGTACAGCTACTCGGTCTGTGTCCGTTATTAGCTGTTTCAAGTACCGTTGTTAATGGCCTCGGTCTGGGTTTTGCTACTCTGCTTACACTGGTGCTATCCAATAGCAGCATATCTCTGATTCGCCCCTGGTTAAAATCAGAGATTCGTATTCCAATTTTTGTACTAATTATCGCCTCCATCGTCACCTGTATTGAACTAATCATGAACGCCTGGTGGCATGAACTTTATCTGGTACTGGGTATCTTTATTCCACTGATTGTTACCAACTGCGCCATTATCGGTCGTGCCGAAGCCTTTGCTTCAAAGAATAATGTGCTGAATTCTGCTCTGGATGGCTTTATGACAGGATTAGGCTTTACTCTAGTTCTGGTGGTACTCGGTGGCATGCGTGAACTAATTGGTCAGGGTACGCT
>VAPF01046434.1_pt1 | contig 65632 bp, 58 predicted proteins | sample 3393931 | NCBI WGS metagenome assembly VAPF01 (sample SAMN08290437, study PRJNA428436) | hydrothermal vent metagenome | isolation source: Deep-sea hydrothermal vent chimney | place: Atlantic Ocean: South-mid Altantic Ridge | depth 2773 m m | reverse complement strand
TCATCAGAGGATGACTACTTATGGCAGCCATTATATTTTCCACAAATTCATCTGTACCGCATTCCTTTTTTTGCCGCACTAAAGTATGTACCCGCTTGTTGACATCCTCAAACCAGGATTTATATTCCCTGCTCTGCAACTGCAAAAAAAGCTCTTCTTTTGTTTTGAAATACAGAAAGATCGTTCCTTTTGCCAATCCTGCTTTGCGGGCAATGCGGGCGATGCTGATGTCATGATAATCATCCCCGGCCAGGAGTTCCGCCGCGGCATCCAGAATATCCTTTCGCCTTTCCAGCTTTTCGTCATTACTGATTGCGCGCCGCTTAATGCCCATCATCTTCTCCAACCGACCTTTGGGTGTTAATATAACTGACCTAAGGTCAGTTGTCAAGTGCTTTTTTCAGAAATTATACTTGGATTAGTTATAATTGGTCCGCCCAGTTTTGGAAATGTACTTGATAAATTTTTGTACAGAATCAGAATTATCAATAGCAGGAAGCATTTTATATAACGGCGGCGTGTAGGGATGGATGAATTATTTCAGAATCGGGATGAAATACAAAGACGCAGTTGAGTTAGATCTTTAGCAGCGAAGGTGTATCCGAATGTGTTACTGGAAACAGTGGTGCGGGGAGGGACGGTTAAACGCCGTCCTTTACCCGCTTATGCACCTTGATCTGGATTGTTAGACATGTACATATGCAATTCCCCCAATCCTGCCGCGTAAAGAGGGGGTGAATTATCACATGGCACATCTACAATCATTGGCGCTGTATATGAATCAAGGATTGGGTTGGTTTTCGAATCCTTAACGTATGTGGCCCCCTTAATATTATTTATTCCTTTTGCATTGTCATAGCCGACTATTTCTTGATTCCCATACCTGAAACTTAACTGACTATGACTATAATATTTTTGTTCAATCTCTCTCATTGTTTGAGCAGAGCTTATATATACACCACAAGCAATACCCTTAAAAACACCCGAACCATCTATTACTGGTTTTCCTTCGGAATTATACTGGTCAAGAATTGGGTCACAGCCATCGGCATTAAAAATTGCTCCCTGACATCCTGACACAACAGATTCATCTAAGATTTGCATGCCGCCAGATGTGATTATCTGAAGGTCAAGTGAGGGATTATCTGCATCTGCACCATTTTCCTTTGTCATCTCTACTGTTCGGCGTAATCTCTGTAAACGATGATCTAAACATATCTCTACTCCAAGTTCTAAGGTTTGTGGTGATTGCGATGAAGACCCATCTATGCTCATCCGAGCAGCAGTAGGGTTTGACTCGGAGTTTTTATCACCAGCAATAATGCTGACTGATGGATACCCTGCTAACCATTCAGTAATCATACCTCCGATTTCTATAGTATCACCTTTTTCAGATAAAACTCCCATAGTTAAATCGACCGTTGATTCGTTCTGCTTTTCATGTTTATAGCATTCAATAGGCGACGATGAATCTACTTTTAACACTGCTCCTCTGTTTCTAACTATACACAAAGGATTTGCTCTGTATTGTCTCATCAATGAATTGATTTCCTCTTTCGCACCAATGTTTGCTTTGCTCACATTCATATATCCCATAGCTTTTATATGAGTGCCATTTTTCAATAAATTACTTCTATTTTCTAATTGAAATTTACGTATTTCGTTATTCAGTGCATCTAGTCGCTCTTTTACTTCGACAGATTCTAAAAATTCAGGAATATCAGATACATTGCATGTCATTACAGTACCAATACTAATCACCCATACCTCATCTTCCAGAAGAGGTACTTCCGCAAGCTTTTCCTGGATAGATGATAATATATATTCATACGGATATTTACCTCCTATTTTTACATTTGGATAAGGACCATACATACTGTGAAAATAAAACTCTGGAATTACAAAATAATTTGTTGCAGAAATTTTCTGTGTAGCTGATAGGTTATTCCTGGCGAGACAAAAACTACTAATGATAACATCTACTCTAGCATCAATATCACGTTGTATGTCATCACTGGATTGAATATCTACGCCATTCCATTTGCCTGTTATCCAACGGCTATCCTCCCAAAGGGGGGTTGCATTGGCAGGGCCTGTATGTAAAGACCAAGCTATATAAGTATTCTTTGTTACCACTGCATTCTGTGAATTATTTTCCATCTTTGATTCTCCTGAGTTGAGGTGGTTCATAACATTTAATTTGCGAATTTTCGGCTCCCCAGTTTAATGATCGAAAATATAGCACATCTGAAACAGTTTTCAAAGAGAAAAATCATATAAAATCAATAGTTGCCCGTTTACAGCACTTCTTTTGTGGAAAAAAGGACTAAAAACGATATTCGTACAATATGGCAAAATTATCCAATTCTACTTTATGTGGCTTTACAACTCTATTCAACATCAAAATTTTCAGACTTAAAATTACTGTAATATCTGCCTTTTTTCGCAGTGAATTTAAGAAGACAATAATCGGGATCAGTTACGCCCTTTGGATAGTATATTTCATCTCCATCCTGCCATATCATTTCTTTTGATTTTTTATCCTGTAATACTGACATTGTCCCTATTAGCATGACGCCCCTGAAAAATCTCTTATCAAAGAAATATATACAAGCTTTTGGATTTGCATTATATTGCGTTACTCTCATAGAGGACGTATTGGTTGTGAAATAAAAATGTTTAATGCCTTCTCTTTTACGTGTTGGAAGCATCGCTTTCGTATTGGGAAAATCTGCTTCGTCAACTGAGCTTATCAGTGAAACGGTTGCTTTATCAATCATATTTCCAATGGTTTGAACTGAATCTCTCATTTAATTATCGCTTCTCCATGTATAGGTTTCGCGTGATCCGGCATTCGTCATGCTAAAAAGTATGACTGTAAGAAAAAATATTAATCGAATCATCTTTTCCTCTCGACTAGTAGGTTTACTTTCCCTAAGGGGACGGCAAACTTTGCAACGAGCGCCCGAAACACAAAAGGAGCAACAGGCAATAAGCCTGCGCCCCTTATGGTCAATGTGCAGCGCCTTATTTGTTCGTTCACATACTATCCATGGCGCTTATTTTGTTGTTGTTTTTTCTGGCGTCTGGTCAATAAATTGTGCCTGTTGGTCTTTATTGTGTTGAGCGTGGTACTTGCCATAAGGCACAGACGCTAATGCTCGATAGTTGGCCTGACGCGCATATGGGACATAATCCGCCATTGCAGTTTTTACAGCAGTTATAATAGCCTTTGCGATTAGACCGCCCAACCCGCCACCAGAATTACCACCTGACAAATCAACGACGACTGTTCCTGTGTATTTCCATAAAGTCTGATCCGACCTTGTTGATTTTAGTTTGCAGTCTACAGAGACCGTTAAATTTGAGGCTAAAACCATATAACTCAAATCCCATTTTTTTATCGTTGTAAATAAGACAGCGTCAGCCCCAAAGTATTCATTGAATTTTGTCAAAGGCATATTAACCAAAAGCTCAGTGTCGTAAATACCTTCCATTTTTAGGATATCCGCAGTGATTGAATAAGGGAATGTGTAATATCCGGAAAAAGCCAATGGTTCCTGGATGGTAGTTGAATAATATTCCTTTGCCTCAGCCGCTGTTGATTCATTCATTGGCGGGAGTATAAGAATTGATACGGGATTTTCTTCATACATCAGCGGAAACTCTGCCAACTTTGTAGTCATTGTTGGTCCACAAGCTGACAGAAGCGGTATTATTAAGATGCTAAAAAGTAAGCATGTAAACTTTTTCAATTTAATCACCTCGTTATTTTAATTAGAGACTGTATTTTTTGATGTGGACAGGTCTGGTTCGTCAGATTCAGCAGTTTCTTTCGCTTTTGCGCTCTGGATTAGCCTGTCCATTAAATGTTTAGATTCAGGGTATAGCTGTGATTCAGTTTGAAAAAGCATAATCGCTTCCTGTGAATTATTTGTCTTCAAATTAATATAGCCCAACTCTGCATAAATTCCAGGCGGCACCGGCAAATTCCTTGCTTCTGATTCCGAGATGATTTTTTCAAGTTCCTGTTTATGATTAATAAGTGCTTCTTCAGTTTGATTTTTTTCAAGAGAATAGAGGGTTTGAGAATAATTGCCAAAATAGTACATCCTCTGGGGCGCACATCCGGCAAAGCAAATGCCGGTCAGCAATACTACGAATAATAATTTGCTTTTCATGGTATTTGTATCTCCCTAGTAATTCCATTCCCAAGCAAGATGTTTCTATTTACGATTTCCTTTCCTGATTTTTTTACTACAATCGAATGCTTTCCAGGAGATATCTCATAATGAACCTGCCCGCTTCTATTTGTATTATTTTCACCTTCAATACCTGCGCTGCTGCTCCGCTCATTCAAGATGATAGGGGCAAGGTCATCGATGTAAACTATTGCATTTTGGGTGTTTCCGCTAAACCAGAGAAAACTCTTTGGTTCTTTTTGCACAACACCTTCCCTGAGGCCACATGCTCCACAAAGCATTAAAACAACCAACACTAAATAAATGATTTTTTTATATAGCATAATAAACTCTCCCTTAAATTAATTTTCCTGAATGAACAGCGGGTCAAATTTCTTTGAGGTAATATATTCCGAGAAATCCCCCTCAATAATATCGCACAATGTAACTTCTGTCTCAGGTGTGTCTCCAACGGACATAACCGCTTTTATTTTGCCTATTAGCTGTCCAGGGAGGGTAATCATCATATTGGTTTGAGGATTTTTAACTTTTTTCCCCTCTTTTATTACCTTGAATATGTCACCATTATTAATATTTTGTGACTTTCCTCCAGCCATTATAATTTTTCCATCTTCGAACCCAAGGATATAACTTCTCCATGGTCGATCAAGAAGGTTTTCAATAATGTTGGAAGCTAAATTTGTTATTGCAGCATCTAATGCCTTATCGTTGATTGCTGAATCATAACCAGCTCGTTCACCGACACCAAGTACCGTACCGGCTTCCGAAAAGGCTTCTCCTGCACCTTCCTCTGAATATAATATTTGACCTGAGCGAACTTCAATAAGTCTTACATGCACTTTCGCAAAAGCAACTTGCCGTTTTGTACGACTAAATATGCCTACTTTCCCTTGATTCTTTCGCCCAAACTCGGTGACTGAACCGATAATTAAATAATCAGCCATGTTCTTTAAAGGCTCATAATTCTCCATATTTAATTCTTTTGTGATCTTGTCGAGATCAGTTCTTTCAAGGAGGATGAATTTTCCAGTTTCCACAAGTTTTGAAGATAGAATGTCTACGGCTTGCTTGCCAATTCGGTCATTATTATTGTCAATAAAAAAACTTTGCCCATATTTGGTCTCATTGGTAAACCGAGCAATTGCAACCTTCCTTTTAAGTCCTTTTTTATTGCCAGTATTTAGTTTTTCCTGCTGAACGGATTTGCTGATTCTTGGCTTTTCGTCAATTGCTTTAATTTCCGGTTTTTCAATAGTTGCACAGGAAGACACCAATGCTACTAGCGATAATAGACATAGCAATGTGTAACACATTTTTTTCATGCCATTTTTCTCCTTTCTCATTGTAGTTATTGTAAAGGTAAGGAACTCAAACGTTCTTTTCGAGTTTTATATCTCTTCTCACCGCCGTTGCCGTTGCGCCTATCGACACCGCAACAATTAGTAGACGAATTTAATTTTTAAAATGACAGTATCAGAATTCAAAAAAAAAATCAATAAATAATTTATGATTTATAATCACAGTCATCCCATAAGCTATAATAATACCCCATTCTTTGGTTATTGTATTGGCATGTTCAGTATTTTAACCGTTAGATTCGGGCATTTCTATCTCTTTCTGCCATATTAACTGAAAAATTATGCTTGCGTAAGGATGAATAGAATTTTATAATTATGTTCAATCCTTTTGAACTGAACTTACTCTTGACAGGATAGTTGACAGGCATGAATAAAAAGAAGACAGTCAGAAAACAGCAGAAACCCGGCGCATTTGACAGCGGCAGGCTCCGTATTGGCGACAACTGGAATGCCATTACAATAATCGCCCTTTCTCAGAGCAACCCATTAAAGGCAATTGCTGAATTCGTTGAGAACAGTATTGACGCCGGTGCCGGGAACATATCGATTGTACGTGGTAAGGAGAAAGGGGACCATTATATTAAGATCGTTGACGACGGCGAAGGTATCCGGCGGGATGAAAACGGAATACCGAATTTCAAGTATGTAGCTACACATATTTGTGACTCCATTAAAAAGCAGTTAAAGAAAGACGGTGCCAAGGGGATGCAGGGTGAATTTGGTATCGGGTTGCTCAGTTTCTGGACTGTAGGGGAGAATCTCAGCCTTGTATCATCAGGGGGGGATGGCAGGACTTATCAGATGCGGATGGTCAAGGGGGAGCCTGGATATACGATCAACCAGAAGCGTATTCTGGTGCCGGTCAAGGGCACGGAATTGTCCATTTCGCCACTGCTTCCCGGCGTCAGACACATCAGCGGAGAGAAGATACAGCGATACCTTGCTTCAGAACTGAGGGACCGTATACGAAGATCAGAAATCAGGATAAGGATAACCGACAGGTCTGCGCGCAAGGAGATGCTGGTTGAGCCGAGGGAGTTCGCCGGTCGATTGTTGCACCGCCTTCCTTCACTATCTTCAGCGCTGGGGGAGATATATACGGAACTCTACATCAACGAAGCAAGCAGTGAGAACCGGGTCGGCCTATACCGCTCCGGCACGAGGGTGCTGAATTCAATTACTGATCTCGACAGGTTCAGGAGTGAACCATGGACATCAGGCTGGCTCGAAGGTATAATCGACGTCCCTTTCCTGAGCCTTACTCCGGGTACGAGGAGCGGGATTATCCATGACAATTACTTCGCTGAATTCAGTTCTCTGATTACTCCCCTTGAGAAAAGGCTTTCTGAAATTATCACCGAGCAGCGCAAGGCCGAAGAGGAAAGAGCAAGCCGAAAGGTGCTCAAATCCGTCCAGAATGCCCTGAAAGAAGCGATTCTTTCACTTCCACAGGATGAGTATGACTGGTTTGATATTCACCTTGGAGGGAGGGCCAAAACCGGATATCCACCAGATGAACATACGCCTGTCTTAAGTGAAAATAACATTGGAACAATGGAAGCTTCTTCTGGAGAAGAAGGGAAGGCGCAGAAGGAATTTTTTGAATTTGCGGGACCTCTTTACAGTGTCAGAATGTCACCGGCGTCAGCAGTTGTCCCTGTAGGAACGACAAAAAATATCCGCGCCATTCCCCGTGACCAGAGGCGGAGACTTATAGAAGAAGATTTGAACTTTAACTGGATAATTCAAGAAGGGGCTGGCTCGCTAGAGAACCCTTCCAGTGAGATCGTCATATTCAGGGCTTCCGAAGAACCCGGGCTGACCACCTTATCGGTTACCGTACGGCAGGGAGAGAATGCCTGCACAGCTGAAGGATTGATAACCGTGACCGATACAATTATGCCGAAACATGACGAGAGTAGTGTTTCGAGGAAAGGAATGCCGGGGTATACATTCAGGCGCGCCCCGGGAGAGCTGTGGCGGTCTCAATATGATGAGAAGCAGAACGTCATAATTATAAATAATGGCCACAGGGATTTTGTCTATGCATCAAAAAACAGGACCCGAAAGCTCCGTTATATCTGTCGACTTTTCTCAAAGGAACTTGTATATCGCAACTTCCCGGGTCTGCCGTCGGACCAGCTCCTTGAGCGGATGATCGAGTTGAGCCTTTACACGGAAGATTATCTGAAATAGCCGACAATATTTGATATTTGCTAGCAAGTATGCTTGTCACGCTGTGTTAGTTGTGACCTGAAAGGGCCAAAAATAACGACGGCAGCGGTTTTTTCCGACGGGAGCGTATTTGCAATGCAGTCGCTGAAACTGGTCCGGAAAATTTTTTTTATTCGAAATGAATTTTTTATCTATTTTATTTGTAAATTCTGATATATAATATTTTTTAGGTAGTGAAGGATATGAGGCTGTCTTCCGGAAGTGTGAGGCTTTATATCAGGGCATACATCTTTGTTGTCTGAATGGGTGGGGTGGCAATAAACAAACCAATTATTATGCAAAAATCAGGTGAAACCCCGGCTTGCCGCAGGGAATCACTCTGATTTAAGTGCCATGAATGGATAGGAATAAATACGCCTCTGAGATTACTATGGACTGTTTTACGAATGTGCTGGAGACTTTCCCTTACGGCATTATCGTAACAGACTCCGATGGCGTAATCATTTTCTGTAACCAGGCTGTCTTAGGGATATCCGGATACGGCAAAGAAGAAATTTTGGGAACGGGTCCGGAAATTATTATATCCGGAATTGACGACAATCCGGAATTACCTGAAGGACCCCAGGCGACGGACAGCTCCGGATCGCCATGCGCATACATCGAAAGGAAGGGAAGGAAGAAGGACGGCACGGAATTCTACAGCGAGATTTCGACGTCGATCGCACGGATAGATGGGAAAAATTACTCCGTGTATTGTATTTATGATATTACGCGCCGGGCACTCGAAAAAAAGGGACTTTTAGAGAGAAATGAGGTTCTGTCTGAAAACTATGAAGAGCTGAGCAGAATTTTCCGGAAGGTAAAGGCAATAAAGGATGAATGGGAAAGGACGATGGATTGCGCCGGTGTTATGGTTGCACTGGTCGATAATCAGGGCAAAATCAAAAGATGCAACAAGGCGTTAAAGGAATTTATAGGTAAAAGATATGCGGAGATTCTGGGTTGCGACTGGGGGGAGTTACTGTTTAACAACAGGATGAAACCGGGCGCACTGCAGAATAAAGGAGCTGAAATCTATCACGAACCTTCCGGTAAATGGTTCATAATAAATTCATATCCCTTTAATATTATCCATGAGGCCGAGATTTCAGGAGATGTAGTAATTATCCATGATTCCACGGAGATGAAAAAAATTACGCTGGAACTCAAGAAAAAGAACGAGGAGCTGGAGACGACGTATACCGCACTCAAGTCAATGCAGTCCCAGATTTTACAGCAGGAGAAGATGGCCTCCATAGGACAGCTTGCCGCGGGCATAGCTCACGAGATTAACAATCCTATCGGTTTTATATCGAGCAACCTGGGGTCCCTCGACAGATATCTTTCAAAAATTACGGAGTTTATCGGGGTCCAGTCAGAGACTATAATGCGTCTTCATCCGCAAAAGGCGGTAATGGAAGAGCTTGCTGAAAGACGCAACCAGTTAAAGGTTGATTACATCATTTTGGACATCAAAGACCTTATAAAGGAATCTCTTGATGGCGCCGAGCGGGTAAATAAGATCGTACAGGACATGAAAAGCTTCTCCAGGATCAATGAGAAAGAGGATAATCTGGCCGATATTAACGCGGGTCTGGACAGCACGATCAATATAGTATGGAATGAGCTGAAGTACAAGGCGGTTCTAATAAAAGACTACGGCGATATCCCGATGACTAAATGCAATCAGGGTCAGATTAATCAGATATTTATGAATTTGCTGATTAATGCCGCGCACGCTATCGAAAAAAACGGCGAGATTGCCGTGAAGACGTGGAGTTCGGACGGGTCGATATTCGTATCTATTTCCGATACAGGAAGCGGGATTCCCGATGATGTAAAAAACAGGATATTCGAGCCGTTTTTTACAACCAAGGAGGTAGGCAAGGGTACAGGGCTTGGCTTAAGTATCGCATACGACATTATAAAGAAACATAATGGACATATAAATGTCGACAGCAAGGCGGGCGAAGGCACAACATTTACGTTAAGCATACCGATTGTTCAGTAATGACTATTATGGAAGAAAAGATAAGAATCCTCTGTGTGGATGATGAAAGAAATGTTCTCCGGGCATTGAAAAGGCTTTTTATCGATGACGATTATGAAATCCTCGATGCGGTATCGGGAGAAGAAGGACTTGGAATTATGCGTAATGTCACACCGGTCCAGATTGTGATATCCGACTATAGAATGCCCGGGATGAATGGAGTGGATTTTCTCAAGGAGGTATGCAGGCATTGGCCGGAGACGGTCAGGATCGTACTTTCGGGATTTTCGGACATGGCAGCGGTTATTTCCGCTATAAATGAGGGACAGATATACAAGTTTGTGCCTAAACCATGGAATGACGATGAACTTAAGATAACGGTTTCCAATGCCATTGATCTGTATTTCCTTAATGTGAAGAACAGGCGGATTACATCGGAACTTCAGACGGTAAGCGAGAAGCTTTCTTCTCTTAAGGCAAATTTCGAGAAATTTGTAGAGGAAAGGACTTCAGGATTAATATCACAGGTCAATAAGTTGATTTTTACTCAAAATATCCTTGAATCCCTGCCTGTTGCCATTATCACTATTGACCCTGATGGAGTGATAGACACGTATAACAAAAAATGCAGGGAACTCTTTAATGGTGTTGATGAAATTATTTCAGGAAAAAGCGGTAAGGATCTGCTGCCTGAATATATGGATAACATAATTCATACAATAAGGGATAAGAGGGTATTTGACGGATACATATCAATGAATAAAAATATCAGCAATGTCCATGTCAAGGGTATTCCAATGGCATATCCGGATGAGCGTAACGGGGTTGTTTTAGTTTTCGATTGAAACCGGCGTCATGCCGGATGATTAAAAAAAAGGGGGAGGTATACCTCCCCCGCAAATAGTCTGTTAAAATGTCCAGGTGATTCCGAAATCAATACTGTTTTCCTTCAGGCTGGCGGATACTGATGCGGGCATGCCAAAGTAAGTACCGTCTTCTTTTATTGTGTTTTTAAATGCATGCATGTAGCCCAGGTTAATCAGGACAGTCTGAGATATTTTATAACCGATACCTGCTGTCAGATGTTTTTCGACTATAGCCGGGAATCCAGCGATTCTAAGGACTTCATAGTTGAAGCGTGATACCTGTTTTCCCTGCACTGACTCGAATGTGGTGCCATCCCAGCCATCGTGATCTTCAACAGGGTTTTTTCCATAATTAAAACCGGCGCGCAGCGCAAGCGCTGGAACAGGTTTATACTGAACTCCGATCGCGTAGACCCATTGATTGGTCCAGTCAAAATCCTTATACCCGTCGGCGTCGGCCCAATTTAACCACTTCGCGTCTGTTTCGACCAACAGGACGCCCGGTATCGCCTCATATGCGACTCCGAAACCAATGGACTGAGGGCTCTCCAGCTCAAGGTCGTCGGCGCTACCGTCTTCGTCGAAATCGGCCACATTTTCGTGGTTGATTTTCTGGGGAGTGACGTACACTACACCGACGGAAATCGGGCCGCTTTTATAAAGCGCTCCTAATTGCGCACCCACACTGAATCCGGTTGAAGTTCCGGCTTGAAGATCAAGCGCGCCGTAATTTGCATGCAATGCGGCGCCGACCGAAAAGTTCGGATTGATCAAATAAGACAGACTCGATGCGAATTTCATAACCTGAAGATTGGTATAAACATCATCAATTTCCGGTGTCATGGGATTCAGGTCAAACTTGTCGCGGTAATCCACTCCGAGACCTGAAACGCCGTATGCCGCTAGTCCGAAACGAAACTGCCGGGAGATAGGTGTGGATATACCTATTGCCGGGATTAAATACATGTCTGACTCACTGTCTTGCCAGCCGGTGTCTAACCCTGCCGCGTCAGCCGTTACACGTGTGCGTGTGTTAGGCATAAAAACCGTGCCGGCAAAAATAAATTGCGAACCGGGACAATAAGACCCGAAACACATTGCTGCGGGATTCGCAAAAACAGCGCTGATAGCATCCTGCGGAGCGGCGATTCCAACGCCGCCCATTGCTCTGGAAACAGGCCCTATACCGATGAGCTGGTCGCCATTTGTGGCTGATGAAACACCGGTAAAACTAAACATAAACAACGAAATTAATGTCAGCTGAAAAATTTTTTTCATTCAATACCTCCTGAAGTTTAAATTTGGACTTAAGAAAAAAATACCTCCTCGTTTATTGATATTGCATGAAACTGTTCTGCTCGACGCCGGTTAAGCTTGTGTAACCGCCAGCCTGATTTTTTTATACAAATTTATACAAAAAGGCTCATGTTCGCGTCAAGTGCAAAATCCAGGAATTCAGCGGCTCCGGCCACTAGTACGCCTTCTTCCAGGTCTTCTTTTTTGACACCGGTCATCTCCAAAGTGGGAGAGCACGCGATAAGCTTGACATCCATCTCAAGGCATGCCTGTATCAATTCGGGGATCGTGGGCCAGTTTATCTTCTTTATCATGCCCTTCATCATGGATGTGGCCATGGGAGTCATCCCGGGCAACATGCCGAGGATATTAGGAATTGGTATCGGCGAAGGCATCGCGGGATTGCCTATCGGCGCCACCTGTAATGAATGGTTTTTCTTTTTGTTGATTATATCAATGCCGTAAAGCGTAAAGAATATCCGCACCTCGGTATCCATCGCCGCAGCGGTCGATCCAAGTATCAAAGGCGGATAAGCCATGTCCAGCGTACCCTTACTGGCGATTATCGCCATCTTCTTTTTTTTCTTCTCTTCTGACATTTTAGTCTCCTTATAAGTATCAAATTAATTAATTTAGCAATTAATTAACAATATACCATAAAAAATAAATTTGTCAAATTTTTAATTAGCGTCCGTGTATGAATTGCTTTTTTTTGTTTTTGTCACACCCGAAGCCTGCCCTCGACTCCGATTGGGGGGCTTCGGGCATGACAAAAATAGTATACTCAGGAGTCAACTTGCAGTGAATTTTAAAAGTCATGCTATTTTTTGTTCATATGTGCTGCTATCCTGCATTTGCAGGTCTCTTTCAGTAATATTTATGCAAATGTAAGAGAAATACTGAATAACCACATTAATGTTGTTGATTAAATGATAATTCCCCATCGGCAGATACTTTTCTGAGGTTATCCACATGGCAATTCTTTTGCTTTTTATAGTGTTTTGTGGTTTTGTATTATGGTATAATTAAAGAAAAATAATTGTTAAGGAGAGTAGTTTCTAATGAAAGTGATTCTTAAGGAAGATGTAAAAAATCTTGCCGCAATTGGAGAAATTGTCAGTGTTTCCGACGGATACGCAAGGAATTACCTGATTCCCCAAAAAATGGCTGTTGAAGCAAATACCAGGAACATAAAAGAGTTCGAACATAACAGGAAGATGATTGCTCAAAAGGCCGCCAAAATCAAGGAACAGTTCAAGAGCCTTGCCGACAAATTGTCAGCGATAACGCTTACAATAAAGGCTAAATCCGGTGAGGACGATAAGCTCTTCGGTGCTGTAACCAGTATGGATATAGCCGAGGCGCTGAAAGCCGAGGGTTTTGACATAGACCGGAGGAAGATTTCCCTGGAAGAACCGATAAAAAGACTTGGTGTTTATTCCGTGGATATTAAAATGCATGCGGAGATACCGTTACAGGTTAAAGTGCAAGTTGTACAAGAATGAAAGAAATTGACTCAACCCTCAAAAAACTTCCGCCCCAGAATATAGAGGCGGAGCAGTCTGTATTAGGAGCAATCCTGATAGATAATATTGCTTTGACAACCGCCCTTGAGCTGCTTAGCTATGAAGCTTTTTATAAGGATTCGCACAGGAAAATCTTTATCGCCATGACCGAGCTTTTTGAGAAGAATGAGCCTATAGATATCATTACCTTAATAGACTGCCTGAAGAGAAAAAATCAGTATGAAGCAGTTGGCGGGACTCAATATCTTGTATCTCTTGTTACGTTGGTGCCAACGTCGGCCAACATAAGGTATCATTCCAAAATTGTGAGAGAAAAGGCGTTGATGAGGTCACTGCTTCACTCCGTGACCGATATCGCGAGCAATGTTTATGAAGGCGAACTCGATGTTGAAGAAATGATCGATTATGCGGAAAAGACTATTTTTGATATATCAGATAAAAGAATAAACGTTTCGTTTGTAAAACTGAAAGATTTAATAAAAGACAGTTTTCAGATGATTGAACAGCTCTATGACAGAAAAGAGACCGTTACCGGGATACCCTCCGGATTTACAAAGCTGGATGAACTTACAACAGGGTTCCAGAGTGGTGATTTAATTATAATCGGTGGCAGGCCTTCAATGGGCAAGACCGCATTCAGTCTGAATATCGCCCAGCAGGTGGCCATCAATCAGAAAGAGCCCGTGGCCATATTCAGTCTTGAAATGGCCAAGGAACAGTTAATGTTCAGGATGCTCTGCTCCGAAGCCAAAGTTGATTCGAACAAGATCAGAAAGGGCTTTATAGTAAAGGAAGACTGGCACAAGCTCACGTCCGCCGCCGCTAATCTGGCGGAAGCGCCGATATTTATAGATGATTCCTCTGGTACGAACGTGCTGGAAATGAGGGCAAAAGCCAGGCGGCTCAAGGTCGAACATGGACTTGGCCTGATTATTGTGGATTACCTTCAGCTGATGAGGGGAAGGGGAAAGTCCGAGAGGCGCGAGCAGGAAATATCGGAGATATCACGGTCGCTGAAAGGACTTGCAAAGGAGATTCGCGTGCCCGTTATTGCGCTGAGTCAGCTCAACAGATCGGTTGAAACCAGGACCGGCAATAAAAGGCCGACGCTGGCGGACCTGAGGGAGTCCGGTGCGATAGAGCAGGATGCGGATGTCATCATTTTTCTTTACAGGGATGAAGTTTACAACAAGGATAGTGATAAAAATAAGGGATTGGCCGAGATTATTGTAGCAAAACAGAGAAATGGTCCGACAGGAGACATCCCTTTGTCTTTCCTTTCATATTGTACGAGCTTCGAAAACTATTCAGACAGGGAGATTTACGATACACAAGAGACATTTTAGGGGGGACGGATGAAGCGATCTGCCGCTGTTGCCGGACAATTTTATTACGATGATAGTTCCAGGTTGTTTCAGCAGGTTGAACAATATGTTGATATAAGGGCGGTAAAAGAAGACGCAATCGGCATCATCAGTCCTCATGCCGGCCTGATTTACTCGGGCGCTGTGGCTGGAGCTACATATTCCTCAATAAGATTCCCTGAAACCTTTCTACTGCTTGGACCTAACCATACCGGACTGGGGCCGCCGATTTCCTTGATGGGGGAGGGTGAGTGGGAAATTCCTACAGGTACTTTTAAAATCGACAGAAAGCTGGCCGGGAGAATTGCGATCAACACTCCCCTGGTTACAAAGGATTCGCAGGCCCATATTTTCGAACATTCGCTGGAAGTTCAGTTGCCTTTTTTGTCTTATTTTTCAAGAGACGTAAAAATTGTCCCGATGACCATGCTTACTGCATCTTTCGATGATTGCATTGAACTGGCCGAAGGTATCGCAAAGGCCATTAAGAGTGTCGATTATTCCGTGGTGATAGTGGCAAGTTCGGATATGAGCCATTATCTGCCCGATAGAATAGCAAGACAGCGCGACAGTATGGCGATCGGTAAAATACTCGAAATCAACCCCGGGGCTTTTTATGAAACTATCAGAAAAGAGAAGATATCAATGTGCGGATATATTCCAGCGACCGTAATGATTCATGCCGCAAAGTTACTCGGCGCTGACTCAGGGCGTCTTATCAAATACATGACATCCGGGGAAGTCAGCGGCGATTTTGAAAGTGTTGTCGGCTATGCAGGGATTATCCTATCCTGAAATAAAACCTGAAATTAAAAATGGACTGTCAGCAGTAATTGAGGTTTAAAAATGTTTGACCATAAAGAAGACAAAAGAAGGCATAAGAGGAGCAAAGTGGAGGGTCTATATGGCAATATGCTCTCCTCGGCTGATTTCAATATAGTGAATATAAGTATTGACGGCGCCGCAATTGAGACCACGAAAAGACTGAACATAGACAGAAAATACGCCTTAAAAATAATGCATCAGGAAAAGGTTTTAAACCTCCGGGGAGTTGTTGTCTGGTCGGTACTGAGCCATACGGAAACAAAAGCTACTGGGGAAGTAGTTCCGGTTTACAAAGCTGGTATCAAGTTTACCAATGTTTTGAATGAAAAATCATCCGACCTGCTGAAATTTATTTATCAAAACAAGACAGATGCTGGAGAAAAAAGACTGCTTGTGAGGTTCTGGATCAAGAAGGTCGATAACGCGGTATTGGACTATCCCTGTGAATACAATATAAAACGTATAAGCCTGTCGGGCATGTTAATAGAGACGGAGGATTTTTTCGTAGCTGACTATAAATGCGACCTGGAAATATTCCTGAATAAAAGAATAATTTTGGTGGCCGGGCGTGTAGTCAATTGCAAGGAATTGATGCGGGAAGATGCCGTGAAGTATGAAATTGGTATGGAATTCCTTAAGATGTCCTCTGAGGACCGGAACTTTCTTAAACAATTTCTTGATAGTCTTGATCGATAAAAAAAATAAAAATGGATAAAATATTCAGTCTGTGTATTAGCGATCCGGAGGAAATTCAGAATTACTGTTTACTATGGAAAATAGCGAAGAGATAAAGGCCGCCAAAGAAATAATTCAGGCATTCCTGAGAGCAAGAAAGATATTAAGACTGTACCCGCTGAACAATCCTATTTTCATCAGAACTCTCGAAGACTGCTTTGGCAGGTTTCAAAATTATTTTCATTACAGTGATGACCTGAGCCTGAAAATAAGGCAGAATGAAATATACTGCAATTCCGATCTGATTTACTACAATACGGAAAAGGAGGATAATATCGCCCTTTTTTTCTTTAAAGACGGATTGCGCGAGATTTCTTTTAAAAAAGACCTGTCCATCGATGAGATGGTGGAGTTTCTGAAGATTATGTCCATGGATTTTGACAGGGAGCTGATAGACGATGATGTTGTCACCATGTTATGGGAAAAAGACTTTCAGAATATTCAGTACATTGTTGATGAATCCTACCTTGAAGAAGATGAAGACTATGAAGCCAGGGCGATTACAGAGGCAAAGGAACATACATCCGAACAGGACGATCTGCTCAGGGCATATGAAGATGCCTTCAATAAAGAAGAGATTAAGGAAATATCCATATTCCCCCTGACGGATAATGACCTTCTACAACTTTCCACTGAATTCGAAAAAGATTTGAGGGACAAAAGCGGTAAATTAGCAGATATACTTTTTGAAATGCTGTTTATGCCTGATTCGATGGTTGATTACACCGAGGTTAGCAGATTTTTGACGAGTACTGTCGAATATGCCATAAAAAACGGGGACTTGCAGACGGTGACGGATGTGCTGACAGAGGTTAAACGGATATCGAATGATAAAAATATCGCCGAAGAGATAAAAATCCGGATGAAAAAAATTGTGAGCTTCGCCGGCAGTGATCCGATGATAAGTATGGTTGGAGAGTTGATTGACAGTGGACAGAACATTGATGAGCGGATTTTCGGGGATTTTGTCGGATTGCTTGACCGGAACGCTATTGAGCCGTTCATGAAAATACTTGGCGAAATACAGAGCATTCATGCAAGAAAAATTGTGATTGACGCACTGATAGTCCTTGGTCCCAGGGATATTGTGACTCTGGCAAGGGGATTGAATGACACGAGATGGTTTGTTGTCAGAAATGTGATATATATATTCAGGAAGATTGGTGACAAAAGGGCGCTGGATTACCTTTTGAAAACCATTAAACACGGCGATATCAGGGTCAGGAAGGAAGTCATCAGATCTCTGGGTGAATTCGGAGGAGACACTGTACTGAAGACTCTGCGTGAATGTCTCTATGGACCTGAAGCACAGGTCCGGTCGGCCGCGCTGAAGGCGCTTGGAAATATTGCTTCCGAAGCGGCAAAAAGAATTATCATTGATGAGATTCTGGACAAAACATTTAAAGACAAAAATTTCGATGAGAAAAAAGAGTACTTTGAAGTGCTGTCCCACTGGAAGGATGAAGATGTCTTTAATCTGCTCGTAAGAATATTAAAGAAGAGGATGTGCTGGGGCAGGACAAAAAAATACGAAAATAAGGCGTGCGCAGCCCACGGTCTCGGTCTGATCGGCAATAAGGAGGCTTTACGGGTGCTGAATAAATACGTGACCGCCAGGAACAAGCTGCTGAGAGGATTCGCGTCCGCAGCGGCCAAGAGGATCGAACATGGCCGGTAGAGAGGAATATAATTTCCATAAAAGCGCGCAGGACTTAATCAATCAGTTTTCTGTTGTTATACGCACAGCGCATATACATGACACTAACAATATAGCCGTTACTCTGGCCGTGGACAAACTTGTAAAGATTATAAATACCCAGATCCGCCAGGAGAACAATATTAACCTGACGCTGAAGGGGGAGTTTTTTTATTCCAATGATTATCGCATAAGGTATTCTCTTGAATTCCTGTCGAACTTTGATTTCCTGATCGGGGAATTTAAAAAAAGAGAACTGGGGTCGGTCATATTTAACCGGGAGGTCGGCCCCGAAGACGTGAAAGCCTTTATTCAGGCGTTTATTGTATCAGCTTCCTCTGAAACCCCTTATGACAGTATACGGGAGGGTGTTTCAGGCGTGGGCGGTATATCTGTGGACAGGCTTAAAAAAATAGTTGAAGAAGATTTTCTTGATATGAGAAAGATGATCAAGAAAACCTATTTTAACGCGGTTTCGTACTCAAGGGGCATCATCAATAAAATCAAAAGCGGCGAAAAAGTAAACATAAAGAAAGCAAAAAGAATAATTGAATCAATGGTAGACCATATTCTTGAGGAAGAACAGATTTTGCTTGGTATGACCGCGATAAAAAACTATGATGATTATACCTACTACCATTCAGTAAATGTGAGCATACTTTCGATTGCGTTGGGGCAGAGACTGGGGTTAAGCCGTAAGCTGCTGACGGAACTGGGGATGGCCGCTCTTTTCCATGATATAGGTAAGATGGAGATTCCTTCTGAAGTTCTCAACAAGCCGACGAATTTCACGGATGATGATTGGGCCATTATAAAAAAACACCCGGTATGGGGTGTTAAGGCGTTACTGAAACTTAAAAAACTGGATGATATTACGATAAGGGCGGCTGTTGTGGCCTTTGAGCATCACCAGCACGTTGATTATTCCGGTTATCCGAGGGTGAGAAAACGGCTGGAACTGGATCTTTTCAGCCGTATAGTGTGTTTTGCCGATCAGTACGACGCTATGACCTCCGCAAGAGTATATTCCAGGATACCAATGTCTCCCGACAAAGCGTTAAGTATTATGATGGAAAGGTACGGGACACAGCTTGATCCACTGCTTTTCAAGTTTTTTATTAATATGATCGGTGTGTTCCCCATCGGTACCCTTGTGATGCTTGATTCGAAGGAGCTGGGACTTGTTTATGAGAGTAACCAGCTATTTTTAAGTCGGCCCCGTATCTTGATAATTACCGACAGTAAGGGCAAAAAGGTTGATAGTCATGTAGTTGATCTGGCCGCGAAGAATGCCGATGGTGAGTATCTGTATTCGATTATAAAGACTATGGATCCAGGTAAATACAAGATTAATCTAGCGGAATATCTTCTTTAGAGTGGCTACCGGGTGGAAAATCAGATTAAAAATGAAACCATCTTTTCCTGCTTTTTATATTCCTGAGCGTACTATCAATATGTTTTAATGCTGCGGTCGCCTCTCTTTGTTCTTTTCTGAGTTCCTTTATTTCCTGAATGTCCTTATCGGCGATGGCTGCCGAATTTTTCAAAAAAGAGAGTACTTCCATTATTTTTGCAAGTTCACCTGAAATCCTGTTTAACTGCTCAACCGGTAATGCGGGGACTTTTTTAACGATGGTGCGTTCTTCTTTTAACTCAGGTCTGTCTTTCAGCCCCGGTACTGGATCTTCAGTTTTGTATTCCGGTACACGCTCCTGGAACGATGACGCGACTTTTGGAGTCTCAAATACGGAAGACGCCGTTGCGACCCGCGCCTGTTCAGGGATTTCGGGTTCGCCAGTTTTTTTTGCTTCTTCCGAGGGGGGCTGGATGTCGATTTTATGTTTTGTGGAGATATTTTTGAGCAGAAGCTTTGTAATCATTTTGTACATATCTTCTACGCCCTCGCCTGTAATGGCCGAGGCTTCCAGAAAATGGTACCTGCTGTCGGCGTTAAGGTCACTGTTGAGCTGGTCGATAGGAAGTATGTCCTGAAGATCTCTTTTGTTGTATTGCAGCGCGATCGGGATATTATCCGGGTTAATATTATTGGAGAGGAGATTTTCGATCATATTTTCGAAGCTTTCAAGGTTCTGTTCTCTCATTTCAACCTGGGAATCGGCCACAAAAATAACGGCGTCCGCTCCCTTCAGTACGATCTTTCTTGTTGCATTATACCGGACCTGTCCGGGTACGGTGTAGAGCTGAAATCTGATCGAGAAATCTCTTATTTTGCCGAGTTCGATCGGAAAAAAATCGAAGAATAATGTTCTGTCCGACTCGGTCGACAAGGAGAGTAATTTGCCTTTTGCCTTGGCGGCGAAAGTGGAGTGCAGGTACTGGAGGTTTGTTGTCTTGCCACTCAGGCCAGGGCCGTAATAGACAATTTTGAGTGTTATTTCCTTTGTTGCGTAATTGAACAGTGCCATGTTTTATACTATACCATAAACTCCGTTTCTTGTCTGATATTTAACTTTGTACATTGCCTCGTCGGCAAGTACCAAAAGGTCTTCCTTCGTCTTTGCGCTTTCAGGATAAGTTGTTACTCCGAAACTGGCGGTCAATCTGAAAGAATATCCTTCCTTTTTGAGGAAAACATGTCGTGTTATGGATTTTCTTAATCGTTCCGCTATCTGCAATGCATGATTATGCGAAGTCTGAGGAAGCACTACAACGAACTCGTCCCCGCCATATCTTACTACAACGTCAATCGACCTCAGACCCTTAATCAGTAGTTGTCCTATCTCAACAAGTGTTTTACTGCCTGTAAGATGTCCGTAATTATCATTAATCGCCTTGAAATAGTCAATGTCGATAAATATTAATGAAAGATGTGTATGGTATCTATCCGACCTCGCGATCTCCGTCTCAAGTGTGCTTTGAAGGTACCTCGTGTTGAACAGGCTTGTCAGGTCGTCAGTAATGGATTGTTCCGCCATTTTCTGGTAAAGTGACGCCCTTTCTATCGCAATCGCGGCCTGTGCCACAAGCTTGAGCAGAAGATCGAGGTCATTTTCGGTAAAAGACCTGCCTGCAGTTTTATTTGCAAGTTCGATTACGCCGAGAGTGGCGTTTTTGCTTTTTATTGGAACACACATTAATGATTTTATTCCTGGGGCGGTTTTTTTATTCAGTTCTGAAGGGCGCTTTTTAACGGTAGAAACATTAGGTATGACAACTGGGACGCCTTCCCTGGCGACCCATCTGGCAATCTCTTTTCCGGCTTTTATTCTGACTGAATTGACCTGGCCCTTATTTTTTCTTCTTCCGGTCTCCTTTTCAAAAAAAAGCTCGCCGGTTTCTTCATCAAGCAGAAGGATGGACCCGGATTCCGCCATTATCAGTTTTTTTGCCTTTTGCAGTATTGTATTGAGGATTTGATTCAGGCTTAGCGTGGAGGTCAGCGTTCTGCTTACTTCTTCGAAGAAGTCGAGTTCATGCCTTAAAGTGGAAAGTTTGTTCTTCAGCCCCGAGTACTCAACGGAAAGCTCCCTTTCTTTTTTTGCCCTTTCGATGTAATATTTCAGCGCTTTTGCCGGCGGATTATTTAAAGGATAGGTCAAGGCGAGTCTTGTCCATGGGGCGAATCCCCTGAATGAACCGGTAGTGGACAGTACTATTTTGGGTACATCATTGTATCTCTTAGTGAATTCCTTGAAGGTTGATTCCACGCTCTGATTTTTATCGGCGATGATTACATCCGGGATGTAATTGTCCTTGCGCGCTATATTGTCTATTGACTTGAATTTCGTAATGGTTGCGCCTGATGATTCGAGGATGTCCTCGTATTCTTTTTTGAGGATGTCCAGTCCAAACCAGAATATTTTGATCAAGTCGCCCCGCAACAACGCTTATATTTCTTGCCACTGCCACAGGGGCAGGGCTCGTTACGACCCACTTTCTTCCCTCTGGAGACTGTCTGGCCGACTGTGTCCCTGTCATTTCTGTTATAGTTAAGATTTAATTGTCTTGGATGTGTCTTTATTTCAGGCTCCCGATCTGTTCGGACCTGCATTTTAAACAGCCTGGTGACAATTTCGGATGAGATTCTACCAGACATCTCCGAGAACATATCGAAAGCCTCTTTTTTATATTCTACTAAAGGATCTCTCTGTCCGTAACCCCTCAGTCCTATGCCTTCCTTCAGGTGGTCCATTGCAAGCAGATGATCTTTCCACTGTGAATCAACAACCTGAAGCACTATGATTTTTTCAAGATAGCGTATTATTTCGCTGCCTGTTTCGAGCTCTTTTTTCTCGTATAAATTCTTGGCTTCGGAGGCGAGAAATTCCCCGATCGAAGTTATGTCATCGGGAAAATCTTCTATATGGAGCGCAAAGAAACTGTAAAAGGCGTTTTTTAATCCCTTGAAGTCCCATTCTTCATGATCTTTAGCGGCAGGACAATAAATATCAACGAGTTCAGCGGTGATTTCATCAATCATGGAGAGAATTTTATCTTTTATGTTATCGGTTTCCAGTATCTCCTTCCTAAAAGTATAAATTTCCTTCCTCTGCTTGTTCATCACATCATCATATTCAATCAGGTGCTTTCTTATATCATAGTTCTGCTCTTCAACCTTTTTCTGGGCGTTTTCGATCGCCCTGGAAACCATTCTGTTCTCTATCGGGATGTCTTCATCCATACCGAGTTTTCCCATCAGGCCGGATATTCTGTCCGACCCGAAAATTCTCATTAAATCATCTTCGAGAGAAAGATAAAAACGGGATTCCCCTGGGTCACCCTGTCTGCCCGAACGTCCCCGAAGCTGATTGTCTATCCTGCGGGCCTCGTGTCTCTCTGTTCCCAATATAAAAAGTCCGCCTGATGATAATACTTTTTCCCTATCGGCCCTGCATTTTTTTTCGGCTTCCTCAAGCACCTTTTCCCAATCCTCACTGGAATAATCCTGTCTGTTTTTCAGTAATTCATTCGCTATTCCTGCGGGATTTCCTCCCAGAATTATGTCCGTTCCACGACCCGCCATATTAGTCGCGATAGTGACGGAATTGCTCCTGCCTGCCTGAGATATTATTTCGGCTTCCTTTTCATGGTATTTCGCGTTTAGAACGCAATGTTGTATGCCATTTTTCTTTAAAAGGCTGCTGAGAGTCTCTGATTTTTCAATTGAGATTGTGCCCACAAGTACGGGCTGTCCCTTCTTGTGGAGTTTCTCGATTTCCTGTACCACGGCGCTGAATTTTCCCTTTTCGGTTTTGTATATCAGGTCCGGGTTGTCGACCCTGATCATGGGTTGATTTGTTGGTATGACGAGCACGTCCAGCCTGTATATCTTTGCGAATTCTCCCGCTTCCGTCTCAGCGGTCCCCGTCATGCCGGCCAGTTTGTCATACATCCTGAAATAGTTCTGGAAGGTTATGGTGGCCAGCGTCTGGTTCTCTTTCGCGATTTTCACTCCTTCCTTGGCTTCGACTGCCTGGTGGAGTCCGTCCGACCAGCGCCTTCCCGGCATGAGCCTTCCGGTGAATTCATCCACGATCAGTATTTCCCCGTCTTTTATAACGTAATCAACATCTCTTTTGAAGAGGTAATGGGCCTTCAATCCCTGCAGCAGATGATGTACGAGTTCAATATTCGCCGGGTCATAGAGGTTGCCGACTCCCAGGACTTTTTCAGCTTTAGTGTTGCCTTCCTCGGTCAGTATGACTGTTCGGGCTTTTTCATCTACCGTATAGTCCGTCTCTTTCTGGAGTTTTGGAATAATCTTGTCGATTTTATAATATTTGTCCGTGGATTCTTCCGATGGTCCGGATATTATCAGCGGCGTGCGGGCCTCGTCTATCAGTATACTGTCCACTTCATCGACGATCGCGTAACGCAGTTCCCTCTGTGCATACTCGGAGATCTCATACTTCATATTGTCCCTGAGGTAATCGAAGCCGAATTCATTGTTTGTGCCGTATGTAATATCAGAATTATAGGCGGCCTTTCTCTGTTCATCCGTAAGGCCGTGCAGAATGACCCCCACGCTGAGGCCTAAAAAATTATATACCTGCCCCATCCATTTGGCGTCCCTGCTTGCCAGATAGTCATTAACGGTGACTACATGAACGCCCCTGCCTTCAAGTGCGTTCAGATAGACCGGCAGTGTGGCTACGAGGGTCTTGCCTTCTCCGGTCTTCATCTCCGCTATTCTTCCTTCGTGAAGTACCAGCCCGCCGAGCAGCTGGACGTCAAAGTGCCTCATTTTGAGAATTCGTTTTGACGCTTCTCTTACGATCGCAAAGGCCTCGGGAAGGATTTCATCGAGTGCCTCTCCCGCTTCAAGTCGTTTTTTGAATTCCGGGGTTTTGTCCCTGAGTTGTATATCCGTCATGCCGGACATTTGAGACTCTAACAGGTTAATCCGCTCGACGGTCGGCATGAGCCTCTTAATTTCACGGTCGTTTTTTGTTCCAATAAGTTTTTTTAATAAACCAATCATATGTAAATATTAAATTAATATCCTTAATTATTTCAAGAAAACAATTTCAGGGCGGAGGGTTTAAACAGACGATTAATAATAGTTGTCCGGGATTATGCGGGATTCAGATGACTGTTTTGGTTTCCATCGGAAAATCCGGATTTGAAATTTCAGGCTCTCCATGTGATAATAGGTGTCGGTAGGCTCTTCGGGCAACAGGGCTTAAATATGCATTTTGAACTGTCATATCCGCCACGGAGGAGCTTTATTGCGGAGAATTGCCGTTTATATATGAACGGCAAAGATGGTTTTATGCTGAAAGCAGGCTATTATTGAATAAAATTGTACAGAGTTTTCGATTAGGCATGTTGTAATGACGAATCGGTTCTACTCGTCAATGCTGTTTTTTCTCTTGGTAGTGCTCGGCTATCTGACCTATCAAATAATGAGTCCTTTTCTTGCCGCCATAGCCTGGGCGGTGGTCTTTTCCATTCTTTTTTATCCAGTATATTTGTTTATTTCCAGATATATCAGGGTGAAATCCATATCATCAGTGATAACCATAATTTTGATATTCATCATTATAATCGGGCCGTTTACTTACTTGTCGGTCATGCTCATTGATGAGCTGAAGGGGATTATTGCAAACATAAATGAAGGAAAACTCGGCACTATACATGATATATTGAGACACCCGAAGCTCCTGGATTTTCTTGAAAAGGTCCAGTTGTTTATAGGAGCTGAAAAATTACCGACTGAAGAGATGATTATCGGGAATATCAAGAAGATCGGCCTCGGACTTACTGACAATCTGTCAATAAGGATTACAAATATAATATCCGCCGCCATAAATTTTATCTTTATGTTTTTTACTATTTTCTTTCTTCTTAAAGACGCTCCCGGTTTTTTTTCCAGGACAATGGACTACCTGCCTTTTAATGAACGGCAGAAAAAAAGGCTCGCCACCCAGGTGAAGGACATGATTGTCTCTACCGTTTATGGCGGAGTTGCCGTGGCGGTTATTCAGGGCATACTCGGGGGCATCGCGTTTTATTTTGCCGGTATATCATCGCCTGTGATCTGGGGCATAGCCATGTCGATAATGTCATTTGTGCCGTTCCTTGGAAGTTTCTCCATCTGGGGGCCTAATTCCTTATACCTGATGATCCAGGGAAACTATATCGAGGGAGTAGGACTTTTTTTATTCGGGGTTTTTGTTATAAGCATGGTGGACAATATACTGAAGCCCTTGATAATAGGTACCAGGACAAAGATGCCGACGATTATAATTTTCTTCAGTGTGCTGGGCGGGATAAAATTTCTGGGACTTATCGGATTGATTATGGGTCCCCTTATTCTGGCGGTCTTTCTTTCCGTGTTTGAAATTTTCAGGAATGTTGAAGAAGTGGCGGAGCCCCCGGTTAACATGCAGTAAAATACCGACCGACGTGGTCTTCCGGGCTTCGGGCGGGACAAAAATAAAAAAAGGCTGGTTATGGGCGGATAGTCCTGGAGCAGGTAAATTTTATCAGATAATAAATGGTTAAAATAATACATATCCGGTATATATCATGAGGATATCGGGCGGTCAGCTTAAGGGCAGAAAAGTCGCCGATCGAAAAAAAGTGTTTTCATCGGGAGACGGAAAGGGCGGGCTCAGGCCGACTTCCGCGAAAGTCAGGGAAGCGGTCTTCGATATCCTGCAGGCGGAGATAAAAGGTGCGGCTTTTCTGGATCTCTATGCCGGCACCGGCGCTGTTGGCCTTGAGGCGCTTTCAAGGGGGGCCGAAAAGGTTTTTTTTGTTGAGGATAACCTGGTGCGCTCGAAGTCTATCGAAGACTATATAAAAAAAACAGGCTTCGATAAAATGGCCGGTGTATACAGAAAAAGCACGGTCCAGTTCCTGAAAGGCGCGTCGGAATCGGCCATCTGTTTCGATATAGTGTTTGCGGATCCGCCGTATGCGTCCGACGAAATAAGCGATGTCGTTCTATTGCTTGACGGAAATGATGTTCTTAAAGAAGGCGGCTGTTTAATAGTGGAGCACCGCACCGGCTTAAAATTAATGGAGGGGATGCAGACCCTCGGATTTATTAAAAATTACAGATATGGAGATACAATGCTGACATTGTACAGGAAGGGAAGATGAAGAAAATTGCGATTTATCCGGGTACCTTTGATCCTTTTACTAACGGGCACCGTGATCTTATTGTCAGGGGGTTGGTGATCTTCGATGAAATTATCGTCGCTCTTGCGCCCAGCCTGAAGAAAAAACCGCTTTTCAGTGTTGAAGAACGCATTTCCCTGCTGAAACAGTCGCTGAAGAACTATAGAAGGGTTCAGGTCGAAAAATTCAATGAACTCCTTGTTGAGTATGTGAAGAGTAAAAAAGGTGTTGCTATTATCAGGGGGTTGAGGGCTGTGTCTGATTTTGAATATGAGCTTCAGATGGCGCTGATGAACAGGCGGCTCCTGCCTGAAATCGAGACAGTATTTATGATGCCGAGTGAAGAATATTCATTCCTTACGGCAACGATGGTTAAGGAAATCGCCTCTTTTGGCGGCAATATAAAAAAATTTGTTCCGGTCCATGTTGAGAAGGCGTTGAGAGCGAAGTTCGGTGTTGTTTGAACGGGATTGAGCTGGCGTCGGATTTTATGCCGTGAAGGCGCAGGTATAACGTTCCATTCTGCTGAACAGCGGGATAGCATGGAAGGCGGGGAAATATATGCGCGCGCAGGGGAAACCGATGCGGTGGACGTTACGCGGACGCTCCTGTTAATATATTAAAAAAAATGAAAAGATTCCATTTAAATATGTGCAGGATGCGGTATCGCGTGAAAGAGTGCTGAAAAACACGGAAGGCCAGCCGTTGTCCGCCTAGATTAACCAATGTCTTCTATTTATATTCTTACCGCGATATTTATCTGGAGTTCTCTGGGCATTATCATCAGAATGGCCGATACACCTTTGACTAACACGATTTTTTTCCCTGCCCTCATAGCACTGATAGCTCAATGCACAATTCTGTTTTCGACCAGCGAACGCAAGAAGCTTCCCAAACCAGGAAATATCCCCACCCTTTTTTTACTCGGGCCTTTTTTTCTTTTGAATAATCTGTTTTTTTATTACGCGTTCACTCACACTACGATTGCCAACGCGGTATTAACTCATTATACCGCCCCTATTTTTGTCGCTGTCCTGGCGCCCCTGCTGCTGAAGGAAGCGATCGACAGGTTTGTTGTCCTGGCGATAATAGTCTCAAGCGCGGGCCTCTGGTTGATGCTGAACGGATTTTCTTATTCCGATGAGAATATAGCGGGAATCACGGCCGGAGTTTTGTCCGGTGTCGCCTATGCCCTTATAATAATTATAGGCAGATTTCTGACGAGAAATTACAGCATATTGATAATAACGATCTTCCAGAACCTTGTTGTTGTCTTATTGCTGTTTCCTTTCGTGAATGAAATACCTCTGGAAATCGCGGGATATCTGGTCCTGATGGGGCTTCTTCATTCCACTGTCGCGCCCTTGCTGTATATTAAGGGGTTGCAAAAAGTGAGGGCGACCAAGGCCGCTGTGCTCGGCTACCTTGAACCTGTGGCAGCGATGCTGCTTGCGCTTATTTTTTACAGCGAGGTACCGGGATACAGATCGCTTATGGGAGGTTTTCTTGTAATTTTTTCCGGTTATATCATAATAATCAAGCGTAGCGGCAAAACGGCCGAGGAACATGGATGACAATGGACAACAAGGGAATTTCTTTGAATATCGTTAAGATAATATGAAAATCAGCGAGATATTTACGGGCATACAGGGAGAGTCGAGTTATGCAGGGCTTCCATGTACTTTTATCCGGTTCAGCGGCTGTAACCTGAGGTGCGCTTATTGCGATACTCAATACGCGTATAGTGACGGGACAGAGATGCCGGTAGATGAGATTATGGGCCGGGTCAGGCTGTCAGGGCCGAATCTTGTAGAGATTACAGGGGGAGAACCTCTTCTCCAGGAGGCGGAGCTGCATGTTCTGGTTCCTGCACTGCTTGATGAGGGATGTCATGTATTAATCGAGACCAACGGCTCTAAAAGCATAGAGGGCATCGATAAACGCGCCGTGGTCATCCTTGATATAAAGACCCCTGGGAGCGGCATGAGCGATAAGATGGATTTTTCGGGTTTAGATCTCATAAAACCCACGGATGAGATAAAATTTGTACTGGGTGGCCGGAATGATTATGATTGGGCGAAAGATATAGTCCATGGGCGTAAGCTCCAGGACAGGGCTGAAGTATTGTTTTCCCCAGTGTTTGGGTTGTTAGACCCCGCCGAGCTTGCTGGGTGGATTGTCGATGACAACCTGGATATAAGGCTTAATCTCCAGATCCACAAATATATTTTCGGCCCGGACAGGAGAGGGGTTTAATCTTCATCCGGGTGTGTATGCGTATCCAGGATTTCTTTATTATCGTTTTTCATGGTTTTCTACCTTTACATATATAGTTCTTGACATTATACTCAATATAATGGTATTCCAATATAATTATTGCATAAGAACCATGTATTGAGCTGAATTGATTTTTGGTGGGTTTATTGATATAATTTATGTTATTCATTTTTTGTTCGGATTTATTGAAAAGAGTGGGCAATACCCACTCTTTTGTTTTATATGGCTGAGGTAAAAAGAAAAATATATGAACTGGCTGATTCAATAGCTGCTGAATACGGCGTGCAGATCGCCGATATTGAACTGAAAGGAAGCTTGAGAAACGCAATTGTGAGAATATTTATCGATAAGGATCAGGGAGTAACCCTTGAAGACTGTGGGAAATTCAGCAGGGCGATGTCAACTATTTTAGACGTGGAGGACCCGATCAGGACTTCATATACGCTTGAGGTTTCCTCTCCCGGCTTGGACAGGGCCCTGAATGGACCTGAAGATTTTGAGAAAAACATCGGAAAACTGGTCAGAATTGTTACGAAAGAAAGCATTAATAACCAGAAGTTTTTTGTGGGAAGGCTTACAGATGTCACGGGAGACAATCTTGAATTGTCGATTGACAAAAAAGCCGTAATATATATTCCATTTAATCAGATAGCTAAAGCAAGATTGGAAATAGAGCTTAAATGACAAAAGAACTATGTTATGTAATTGAACAGATCAGCAGGGAAAAGGGCATATCAAAAGAAATTTTGATTGAAGCGCTTGAGTCGGCGCTTGTCTCCGCGATAAGGAAGAAATACGGAGATAAGAGAAACATAAACCTCTCGATAGACCGCCAGAAATGCAACATAGACGTCTTTGAATCCAAGACGATAGTCGCAGACGTAGCAGATCCCTATGAGGAGATATCAATAGTCGATGCCTGCAAATTATTTCCGGACAGTAAAGAAGGCGAGACCGTTGACATTCCCCTTGACCTCCATGATCTGGGAAGAATAGCGGCCCAGACCGCCAAGCAGGTCATATTCCAGAGGGTCAGAGAGGCTGAAAGAGACGTTATTTACAATGATTTCAAGGATAGGATCGGCCAGGTTGTCAGCGGCGTGATAATGAGAAGAGAAAAGGGTGTGTATTATCTTAATCTGGGAAAAACAGAGGCGTTGCTTCCCTTTAAAGAGGCCCTTCCAAATGAGAACCTCAAAAGAGGCGATACTGTAAAGGCGATAATAGTAGACGTGAAAGTTTCACAAAAAGGGCCTGCTATAATGTTATCGAGGACGGTCCCTGATTTTGTGGCCGGATTGTTCAGGCTGGAAGTGCCGGAAATTAACGAGGGTCTTGTTTTGATAAAGGACATCGTGAGGGAACCTGGCGAGCGCACGAAAATAGCCGTCTATGCAAAAGACAGTACTGTTGATCCTGTCGGTTCCTGTGTCGGAATGAAGGGGACGAGGGTGCAGATTATAGTACGCGAGCTCAAGGGAGAAAGAATTGATATTATCCCCTGGACGGATGATCCCAGAATTCTAGTCGCTCGGGCTCTCAGCCCGGCCAGTATCGATAAGATCGGCATTAATGAAGAGGGCAAAACAGCGATGGTTGTTGTAAATGACCAGCAGTTGTCGCTTGCGATCGGGAAAAAGGGCCAGAATGTGAGACTTGCCATGAAGCTCACAGGATGGGACATCGATATAATAAGTGACACTGAATACTCAAAAATCAGAATGGAAGAGACCGATAAAGCGCTTGCGGATTCAATAAAGAAGGACCGTCAGAAAAACGATAACCCTTCTGTTGATGGATAGCGATCTTTCAGACCGCCACATACAGGATGCTAAAGGTGTAGGACCCCGGATGGCTGTTCTCCTGGGCCGTCTTGGAATTAAAACGGTCAAGGACGCGCTTTATTACCTGCCTTACAGATACGAAGACAGAAGCAATCCCGTGAAAATCCGTGATATCAGGGCCGGAAGTTATGAAACTGTCAGGGGGACAATCGTTTCATCGGGACTTACATTGGCGCGTGGAAGGAAGGTCAGAATATTAGAGGCCGTTATTAATGACGGCACTGCGTCCTTAAAATGCAGATGGTTTAACCAGGGCTTTCTGAAAAAGAGGTTCAGCGAGGGGCTGGAAGCGGTCTTCAGCGGGACTGTTGCAAGAAACGCTTACTCCGGCGATTGCCTGGTGATCGACAATCCCGAATATGAAATAATTACAGGGGATGACGCCTGTATCCATACGCAGAGGGTCGTCCCGGTTTACAGAGTGACCGAGGGGCTCAGTCAGAGACAGTTCAGGAATATCATTTTCTCAATTGTCAACACATACGCGGAGGATGTAATTGATTCGATACCGCGCGAAATTATCGAAAAGAACAACCTGCCCGCATTACATCAGAGTATTATTCGTCTGCATTTCCCTGAAGACAACCTCCACATGGACTTATTCAACGGATGTTCCACTCTTTACCATAAGAGACTCTTTTTTGATGAGCTTTTTATGTTCGAGACCGGCATGGCGCTCCAGAAGAAGAGAACGGCAAGAAATAAAGGCATCTCATTCAAGTCCGCCGGAAAAATGCGAAAGGCGCTTCTGGAAAACCTGCGGTTTGAATTGACGCGCGCACAGGGAAGGGCGGTCGAGAGCATTATCAGGGACATGCGGAGTCCCTATCCCATGCACCGGCTGATACAGGGCGATGTTGGGTGTGGCAAGACTATTGTAGCGTTGCTGGCTATGCTTAACGCCGTTGAATGCGGGTATCAGGCTGTGTTAATGGCACCCACGGAAGTGCTCGCGGAGCAGCATTATCTTGGTGTTTACGGGTTGATAGAAAATATCGGGCTGGAGCCGGTGCTGGTTTCCGGCGGTTCCAGGGACAGACGGATGGACCGTATAGCATCTGGTGAAATAAAAATTATCATAGGCACCCATGCGCTTATACAGGAAGGCGTCATTTTCGGGAATCTTGGACTTGCCGTGATCGATGAGCAGCATAAATTCGGTGTTATGCAGAGGTCGTTACTCGGAAAGAAAGGTATGAATCCGGATGTCCTTGTGATGACCGCCACACCGATACCAAGGTCTCTTTCCCTTACCCTGTACGGTGATCTTGACTGCTCGGTAATCGATGAACTGCCTCCCGGCAGGAAGCCGGTGATCACAAAATTGTTTAATTCATCGCAAAAAGATGCTATATACAGTCTGTTACTTGGCGAGACAAAGAGGGGCAGACAGTCGTATGTCGTCTATCCGGCGATAGAAGAGTCGGAAAAGTCCGGTCTCAAGTCAGCTGTCCAGGGGATGGAGGCCTTCAGGAAAATATTCCCTGAATTCAGGATTGAATTACTGCACGGTAGAATGAATGCCGGTGAAAAGGAAGATGTGATGACCTCTTTTAAGAGAGGAGAAATAGATATTCTTGTCAGCACAACCGTGATAGAAGTCGGGATGGATGTGCCTAACGCGACTGTAATGCTTGTAATTCACGCCGAGAGGTTCGGGCTTGCCCAGCTCCACCAGTTGAGGGGGAGGGTAGGACGGGGCGCTGACAGGTCGTACTGTCTTCTGATAGTATATGAACCATATGGAGATGACGCGAAACGCCGGCTCAATATTATGATTAAGAGTAATGACGGATTCAGAATATCGGAAGAAGACCTGAAGATTAGGGGGCCCGGTGAGTTTCTGGGGACAAAGCAGTCCGGGATGCCGGAGCTGAAAAATGCGGACATAGTAAGAGATATTGAGATACTCGAGACAGCAAGAACAGAGGCGTTTAACTTAATAGATGCAAGTCCCGGGCTGGAAGAATACCCTTTGCTCGGGAAGTCGGTCGAAGCATTCTGGAAAGGGAAAGTCGATTTCTGCAGAACAGGATAATGGAGGCGATATGTTCAAGAAACTGTATGAAACATTCAAGGGAGGCATCGAAAAAATAAGATGGTTTGCCACTATTCTTTCTGAAAGGATAAAGATTGAAATAGCCGTGATCAAATTACTGTATGAGTCGAAGGAGATGGACAGGAAAAAGGATGAGTTACTAAAAAAGATAGGCCGGCGAGTGTTTGACCTGAAAGGACATACCGACAGGAATATATTCAGGGACAAGCTTGTGATTGATACCCTGGCTGAAATAGAAGAAATCGAAACGGGTATAGATGAACTGAAGCAGAAAGCCTCCGGGATCAGCGGATTGGAGGATTAGGTGTTTTTCTATCTTGCTGTCTTTGTCTTTGGTTCATTGATCGGCTCATTCCTGAATGTCTGTATATACAGGATTCCCAGGAACATGTCCGTTGTGTGGCCTTCATCAAGATGCACGTCATGCGACAGTCCTGTCAGGCCGTGGGACAATATTCCTCTAATAAGCTATCTGCTTCTGCTGGGCAGATGCAGGCACTGTAAAGATAAGATATCGGTCAGATATCCGGTTGTGGAGGCAATTAACGCCTTCCTGTATGTAAGTCTTCTCTGGAGATACGGTCCAGGATGGGATTTTCTCCTGTACTGTGTTCTGGTTTCATCACTGATAGTCATAACTTTTATCGACCTGGACTATCAGATAATACCCGACAGGATCACGCTCGTGGGAATCCCGATCGGGCTGTTGGCAGGGTCTCTTCTTCTGCCTGACCCCTTTCTGAGGGCGTCCGCGCTGGGATATAAGGCATCAGTCGTCGGTTTTCTCGTTGGCGGGGGATTCTTTTATCTCGTTGCCGTGTTGAGCAGGGGCGGCATGGGCGGTGGCGACATCAAAATGATGGCGATGGTGGGGGCGTTTCTGGGCTGGAAGGCTGTACTTCTGACGACTCTTCTGGGGAGTCTTTCAGGTTCGATTGTCGGTTTATTTCTGATGGCGGCTAAGGGCAAGGGAAGAAAATACAAGATTCCTTTCGGGCCTTTTCTTGCACTCGGAACTCTGGTCAGCCTGTTTTTCGGGCAGGAGATATTGAAATGGTATTTATACTGAAATCTAAAGTATGAACCAGGATACTGTTACGATAATTACTCTCTTCTCGATCTGTACAATCCTCTTTTTTTCCTGCATTATAAAGATAGTTGTCGGGTATTACAGAAAAAGACCTGAAATACAGAAGTATGACGCAGGTCATGTCGGATTTGTCGTTGATACCTTTCATACCCTTGTCTCCAGGTTGAAGGAAAAAGAAAGGGAACTCGAGATGCTGAAGAAGAACGCGGAGGAGAAGGCGTCAACAATCGAAATATACAATGAAAATATTTTCCAGAGCGTACCGAGCGGGGTGATAAGCTTTGATTGTGAATCCAGGATTACCAGGATAAATTCAACTGCCGCGAAAATACTCGGACTGAAGGAGTCCAATATTGCCGGAAGAAGGCATAATGAGATATTAAATAGCCCGATTACCGATATTATAGAGAGCAAAAAGACTGTCGAGAGGGCGGAAATAAGCTATACCACGCAAACCAGCAAGAGAATATGGCTCGGGCTTACGATCTCGCCGCTTAAGGACAGTTCCAATAATATAATAGGACAGATACTGGTCTTTACGGACCTGACGGAGCTTAAGGCCTTTCAGTCACAGATGGAACTGAGGGAGCGGCTGTCTTCACTTGGTGAAATGTCCGCTGGGATCTCTCATGAACTAAGAAACCCTATGGCTGTCATCTCCGGGTATACAAAGATACTTTCAAAAAAAGCGGATAACTCTTTAATGCCGGCCATTGATTCGATTACGAGGGAAGTGGCGGTTATGGACAGGATTATAGCCGACTTTCTGTCATTCGCGCGACCCACGGAATTAATACCTTACGACGTCGACCTGGATGAGCTCGCGACTTCCTGTATTAAGGCCATAAAAGACCGGGACGAGTATGGAAATATCTCCATCCGGGCTGATAAGCTGCCGGTCATAAAAGGAGATGAAATACAGATGAGGCAGCTTTTCAGTAATCTGTTCCAGAATGCCGTTGAAGCAATGCCAGAAGGTGGCAGTCTGAATATCGGAGTCTCGACCGGGGATTCCCTGGTTATATCAATTTCGGACACTGGTCACGGGATTCCGGACAATATCCGTGACAAAATCTTTCTTCCTTTTTATACCACGAAAGAGAGGGGGACAGGCCTTGGCCTTTCTATCGCACATAAAATTGTAGTTTCGCACGGAGGGATTATAGATGTTGGTGTGGGTATCAGGGACAAGGGCACGACTTTTACCCTGAAATTCCCGGGAGAAATTATAGTCGACTGAGGTCCGCATATCCCGTGTATATCCTGTATACAGACGAAACGATACAGCTGCAATAAGCCGGAACCAGCAGAGCACCGCAGGCAAGGCCTTTTGCCCAGGCCTGCCTGCGCATATTAATGGATTTTAAGCAACACCGACTTTAATGCCGGCTGAACTTCATGGCCTTCATCCGTTTTTTCTTTGCTTCCCGTTGTTTGCGCTTCTCTTTTACGGAAGGTTTTTCGTAAAAGCTTCTCTGTTTGATCTCTTTGAACAGACCTTCTTTCTGTAAGACGCGTTTTAGAGATTTAAGCGCTTTTTCGATATCATTTTCATGGACTTTAATGTTTGTAATATCTTTCTCCTTTCTGAACAGAAAAAAAACAGAGAGTTTGTCCGGGTCTCTGAGGTTTCCTCAATTTAATATCGGTGTATTATAGTATAAGATTGATTAATTGTAAACATTAAAAGTTTATGTCTCCGAAAAGTATATGTTTAATGACCATTCCGGAGCCGGGGGCAAGCCGCGTTAAAAGGGGGAAAGGTCTGAGCATTTAGTTATGTGATCGGCTATAATAAACCATAATGTTTTTGAAATTATTTCTGATATTCGCGGTTGTTCCCGTGATTGAGCTTGCCCTGTTGATTAAGGTGGGATCCATCATCGGCACACTAAATACTGTAATGATAGTCATTCTGACGGCTGTAATAGGCGCTTATATGGTCAGGCTGGAGGGCCTGAGTGTTCTATACCGTATTCAGAAGAATTTAATGGACGGCATATTCCCGGCCGAAGAGTTGATTGACGGCGTGATGATTCTAGTCGCGGGAGTGCTTCTCCTGACGCCCGGTTTTTTTACAGACGTTATGGGCTTTCTTATGGTTTTCCCCGCATCAAGGGGATTTATCAAGCGGATTGTCAGGCGGTACATGGAGGGCCGCATATCATCAATGCATATCCGGTAACGTTCTGAATTCAGTATTTTAAATAATAACCGGCAGCTATACCGATATATTTTCGGGGTTAATTGCATTGTTCCTCTTAATAATGTTATATACACAGGGTCATAATTCAAAGATTGCCCGTATAAGCAGCAGTCAAAAGCGCTGAAAAAGCCTTGTAATGACGACAGGATTTAAGTATGATTCACATAAATGCAGGCATAACTTAATCCGGAATTCACAAAAAGGCTGGCTGGCCGCGCCGGAGGTCGTTAAGGTGTCGCAGACAAGGCATTTTTCATCGCTCCTGCCCGCTGCTATTTAATGTATTTGTACGCAACGCCAAGGTTTACACAGGGCTGTTATAAATATCCGCCTTAATCAAATAGGTATCGGAAATAACCCTCCGGATATGATAAACGCGTTATTTTTTGTTATCGCCCGGAGTGTCATAAAGGGATTTTTATATGGATATTAATGAAGTAATTGACCGCCTTAACCCGAGACAGCAGGAGGCGGTAATGCAGACGGATGGTCCGCTTTTGGTGCTTGCGGGCGCCGGATCGGGAAAGACCCGTGTCATAACCACAAGAGGCGCGTATCTCCTGCATAAAGGGGTTCCGCCGGGAGCTGTGCTGGCAGTAACATTTACCAACAAGGCCGCCAGGGAGATGCGTGAAAGAGTGCGCTCCATGTTGAACGGAAAGCGGGTCAAGGGCCCGGTAATCTCGACGTTTCATTCGTTGTGCCTGAGTATCCTGAGACAGGAAATAGAACATCTGGGGTATCGAAAAGACTTTACTATCTATGATACGTCCGAACAGTTATCTGTTCTGCGAAACATATTGACCGATATTAAATTTCATGACAGGAGTTTCAAGGTCGAGTCCATTCTGGACAGGATAAGCAGGTCCAAAAACAATACCAGGCCTTCGACGGAAAAGGGATTGCCGGATTCCGGTGACATTAAGGAGGTCTCCGAAGTCCTTTACCCCAAGTATCACGAAGCCTTAAAGACCCTTAACGCACTGGATTTTGATGACCTGCTTCTTCTGACTGTAAAGCTTTTCAGGGAGTATCACGAGGTGCGTGAAAAATATATGGACAGGTTCAGATATATAATGGTCGACGAATACCAGGACACGAACCGTGTTCAGTATGATCTTGTAAAGCTGCTGACCGGTGTGAGAAAGAACCTGTGTGTGGTTGGAGACGACGATCAGTCCATATATGGCTGGAGAGGGGCTGATCCGGGAAACATCCTCGACTTCGAAAAGGATTTCCCAGGGACACTGGTTGTCAGGCTGGAGCAGAACTACCGGTCATACGGCAACATATTGACGGCCGCAAACGGAGTCATAGAGAACAATAAGAACCGCATGGTGAAATCCCTCTGGACCGACAGGGGCGAGGGCCCAATGGTGAATGTTCTGAAGGCGGTTGACGGGGATGACGAAGCTGGCTGGGTCGCTGACAGGATCTCGATGATACAATACAAAAGAAAGTGCCCCTATGAAGACTTCGCTGTTATCTACAGGGCGAATATCTTCTCAAGGCCGTTTGAAGAGGCTCTCAGGAGACTCAGAATACCCTATTCGGTTGTGGGCGGAACCAGTTATTTCGAACGTAAAGAGATCAAGGATATCGCCGCTTATCTTAAGATTATCGCCAATCATAGTGACGACCTGAGCCTGTTGAGAGCGGCCAATACGCCCAGAAGAGGGCTGGGACCGTCTGCTATAGGTAAGCTTTCAGTCTTTGCTCGGGATGCTTCTATAACACTCCTTGATGCATTCGGCAGGGCGGGTGAAGTCCCTGGCCTCGGTGGAAATGCCTCGGAAGGGGCGATCGGATTCGCCGGTTTGATCGGGCGGTACAGAGAAATGTTTAAGAAAAGCGGTGAAATGGCCGATGTCCTGAGATCTCTCATGGAAGAGATAAATTACAGGGATTTTATTTATGAGCTATATAAGACGCCCGAGGCGGCCTTAAGGAAGATGGAAAACCTGGAAGGCTTTATCGGGTCCATCGCCCATTATGAGAAAGATGCGGAAGCTCCTTCACTCCAGGGATTTCTTGAGACACTGGCCTTAATCGACATGATAAAAGACAAAGAGGAAAAGGGCGGCAGAGGGGTCACGCTCATATCCTTTCATTCGTCGAAGGGGCTTGAATTCCCCGTGGTCTTTATTGTCGGTGTGGAGGAGGATATACTGCCGCATAAAAAATCCATTCATGACGACGGGACCGCTGAAGAGGAAAGAAGGCTTTTTTATGTCGGAATAACCAGGGCGATGAGGGAGTTATACATAACTTACGCCGACCACAGGATAAAGTACGGGAAGGACGCGCCCGTAGCGCCGTCGAGGTTTCTTGAGGAGATTCCTGATGGAGTCATAAAGAGGCTTGACAGATATGAAGAGAGCGACCCGGAGCAGGAAGAAAAGGAAGCGAAAGAATTTTTTGCAAATATAAAGACGATGCTTGGAGACTGAACAGAGAAATGATTAAGGTCAGCAATTTAGTAAAGGCGTATGGAAAGCAGTTGATTTTTGATGATATAGGTTTTACCCTGAATCCAGGGGAACGCCTGGGACTGGTCGGAAGAAACGGGCATGGCAAGACCACCCTGTTCAGGATATTGCTGAGGGAAGAACCACCCGATTCAGGGGTTATAAGTATTCCGAAAGACTATTCTATCGGCCATCTTTCCCAGCAGATTCGACTTGCCAGCAAGACCGTGCTGGAAGAAGCATGTCTGGGACTTGGCGCCACGGAGGATGGACGGGACGAAACCTACAGGGCTGAGACCGTGCTGCTCGGCCTTGGTTTTCTATCTGATGATTTTAATCGCAGGCCTTCGGAAATTTCAGGCGGGTATCAGGTCAGACTGCACCTGGCGAAACTGCTGATATCCATGCCGAACCTGCTTCTGCTTGACGAACCCACAAATTACCTCGATATTGTTTCAATCCGCTGGCTGATACAATTTCTGCGCGGATGGAAGGATGAAATGATCATAATCACACATGACAGGAACTTTATGGACAGTGTAACTACCCATACCATGGCTATACACCGGTCAAGTCTCTGGAAGGTTGAGGGTCCTACCGAAAAACTGTACGGACAGATATCACTGGAAGAGGAAGTCCATGAAAAAACACGGGTAAACGATCAGAAGAAGCGCAAAGACACAGAGAAGTTCATAAACCGTTTCAGGGCCCAGGCTACCAAGGCCAAGGCGGTGCAGTCGAGGGTAAAGGCATTGGAGAAGATGGAGAATCTCAAGAAGTTGACTGACCTGAAATCACTCGATTTCAGCTTCATGTCCGCCCCGTTCACCGGGAAGAGGCCGATTGAAGCGGAAGACATAACCTTCTCGTTTGACACTGAACAACCGCTACTGATTGACGGATTGAGTATATCCGTGGGGAAAAAAGACAGGATCGCGGTTATAGGAAAAAACGGTAAGGGGAAGACCACACTTTTAAGTCTCTTTTCGGGTGAATTGCAGCCGGTGAAAGGTGCGATCAAGCGCCATCCGAATCTGATGCAGGCATTTTTTGGACAGACGAATATAGAGCGTCTTAATCCTGAACATACGGTCGAAAAAGAGATAATGGATTCACATCCCGATCGGAGCAGGGGTGCCGCCCGGAAGATATGCGGGGCCATGATGTTCGGGGGTGACAACGCGCTCAAGAAGGTGCGGGTCCTGTCGGGCGGAGAAAAGAGTCGTGTCTTACTCGGGAAAATGCTTGTGAGTCCGGCCAACCTGCTTCTGCTTGATGAGCCGACCAATCATCTTGACATGACATCGATCGAGTCGATGGTCGACGCCCTGAATGAATTTAACGGCGCCGTGATAATCGTGACACATAATGAAATGATTCTTGACGCCGTCGCCACAAGGCTTATAGTCTTTGATGGTGGTGAGGTAACCGTATTTGAGGGGACGTACCGGGAATTCCTGGCGCGGGTCGGGTGGAAGGATGAAGTCTCCGAAAAAACTTCCGGACGTGGTGAGACCGGTCGGAATAACAGGATAAACAAAAAAGAGATGAGGCGCATGCGCGCCGGGATAATCAGGGAGAAATCAATGATTCTGGGAGCGCTCCAGAAAAGCATCACTGGGCTTGAAGCCACGATAATAAACCTGGAAAAAGAGGTTGAGAGGGATACTCAGGCCCTTCTGATTGCTTCCACAACCGCTGACGGAGAATCCATCCGGAGACTGTCGAAAGCTGTCCATAACGCAAATCTGAAGATCGAAACACATTTCGGGGAACTGGCGAAGCTGTCCGGCGAGCATGACATTGAATCCAGGCGGTTTAAGGAAAGGCTTGATAATTTAAGCCCTGGGTCGAACGGAGATTAATTAGTGTCTGTGTATGAGGGCAGGCGGAAACGCCGTGTTCGACCAAAACCAGTATGTGGTATCCATGCGGATATTTTAATGATATACATTCTCTATTGGTAATTTAGTGAGTTTAAGTTAGAATTAATTATGAAAGAAGAACTGATAATCATTGGAGGAGGCCTTGCCGGCTCCGAGGCCGCCTGGCAGGCGGCAAGGCGGGGCATAAGGGTGTTGTTGTTCGAAATGAGGCCCGATAAACCCACAGAGGCCCATAAGACCGGGATGCTTGGAGAACTGGTCTGTTCAAACTCTCTCAGGTCAAATGATCCATACACCGCGCCCGGCCTTTTAAAAAAAGAGCTGTCTTTGGCCGGTTCTCTTATTATGGAGGCCGCTGATGCCTGCTCGGTTCCGGCTGGCTCGGCTTTAGCTGTAGACAGGAATCTTTTTGCGGATTTTATCACCAGCAGACTTTCCGGCAATGAGAACATAGAAATAATCAGAAAAGAGATTACTGAATTGCCGGATGCCATGGCGATAATCGCCACTGGTCCACTCACGTCCGGGCCGATGACAAAAAAATTGTCGGAACTTATCGGAGAGGACCATCTCTTTTTCTACGATGCCATAGCGCCGATAATCGACGCTGAATCCATTGATTATGGAAAGGTCTACAGGGCCTCAAGGTATGGAAAGGGAGGAGGAGCTGACTACCTCAATTGCCCGATGACCAGGGATGAATACGAGGATTTTTACAGAAACCTTGTGGAGGCCGATAAAATAACCCCGAGGGGGTTTGAAGAAGAGAGGATATTCGAGGGCTGCCTGCCAATTGAAATTATGGCCGAGAGAGGCATGCATACACTGAGGTTCGGTCCGATGAAACCCGTCGGTCTGCCCGAGCCCGTGACCGGCAGGGACCCGTTTGCTGTTGTTCAGCTCAGGGCTGAAAACAGGGAGCTTACAGCCTACAATATGGTCGGATTCCAGACAAGACTGAGATGGCCGGAACAGAAAAGGGTTTTCAGGATGATTAACGGCCTTGAAAACGCGGAGTTTCTGAGACTCGGCAGCATTCACCGAAATACGTTCATAAATTCACCTGTTTTTCTTAACAGTGATTTAACTTTAAAAAAGAAGGACATTATCTTTATCGCGGGCCAGATATCAGGGGTTGAAGGTTATATCGAGTCAACTGCGATGGGCTTGATTGCGGGGATAAACGCGGCTCTGCGATTAAGAGGTTTAAGTCCTGTCGAAGTCCCCCCGACGACTGCTCACGGGGCGTTAATAAGTCATATTACACGACCGGAAAGCAAGAATTTTCAGCCGAGCAATATAAACTTCGGGTTGTTTCCTGTCCCGGAGACGGCACCTAAAGTGAAGAATAAGATACTGAAAAGAAAGATTATCGCCGAGAAGGCGGTCCGGGAATGGAGTGATTATATAAGGCGGGTGGCTCCGACGGCTTAATCATGAAAGGGCATATTGATAAATTCCTGAGGTATCTTGATGTCGAAAGGAATGCCTCAAAACATACGCTCAGGGCTTACAGGAAGGACCTTGATGATTTCAGCAACTTTATTGGCGGTAAGAGACCCGGGGATATAGACCTTATTGATGTGAGGGGCTTTGTCGCCGTGCAGATCAAAAACGGCCTTGACAAATCAACCGCCGGACGCAGGCTCGCATCCGTCCGGTCGTTTATTAAATACCTTTTCGGGGAGGGCCACATAAAATCCAATCCAGCCAGACTCGTATCAAATCCCAGAAAATCACAACTTCTGCCCCGGTTCCTTTCAGTGGACGATGTCTTTGCGCTTGTTGAAAAACCCGAGGGCATGGGAATCATCCCGGCCAGGAACAGGGCCCTGCTTGAACTGTTGTATTCCTGCGGTTTGAGAGTGAGTGAAATAGCCGGGATGAACGTTGAAGATATAAATACTAAAGAGGGTCTGGCGATTGTCAGGGGAAAGGGCCGGAAAGAGCGCATCCTGCCGGTCGGCTCAAAGGCTGTTGACGCGATAAAAACGTATATGGTTGAAAAACTGCTTCTCCGGAAAAAGGGCGTAGCGTTGTTCCTGAACAGTAGAGGAGAGAGATTATCGGAGAGAGGCATAAGGCGGGTAGTGGTGAAATACGCGAAGCTTATCGGGATCAGCGGACCCATAGGCCCTCATACACTAAGACATACTTTCGCGTCACATCTGCTGCAATCGGGCGCTGACCTGCGTGTAATCCAGGAGCTTCTTGGCCATTCATCACTTTCAACCACCCAGAAATATACACATGTTGATATAACCCACCTTATGGATGTATACGACAGGGCGCATCCTTTTTCATCCGATGAATGAGGCCGGGCTGATGCGGGGGAATGCCGGGACGACTTTATAATATTTTCTAGTATAATGACAGAGTGTGCCGTTTTTTTGTAATATATATAACCAATTACAGAAGGAGTAATATATGTTTCATGCTACGACAATTTTATGTGTCAGGCGGAATGGAAAAGTCGCGATAGGCGGTGATGGTCAGGTTACAATGGGGAATACCGTCCTGAAGCATAATGCGAGAAAGATAAGATCGATGTATGGGGGCAGGGTAATCGGGGGGTTTGCCGGAGCTACCGCTGACGCGTTTACTTTATTCGAAAAATTCGAGGGCAAACTTGAATCATACAGGGGAAATATTACAAGAGCGGCTGTTGAACTCGCAAAGGACTGGAGAACGGACAAGATTCTGCGCAGGCTTGAGGCGCTGCTGGTGATTGCCGACAAAGAGTATACGTTTATTATTTCAGGCAATGGCGATGTGATAGATCCCGGTGAAGGAATTGCCGCGATCGGTTCGGGAGGTCCTTTTGCCCAGGCCGCGGCCAAGGCGCTCTATGAGAATACGGAGGCAGGCGCCAGGGAAATAGTCGAAAAGGCGATGAAGATAGCCTCGGAAATATGTATCTATACAAATGCGAATATAAGTCTGGAGGAGTTGATATAGAATGGACAACCTTACACCGCGAAAGACAGTTGAAGAACTGGATAAATATATAATCGGGCAGCACATGGCAAAAAAAGCCGTGGCGATTGCATTAAGAAACAGATGGAGGAGACAGAAGCTCTCTCCAGACCTGAAGGATGAGGTGCTGCCGAAAAATATTCTGATGATAGGCCCCACGGGCGTCGGAAAGACCGAGATATCAAAGAGGCTTTCGAGATTGGCTGGCGCCCCTTTTTTCAAGGTCGAGGCATCAAAATTCACAGAAGTCGGATATGTCGGACGTGACGTTGAGTCAATGATAAGGGACCTTACCGAAATCTCGATGAATATGGTAAAGGCGGAACATCTTGAGATGATAAAAGAGAAGGCGAAATATCTTGCTGAAGAGAGGGTGCTGGACCTTCTGCTTCCATCTCCAAGGACCTTAAAGCAGCCTGATGCCGACGAACAGGATTATGAGAAGAGAACAGAGACGAGGGAAAGGCTGAGAGAACAGCTCACAAATGGAAAGCTGGATTCAAGGTATGTCGACATAGAGGTAAAAGAAAAGGTGATGCCTTTTGGAGTAATCTCGAATGTGGGGCTTGAAGAGATCGAGATAAATCTGAAATCGATGCTTGGGAACCTGCTTCCGGAGAAGGCAAAGAGAAAGAAGGTGAATATCCCCGAGGCATTGATAATGCTTGAGCAGGAAGAATCGAATAAACTGCTTGACATGGACAAGATCACACTTGAGGCACTGGAGAGGGCCGAACAGACGGGCATAGTGTTTCTTGATGAAATCGACAAGATAGCAAAGGGTCCGGGACATGGCCCCGATGTCTCCAGGGAAGGTGTGCAGCGGGACCTTCTGCCGATAGTCGAGGGTTCGACTGTTACTACAAAATACGGCCCTGTTAAAACAGAACATATACTCTTTATAGGATCAGGCGCTTTTCATACGGCAAAACCCTCGGACCTCATACCTGAACTCCAGGGCAGGTTCCCTATCAGAGTTGAGCTTGAAGCACTGGGAAAAGAAGACTTTATCAGGATACTTAAAGAGCCGCATAACGCGTTGACCAAGCAATATACGGCACTGCTTGCCACGGAAGATGTTGAGATTAAATTCTCGGAGGACGCCATAGATGAAATCGCGGAGATCGCGGAGATCGTAAATGACAAGGCGGAAAACATCGGGGCGAGAAGACTGCATACCATCCTGGAGAAAATTCTTGAAGACATATCTTTTGAGGCGCCCGAAAGGAAGGGCGAAAAACTCCTGATCGACAGGTCATATGTGAAAGATAAATTAAGTGAGATCGTCAAGGACGAAGACTTGAGCAAGTATATCCTGTAGGTTTTTAATTTTTCGATATGCGCGGAAAAAATTATTTATTATTTTTAGCGTTGTTCATCATGCTGACCTCCTGTTCAACAGGCCGCGGCAGACAGGAAGTTTATCCTGTAGTCCATTATAAAAAGACTTACGCAGTCGCCTCATGGTATGGTCCGAAATTCAATGGAAGACCGACGGCTTCGGGTGAGATATTCGATATGTATGCCGATACATGTGCTCATAAGGTCTATGTTTTCGGTACCAGACTGAAGGTCACGAACGTATCCAACAATAAAACAGCTATATGTGTTGTGAATGACAGGGGTCCTTTTATCAGGGGAAGAGATATAGACCTGTCATACGGGGTTGCAAAAAAGATCGGCCTGGTCGGTCCCGGAACAGGCAGGGTCCTGATCGAGACAGTTGGAAGGGACAGGTCATACGTTAGGAGCGTGAAGATAAAGATAGTTGACAGGTCGGGACCGTTCGCAATACAGGTCGGGGCTTTTACAGTAAGGGCGAACGCCGTCAGGCTGAAGAAGGCTCTTGATCTTGAATATAATAATGCCTATATCCGAAGGCTTGATACCGCGAAGGGAATGTATTTCAGAGTCAGAATCGGTAATTTCGCGGGGATTGACAGCGCAATTTCGATAGCTGAAAAACTGAGCCGCGAAGGTTACCGGACACTTGTTGTCAGGGCCGGGATTGAGCTTTAGCCCAGCTGGAGTGAAAATACATTCTTCCGGAATCCGGAACAAAACAGGCATGGAACAATAGTGGATTGCTGGACCACCTTTAACCCGAAATGCATTATTGGGGGTTGAATTCTGTCAATGTTGATGATGTCTGTTCTCAATCTGAAATATCCGGGGAGTGGAAGATACTTATGATAACGGGAAAGAACAAATGTTAAACTATCTTATTATCGGTGCCGGCGGGTTCCTGGGAGCGGTCACCCGGTATCTGGTCGCTACATGGATAGGACAGAAATGGGGAAGGATATTTCCGTTCGGAACATTTGCCGTTAACATAAGTGGCAGTTTCCTTATCGGACTGATCATGTCATTATTTGTCGGGAAATTTATGGTCAACCCTCAGTGGAGATTGTTCCTGGTAATAGGTTTTGTTGGATCATATACTACATTTTCCACATTTGAATATGAGACGGGCGGCCTGTTGCAGGACGGCGAGTTTCTGCTTGCAACGATGAATATATTTCTGAGTGTTTTTCTGGGATTTGTCGGATTAAAAATCGGAGAGATGATCGCGAGGGCGATATAGGAGATAATTTATGGTGACCAAAGGACCAGCCAAAAAGCTTACAATATATGTGGACGAAACCGATAAACATGGAGGCAAGCCTGTTTATGAGGTATTGATGAACATGTTCTACAAGAGAAAGATAGCCGGCGTGAGCGTCTTCAGGGGTGTGGCGGGTTATGGAAACGATGGCATATTTCATACATCAAAGATGATTGAGCTTTCCATGAATCTTCCCGTCAAAGTAGAAGTGGTGGATTCTGATGAAATCATCAGCGATGTCCTGCCTTATGTTACGGAAATAGTTGAAAAGGGACTTGTGGAAATTAGTGATACGATTGTTGTCAAGTGCTGCGGAATAGAAGAGAAAAGCTGAAAAATAGCGTTAAATCGGAGGTTTAAGTGCTGTCAGGGAGATATGATTGGCTGGGATGATGATTGAAAACGGCAAGTTAATGGTTATTCCCTGTTTTGAGAGGAAAAGATGATGGAAGATATAATCAGAAAAGCCGAAATACTGATTGATGCTTTGCCTTATATCAGGAAATTTTATGGCAGGACATTCGTAATAAAATACGGCGGCGCGGCCCAGACAAAGGACATCCTTAAAGAATCATTCGCCATGGATGTTGTTATGCTGAATTTTGTCGGGATTCGCACCGTGATAGTCCATGGCGGAGGGCCTAAAATATCGACCATCATGGGCAAGATGGGGAAAAAACCCGAATTTATTCAGGGACAGAGGGTCACCGACCGCGAGACCATGGATATAGTCGAGATGGTCCTTGGCGGCCTCGTAAACAAAGAGATCGTCTCTCTTATAAACCGTCATGGCGGAAGATCGGTCGGTCTCAGCGGAAAAGACGGTGGCCTGATAAACGCGAACAAGAAGACAATAAAAAAACTTACTCCGGAAACAGGGACCGACGAGATAATAGACCTCGGGCTTGTGGGTGAGGTGAAGTCTATCGAGCCCGGTATAATCGATACACTGGAGAAGGGCGGGTTTATCCCGGTAATCGCTCCTATAGGGGTCAGTCCCGAAGGCGTGACGTTAAACATTAACGCCGACTATGTCGCGTCGGCGATAGCCTCGGCATTAAAGGCCGAAAAGCTGATCCTGCTAACGGATGTCCCGGGAATACTCGATGAGAATGACAGGGTAATCTCCACTCTGAAAAAGAGGCAGATAACTAAACTTATAAAAGAGAATGTAATTACAGGGGGAATGCTTCCTAAAGTACAGGCATGTCTGAACGCCCTTTCAGGCGGGGCCGGCAAGACACATATAGTGGACGGCAGAGTCCCTCACTGCCTGCTTCTTGAACTCTTCACAAAAGAGGGCATAGGCACTGAAATAATGAATTAACCCGCACTTGTTAAGAATTTCATGCAACACCGGGGTTGAAAAAGCAGTGGCTGAGCGTGGGGGAATCAAGGTCTTTAATCAAAGGGGATTGATCTGGAATCAATAATATATATAATTATCGCTGTCGTGATCAGCGGCCTGTCCGCCTGGACTCTGTCAAATGCCCGTCTTCGGCGGACATATTCCAGGCAGATATCGGAACTCGAGGGAAGGTCCCGGAGTTTTGAGGCGGTGAATAATGAGCTGCGGCAGCAGGTCCAGCAAAAGGATTCAGAGATTAGCCGGATAAGGGATGAATTGAATGATGCGAGGCAGTCAAAAGTCGAAGCTCTTACCAGACTCGAAGCCGCTGAAAAGAGTTTTGATGAGCAGAAGTTGCTTATCGATGCGTTGAAGAAAGAGATGACCGATACATTCAATGCCCTGTCATCCGCAGCGCTTAAAAGCAGCAGTGAGGATTTTCTCAGGCTGGCCTCCGAGCATCTCGGAAAGGTCGTGGCCGATACAAAGGGGAAACTCGGGGAACACCGGGCCGCGATGGATGGAATGATAAAACCGTTGGCCGAGATGCTGAAAAGATATGATCAGCAGGTCAGAACGATGGAAGAAAGCAGGCATAAGGCTTACGGGAGTCTGGAGGAGCAGTTACGGTCACTGGCATCTACCCATAAGACACTTCAGAAGGAGACGAGCAACCTTGTCACGGCGCTCAGAAAACCTCAGGTGCGCGGCAGATGGGGAGAAATGCAGTTAAGAAGGGTGGCGGAACTATCCGGGATGTCCGTTCACTGTGATTTTACGGAGCAGCAGTCCGTTAATACGGAAAAGGGCAGGATAAGGCCGGACATGATCGTGCGTCTTCCGATGGAAAGGGAGATTGTGGTTGATTCAAAGGTATCGCTTCAGGCGTATCTGGACGCGATCGCCGCTTCATCGGATGATGAGAGAAAGACCGGGATGGAGAAACACGCTCAGCAGGTGCGGTCCCATATGAACAAGCTTGCGTCAAAAGAATACTGGAGCCAATTTGAACGGTCTCCTGAATTTGTTATTCTGTTTATCCCCGGAGAATCTTTTTTCAGCGCGGCGCTTGATATGGACGATACCCTTGTCGAAGACGGCATACGGAAACGCGTGATTATCGCCACTCCGACTACTTTTATCGCCCTGCTCAGGGCCATAGCTTATGGATGGCGGCAGGAGCATATTACCCGGAACGCGCAGGTGATCAGTGAAATGGGCCGTCAATTGTATGACAGGATGAAAGTCTTTGCTCAACATTACACGGACATAGGATATTCACTCGGGAAGGCCATGAATGCCTATAACAAAACAACCGGTTCGATAGAGTCCCGGATCCTGCCCACAGTCAGAAAATTCAGGGATTTGGGTGTTACCGGCGCTGACGAGATTCCTGTAATTGAAAAGATGGACCTGTCGCCCAGAAACCTGGCCGTTCCGGATTCCGACGTGGAAAAAGACTGAAGGGGGTCGGCCCCTCCTTTGTTACAATTGGAGGGGCCGGCTATCTCTACTATCCGGTGCCGATACTTCAGCATGCGGATTAATCTGTTTTATAGTGCCGTCTCGCCCCGTTCACCGGTCCTAATTCTAATCGCTTCATTAAGCTCCAGAATAAAGATTTTGCCGTCACCTATTTTTCCTGTTTTCGCGACTCCGGCTATCTTTTCAATGACCTTTTCAGCTATGTCATCGGATACGGCGATCTCTATCTTGATTTTCGGTACGAACGCCACATCATATTCAGCACCTCTGTAAAGTTCCACGTGGCCCTTCTGCCTTCCGAATCCCTTCACTTCGGTTACCGTCATGCCCTGGATGCCCATCTCATTGAGTGCGTCCTTTACGTCGTCTAGCTTGAACGGTTTTATTATTGCCTCAATCTTTTTCATGGTTCCTCCGTAGTCTCTATGACCTTAATATCGGATTTTTGTGGGTATTGCCAAGTCTGCCACACAAACCTCACCGGTAAACCGGGCCGGTTTGTGCAACAGACCCTGATTTATGATCTAGCGCTCGGATGTACCTGGAAGTCCGGATATGCCTCGAGTCCGTGTTCTCCGACGTCAAGTCCTCCCATTTCTTCCTCTTCTGATACACGCAGACCCATGAGGGCTTTTATTACAGAGAAAATAACAAGGGCGGAGATGGCCGTTGCGGCACCATAGGCCGCTACCCCTGTCAGCTGGGCCCAGAACTGTTCTGCTCCAGCCATTGCGCCGAAGATACCGACCGCCAGGGTGCCCCAGATTCCGCATACCAGATGGACGGAGATTGCTCCGACCGGGTCGTCAATTCGTATCTTATCTATAAACATGACCGATAGTACGACCAGGACTCCCGCGATCAATCCGATCAGGGTTGCGGACCCCAGTCCCATCTGGTCCGCGCCTGCGGTGATTCCCACCAGACCGGCGAGACAGCCGTTCAGTACCATTGAGAGGTCAGGTTTTTTCGAGATCCCCCATGAAGCCATCATTGCGCCGATAATCCCCGCCGAAGCGGCTATGCAGGTGGTCATCAGCGTCAGGGAAACCAATGCCGGGTCCGCGCTCAGTACAGAGCCACCATTAAACCCGAACCATCCGAGCCAAAGCAGGAAGACGCCGATTGTTGCCAGCGGCATGCTGTGGCCGGGGATAGGTCTGATCTGTCCCCCGACAAATTTCCCCTTACGGGCGCCTAATAGCAGAGCGCCGACAAGGGCGCCCCATCCGCCTACAGAATGGACTAATGTTGAGCCGGCGAAATCATAGAAGCCCAGATTGTCCAGCCATCCGCCGCCCCATTTCCACGAGCCGACTATAGGGTAGACAAGCCCTACAAAAATTACCGAGAAGACAAGGAACGAACTCAGCTTGATCCTTTCGGCGACCGCACCGGAGACGATAGTTGCAGCTGTAGCGGCAAACATCCCCTGGAAAAGAAAGTCAGTCCAGTAGGTGTAGCCTTCGTTGTAGCCCAGATCCAGGAATCCGCCCGCTACTGTCGGGAACGGCAGTCCGAAACCGGCAAAACCAAGGAAGCCGTTGAACTCTCCCGGATACATGAGGTTAAACCCGAAATAGGCATAGGTCAACAGGCCTATGGCCGGGATCAGTGTATTCTTAAATAGAATATTTACTGTGTTTTTCGAGCGTGTCAGGCCTGCTTCAAGGGAAGCAAACCCGAGGTGCATGATAAACACCAGAAATGTTGCGACCATCATCCAGATGTTACTGGCGGTCAAACCTATTGACGCGACCGGCGCAACAGCGCCTTCTTCTCCGGCAAAAACCATGGAGCCCAGTGACAACAGGAATAATGTTGTTAACAGGATAATTTTCTTCATTCTTTCCTCCTTCAAATCCCCTTAATTAGAAGCTGAGAGACAGGTTCACTCCGCCGTATAAAATATACTTGTCACCGTCGTCACTTACAGCCTCCATCGCATCTTTAGCGTCAGCGCTCAAAGGAAAGGAATAGGCGATCATCGGGCCGACAGTGATGTTTGTTCCGAGAGGGATGCTCATGGATGCCGCCAGGTCGCCGTTATGGAAAGCATTGTAATCGCCCACGCTGTAATCGCTCTCCATGTTATAACTCGCTGACGCGCCGAGACTGAGGGTTATATCATTGGCGAGTTCAAGGTCGTGTCCTATTGACGCAGTTATAAATGCGCCATCACCTTCTTCTATGTCGTAATAAATAGTGATTGCAGGGCTGAGCATGGTATCATAACCAGCGGAAAGATAAATTTCCTGTGTATCGTCAATGCCTTCAAGGCCATAGTAGATGTAACCGGCGTCAAGGCTGATTTCATCAATTGAAAATGTGTAGTTCAGCGTGAGGTCAGTCTCCGTGAGTTCTCCACGGTTATTGTAGTCGCCATCATAGTTGGACCAGAGATTGACGCCGAAGCTGCCATAGGTTATTCCAACGGAAGGCTGAATCACATAGCTGTTGCTCAGCTTGAACCCCCTCCATACATAGTTGCTCATGACATCCACCGATGCGCTACCCGAAACTGCCGATTCGTCCGCGTAAACCTTGGCGGTCGAAATACCGAAACTCAGGATTAAGGCGATAACTGCAATTTTTAAAGTCTTCATGTTTACCTCCGTTTATTTTTTTATGTGATACCATGCTTTTTTACCTGAATAGATGCATAAAACCTTTTGCGACCGGACTTCCCGTGCCAGCCTACCATCTGATGCGTTCGGCGCCTTTTATCACCTCCTTTTTTATTCCGTATTTTCTGATCTTATATCCGATCATTCTTTCGGTTATTCCGAGTTTTCTTGCCGCCCTCGCCATAATCCATTCGGACTCTTCGAGTGCCCTGATTATCTCATTCGTCTCAAGTTCTTTTATCTTCTGTTTAAGAAATCTCATCCGTTTTTCCCATTTATATGTTTGCCAGAACCATGCCAGCATAAACTCCTTGAATTCAAAGGGAAAATTGCTTTTATGCGCATACAAAAATGAAACTAGCTACAAAAATGTATTACAATAATCGATTTTTTGCTCAAAATTGGCGGAAAGCAGGGGTTGTCCTCTGTGATGAGCCGGCCGGGAGCGGCAACTAAGTTGTGAAGCGCTGAAAGAGCCCGGTTGCTTTACAAATATAGCGCTTTGCCTTATCATTTATTCATGTTAAAAGGCGGATTCAGATGAGATTTTTAAGGCTTGCGCTTGCCCAGATAAATTCTATTGTGGGAGATATCAATGGGAATTCCAGAAAGATTATTGATCATGTAAAAAGGGCCGTGGGGCATAAGGCCGATATAGTTGTTTTTCCCGAACTCGCGGTGACGGGTTATCCTCCGGAAGATCTGCTGCTTAAGCCCCGGTTTATAGCGGATAATCTTGCCGCGATAGAAGATATAGGCCGACATACCAATGGAATTACAGCCATAGTAGGATTTGTGGATTCCCATAAGAATAAGGGGATATACAATGCTGCGGCCGTAATCTCCGAAGGTAGGATCGTAGATGTGTATCATAAGATATTTCTGCCTAATTATGGGGTGTTTGATGAATTCAGATACTTCCTGGCGGCGAAGAGATTCCCTGTCTACAGCCTGAACGGGACCAAGTTCGGGATAAACATATGCGAGGATATCTGGTACGGAGATGGCCCCGCGCGAATACAGTCGCTTGCCGGCGCGGAAGTGGTCATAAATATCAATGCGTCTCCGTATGAGAGCGGCAAGCCCGAAAAAAGAGAGAGAATTCTGGCTGAAAGGTCGGTGGAAAATGACGTTATAATAGCGTATCTTAATGCTGTCGGCGGTCAGGATGAACTGGTATTTGACGGCTTCAGCATGATTGTTACTCAGAGTGGCCGTATTCTGGCCAGGGGAAAACAGTTTCAGGAGGACTTGATGATTGTGGATCTTGACCTGGAGCCGGTGAGGAGCCTCAGGAAAAAGAGGGACCCGGCAAAAGCATTAAAACCGCCGAAAAAGGCTGGTGCCGTCGAGATGGTTTGGATACCAGCACAAAAAAAGCCTGGCAGGAAACCGTTAAAACAAATGATTGTTGAGCCTTTGATGAGGAAGGAAGAAGAATATTACGGGGCGATTTCACTCGGTACGTCAGACTATGTCCGAAAAAACGACTTCAGATCGGTGGTGATCGGGTTAAGCGGGGGAATCGATTCCTCACTTGTTGCTGTGATAGCCGTTGACGCGATCGGAAGGGATAATGTCAAAGGTCTTTTTATGCCTTCCTCGTATACTTCAAGGGAGAGCAGGGAGGATGCGTTTCAGCTCGCGGAGAACCTTGGCATCGAAATAATAGAGATACCTATTGATGAAATCATGGAAGGATATCTCCGGGCGCTTGAAGGTAAATTTTCAGGCATGGAGTCGGATATTACGGAGGAAAATCTTCAGGCGAGGATCAGGGGGAACCTGCTTATGGCCTTTTCCAATAAATTCGGCTGGCTGGTGCTGACTACAGGCAATAAGTCTGAAATGAGCGTCGGTTATGCCACACTGTATGGAGATATGGCCGGGGGATTCGCGATAATCAAAGACGTCCCGAAAACCCTTGTTTATGATATATCAATGTGGAGAAATTCGATATCCGAAGGTCCGGTCATCCCGGAGAGGGTATTATGGAAAGAGCCCACGGCGGAACTGAGACCGGACCAGAAAGACAGCGATACACTTCCTCCTTATCCTGTGCTCGATCCGATACTCAAGTCATACATTGAGGATGATATGAGTTTTGAGGATATAGTCAAAGTGGGCTGTGATCCTGACTGTACCAGGAGAGTTATAAGTATGATAGACAGGAGTGAATATAAGAGGAGGCAGTCACCGCCCGGGATTAAAATAACACCGAGGGCCTTTGGCAGGGACAGGCGGTTTCCGATTACGAACAGATACAGGAGTTACTGACAGAGGTAATTCACTGAAAGTGGAAAGGGGGTATGTTTCAGCTATGAAACGTTTTATGATTATTTTTATAGTCGCTGCGCTTTTATTCTTCGCGCAGGTCGCATATTCTGCAGGAGAGGAAGACTTCCGGTTCGCCGTAAACACCGGGCTGGCGAATATAAAACCGAAAAAACCGGTCAGGATCACAGTAAAAAGAACAGTAAAAGACGGATATACATGGGAACTTAAAGGTGATGACACGGATGAGATTATAAGAATAAACAAAAAACTCCGGAAAGAGCTGGACAGGCGGTGAAAGGCCTTCTTTATATAGTCTCCACGCCGATCGGTAATCTGGAGGATATCACTCTAAGGGCGTTGCGGATTCTGAAGGAAGTTGATATCATCGCCGCCGAGGATACGAGGCATTCGCTTAAGCTTCTGAACCACTATAACATCTCAAAGCCGCTGATAAGTTATTGGGGTGAGAGGGAAAAGGCGAAAACCAGGGAGCTAATACTGAGGATAAATTCAGGTGAATCGGTAGCGCTTATATCCGACGCCGGAACACCCGGCATATCGGACCCAGGCAGCGTATTAATAAAAAAGGCGATTGAAGAAGGGATAGAGATTATTCCTGTGCCCGGTCCGGCCGCTTTTGTCGTCGCGCTTTCCCTGTCAGGATTTTCGACCGAAGAGTTTATCTTTTGTGGTTTTCTGCCAGCCAAACTGTCGCAGCGGCAAAAGATGCTCAAGGAACTTAGTTTTGAAAGAAGGACAATCGTCATATATGAGTCGCCTCACAGGATTTTGCAGTCCCTTTCCGATATGAAACAGATATTCGGAGAGAGAAGGGCGGTGCTTGTTAAGGAGTTGACCAAGATATTTGAAGATATAATAAGGGGGAGCATAGCCGAAATATCCGAGCGCCTGGTAGAGACAAAAATAGCCGGCGAATATGTGATCGTGGTCGAGGGAATGTCCGAAGATAAAAAAGTCCATGTTGGGGACGCGTTGGATGAGATTAAGCTGCTGATGAAAAAAGGACTCGGGAGAAAAGACGCGGTTAAGCGGACGGCTGGGGCGTATGGATTAAGCAGGAAGGAGCTTTATGATATGAGCCTCTCCATTGATCCTGACCGCGCCTGAATGATCTTATGCTCTTAATTGCCTGGCTTGTTATTATCCTGATTGTTTCGGTTCTGCCGTTGTCGGGGCCGGACATCGGGATGCCGATTGACAAGATTGAACACTTCATCCTCTATGGAGTTACTTCGATATTTTTATTCAGACATTTTAAAACCGGGACAACCCGCAAAAGGGCCGCGTACAAGGCTATTGTTTTCTCTGCGGCGTACGGCTTTGCAATGGAGTGCCTGCAATATTTTATTCCACAGAGATCGTTTTCTCCTGAAGACGCCATTGCGAATACCGCGGGAGCTTTATTGTTCTGTACAGTATATATGAAATTGAGAAAACATTAATACTTAACCTGAAATCCTGGAGGTCGTATGTCAAAGGTCTATTTTGCTTCAGCAGGGACTAAAAAATGGAAATATGATGACAGTATGCCGGGCAAGCTCGAAAGGCTTCTGAAAGAGATAGGTATGATGAACTATTTCAGCCCTGAAGAGTGGGTTGCCGTAAAGACCCATTTTGGTTCGGAAGGCGCGCACAGGGTTGTAAGACCTGTTTTTTTAAGAAAAGTCGTGGACGCGCTTGTGAGGATAGGGGCAAAGCCCTTTGTTACGGATACCGTCAGGATAGCCGGGCTGGATTATCTTGAAGTCGCCAACCAGAACGGCATCAACCATCTTTCGGTAAACGCGCCTGTTGTGCTTGCCGACGGACTTTATGGTAACGACAGTATCATGATTAAGGCAGGAGAAATCCTTGACGAGATCGCGGTTGCCTCGGTTATACATGATGTGCCGGCCATGGTTGTCTGTTCTCACGTTAAAGGTCATATAAACTCTGGTTATGCCGGCGCCATCAAAAACCTTGCGATGGGTGGGGTGAGCGGTTATCACCGTGCGTGCGGCTGGAAATGCGGAAGAGGCTCAATGCATTTAATCGGCAGGGGGGAGTTAGTATGGGACAAGGAAAAATGCGAACTATGCTACCAGTGCAGGGATGTATGTCCTCTGGATGCGATTGATTTCAGCAGGGAGGAGCTTGTCTGGAACGACGATGCCTGCTGGAGATGCGGAAGATGTGAGAGAGCATGTGAGACGGCTTCCCTGACTCTGCCCGCTGATAACGAGAGATTTATGCGGTCGCTTGCAGAGTCAGCCGGTACTGTGATGAGTACCTTTGAACCCAAAAAAATAGTCTTTATAAATTTTATGACGGAGATTCAACCGGAATGTGACTGTATGCCAGCCGCTGATGTCCCTGTAATCCAGGACATGGGAATCCTTATGTCGGAAGATATTGTTTCTATTGAACAGGCAAGTATGGACATGCTGCTCGAGGCGTCACCATTGCCGGGTTCGCTGGCGGAACACAGGAAGATAAAGGACGGCGAAGACATTTTAATGAAAATACATGATAAGCCGTATATGTTGCAGGTAGAGGAGGCGGAAAGACTCGGCCTTGGCTCCAGGAAATACGAAATTATCGAAATTTAGATAAAGAAAAGGAGCTGCTGCCTGTGGGATGTAGACAGCAGCTCTAAGGGAGGTAATAAGTTAATTGCTATGTAAATATATAAGCAAAATTAGAGGGGTTTGTCAAGTGAAATAAGCAGGTAATATGTAAATTAAAAAATAGGCAGATTTAGCCTTATGTTATTTCGAACGATCGGAAGCATCCCTAAAATAATCAAAGGGGAATGAAAGAAAGGCATAGCGCAGAGAGCATGGCGCAGAGCGTTAAAGCCTGGAAACAGAAGACTAGGACGGAAAGCAATACCTGCCGATGATAATTATAGTCTCCCCCTGATAAAGCGGGAGACTATTTGCTATTGGCCTGACTCTAACTTAGATGGAGAGTGAATTACTCCCTGGAAGTGCTAATGAAGCATTTTCAATCTTCATATCTTCAACTTAGATGGAGAGTAAATTACTCCCCTCTTAGGTTAAGAGGGGCTGGGGGAGTTACTCGGTAAATAGAGTCTGTTCATAAACATAACAATTGAGCCGTTACTCCCGGTCAATTCTTAAGCCGGTCGACGCGACTCTCGCGAGGACTTACATCGAGAATCCAGTGTTTTCAATAGGTTCTGGATGCCCGAAGACCCCCGATCGGAGTCGAGGGCAGGCTTCGAGCATGACACAAATAAAAAACATCAGAATATAAGCAGACGCTAAAACAGCCTCCCCACTTTAGTAAAGTGGGATTAAGGGGGATTTTATAATAGTCGTCAGAATGGAGCCCGGCTGTACCAGCCAGCCGGAATTATTGAATGTTATACATTAAGCTGTGTCTATAAGTATGTGAATTATAATGAAATCCTGTGTTTATGAGAATCAGGTCCAATAGTTCCGGCGGTTGGAACTATTGGAACCGTTCTTTGTAGAGCCGTTTCAGCCGCCGATGATCGTGTGGTCTTCCTCTAGCGCCTCGCAAATCTCTCTCTGTATTATCGGATATGAGGCGGAATCCCATGCATTTCCGAAGTGGCGTGACAGCAGATTCAGGACGCCCGGTTCATCGGTCTCTATGATAAAAAAAACTTTTAACGGAGATTTTCCAAGAACTTCATATCTATGGACTGTTCGGCATTTCCTCATCATCGCCTTGTCTTTTTCCTGCTTTACCCATTCTTCTCGCTCTCTTTTGATCTCCTGCGAAGTTGTATTAGCTTTTGCCTCAAAGGTGGAAATATACCACATTTTCTTCTCCTTTTAATTGATCTGAACTTTTATTTATCCCCAGCGGGCTGTTTCCTCCACAATTTTGTCAACAACAGAGGGGTCGGCTAAAGTAGATGTATCTCCAATCTCGTCGGTTTTATGCTCTACTATTTTTCTCAGGATTCTTCTCATTATTTTACCGCTTCTGGTTTTCGGGAGACCATCGGTAAACTGGATCCTGTCGGGAGTCGCAATCGGACCTATCTCCTTCCTTACCTGCTGGACCAGTTCTTTTTCCAGCTCGCTGCTTTGTTCTACACCGCTCTTTAAAATGACAAAGGCAAAGATACCCTGTCCCTTGATTTCATGGGGGAAGCCCACGACCGCAGCCTCGGCGACACTGTGATGAGAGACAAGAGCGCTCTCGATTTCGGCCGTTCCGAGCCTGTGTCCGGATACGTTAATAACATCATCAATACGCCCAAGTAGTTGATAGTCACCGTTTTCATCCACTTTAGCGCCGTCGCCTGAAGCATAATATCCCTTATACTGGGTGAAATATGTCTCGAAATAACGTTTTGTGTCTCCGTAAATTGTCCTTGCGATGCCCGGCCATGCCATCTTGATAGCAAGCGATCCTTCTTCATTAATATCAGCCTCGGTCCCGTCAGCCCTCAATATCGCGGGCGTTATACCGAAGAAAGGCCTGCCGGCAGCGCCCGGTTTAACCGGCACGGCCCCCGGCAGTGACGCGATAAGTATTCCGCCCGTCTCTGTCTGCCACCATGTATCCACAATGGGACACCTCTCCTGTCCTACATGCCTGTAATACCATAGCCAGGCCTCGGGATTTATCGGTTCTCCTACAGAACCGAGCAGCCTCAGCGAAGAGATGTCATTTTTTTTTGTCCATTTCTCTCCCTCCCTTGACAGGGCGCGGATGACAGTCGGGGCGGTATAGAAGATATTGACTCTGTGCTTTTCAACAATCTGCCAGTATCTGGCGGGTGAAGGATAATTCGGTACCCCCTCGAACATCAAACTTGTGGCGCCGCACGAAAGGGGGCCGTATACTATATAGCTGTGGCCTGTTATCCATCCTATGTCAGCCGTGCACCAGTATGTGTCTTCTTCCCGGTAATCAAAGATATACTTGAAGGTTACGGATGTGTACAGCAGGTAGCCGGCAGTCGTATGCAGCAGCCCTTTCGGTTTTCCTGTGCTTCCACTGGTGTATAAAATGAATAAAGGGTCCTCGGCGTCAAGATGTTCGGGTTCACAGTCCGATGAGATGTCCCCGCTCGCGAGTTCATCTTCAGCGTAAAAGTCGCGGCCGTGCCTCATATCCACGCTGATTCCGGTTCTCCTGACGACAAAACATGTCTTGACGGATGGAGAGCCTTCCATCGCGGCATCCGCATTTTTCTTCAGATCTATTATCCTGCCGGCCCGGAAAGAACCGTCCGAGGTGACAAGTATCTTCGCCTGGCAGCCATTCAGTCTGTCCTTGAGGGAATTCGCGCTGAATCCACCGAAAACCACACTGTGAACAGCGCCGATACGGCTGCAGGCAAGCAGGCCGACGGCAAGTTCTGGAATCATCGGCAGGTAAAACGCCACGCGGTCGCCTTTGGCCACGCCGAATTTTTTCAGCAGGTTGGCGAAGCGGCATACCTGCCGGTGAAGTTCCTGATATGTGAGTGTTCTGGTTTCGCCGGATTCGGATTCCCATATAATGGCGGCCTTGTTTTTCCGGAAGGTGCCAAGGTGACGGTCGATGCAGTTATATGATACATTAAGCTTTCCCCCCTTAAACCATGAAACACCTGAATCAGTAAATTTATACTGTGCCGTGCCATCCCATTTTTTGAACCATGTTAGCTCTTCTCGGGCCATTTTTGACCAGAATGCGTCTGGATCCTCTATTGACTGCCTGTAGAGATCGGCATATTCTTCATTGCTTTTGATATGTGCCTTTTCCTTGAATTCCGCCGGAGGTTCAAAATACTGGTGCTCCTTTGGTCCAGTTTCCGGGATGTTATTGCTTGACAAGTTATCCTCCTGATAGCGTTAATTGAATTTTCATGTAACAAAAAAATTATATCATAAAAAATTAATTGTAATTTAATTAAATTTTTATATATTCTAGTCAATGTTCAACATCAGGGACGTATCAATCTTCAACACATTAAGTCAAAAGGAAATAGATGAAATAAACCGCTATTTTCTGCCTGAAAAGTTTTTGAAAAGAGAGACTGTTTTTTCGGAAGGCGATGCATCCGAGTGGCTTTATATCGTCAGGAAAGGGAAGGTTAAAATCACGAAGCTTTCCCAGGACGGCAAAGAGATTATTCTGGAGATTATTTCTCCCAGGGAATTTTTTGGCGGAATCGCCGTAGTAAGGGGGTTCCCTTATCCGGCCAACGCGGTTGCGATGGAGGACTCCGAACTCCTCAGGATATCCAGGAGAGACCTGTTGAGTATCATGGACAGATACCCTGATCTTATGTATAGCATGGCCCGGAATATAGGGGACAGGATAAAAGACTCCCATGAGATGATGAAGAATATCGCGCTCGAAAAGGTTGAGTCGAGGATCGCGTCATTGCTTATCAAATTAGCCGATAAAGTGGGAGAAGATGCCCCTGACGGGTTATTGATCGACATGAAACTTACGAAACAGGATATAGCGGAGATGGTGGGAACTACGGTTGAAACAGCGATCAGGACTATGAGCAAACTTTCGAAGGCGGGCATTTTAACCTCGAAAAACGGGAAGATTGTGATCCTGGACCTGAAAAAATTGAAGTCCCTTACCTGAACATCTTTTATCCTTTGTTCTTGTCAGTGTCTTTTATCCTTAACGCTTTGCGCTATGCTCTTTTATCCGTTAACGTTGAACCTTGAACGTTGAACCTTGAACATCTTTTATCCTTTGTTCTTGTCAGTGTCTTTTATCCTTAACGCTTTGCGCTATGCTCTCTGCGCTATGCTTTTTGTCTCTGCCGGTGTGATATTATAAATATATGCGAAGAATAGGGCTACACGTATCCATAACGGGAGGTATTCACAGAAGTATTGAACGGGCAAGTCTGGCCGGATGTAATACTATGCAGATATTTTCCCACAATCCGAGGGGCTGGCACCTGAGCAAGAGAGACCCGGAAGAGTTCAGGTCGTTTAGTGAGAACAGAAAAAAATACGGCATTTCACCTGTCTTCGTACATGCGTCCTATCTGATTAATCTGGCTTCCGCGGACGTGACCCTCGGAAGAAAATCGGTGGATATGGTGGTCAACGAACTGAATATCGCCGATAGTTTGGGCGCTGAATATGTTGTATTGCATACAGGAAGCGCTTCAGGGGAAGACCCCGGAACCGCCAGAGTAAGGGCGGCGGAATGCCTGAAGGAGATTTCAGTCTCTGGCAGGTGGAAGACCGGTCTTTTACTCGAAAATACAGCCGGAGAGAAGGGTGATATTACATCAAAAATAGAAGATCTCACAGGGATAATAGATAAAGTTCCGGACGGGCTTATATCTGGAATATGTATTGATACGTGCCACGCATTCTCAGCCGGATATGACCTGAGAGGTGACGGCCTGTATTTATTGTTGGGTGAGATCGAAGAATATATCGGTTTTGAGAATGTAAGACTCCTGCATCTGAATGACAGCAAGGGAGGTCTGGGCTCTGGCATCGACAGACATGAGAATATAGGACAAGGGAAGATAGGACTGGAAGGTTTTAAGCGATTGTTGAATCACACTGTTTTCTCTGACATTCCTGTAATCCTTGAGACTCCCAGGAAGTTGGAAGATGATGATCTTAGAAATTTAAAGATTGTGAGAAATTTGATTAAGCAATAAAGCCCCTATTATTCCATGAATAGCTAGCGACCGCGCTGAAAAGGCCTTAAAACTGCATGAACCGCAGAGGATCGCTATTTTTTCCAGAACTGGGGCACAAACAGTATCAACACTGTATATATCTCTAGCCTGCCTGTGAGCATACAAAAGACCAGGATCCACTTTCCGATGAAAGGGATAGCTGCGTAATTTTCCGCCGGACCCGCGCTGCCAAGGGCCGGCCCGACATTACACATGGCTGAAATCACGGTCGTAGCCGAGGTGATAACATCCGTGCCGGTAGCGGCCATGCCGAGAGTGGCGATAACAAATACGAATATAAAAAGAAACATAAATCCCCATATGCTGCCCAGGATCTCTTTCGAGAGAAGTTTTCCATCGAGCTTGACTGTCGTTACGGCGCGCGGATGTATTAATTGATACATCTCCCTGTATCCCTGTTTCAATATCAGGAGGATCCTCACCTGTTTTAAGCCACCGCCTGTTGATCCGATCATACCGCCGAAAAACATCAATATTATGAGCAATATCTGGGCGAAGGATGACCAGTTTTCAAAATTAGCGGTAGCAAATCCAGTCGTTGTCATGATGGATGTAACCTGGAAGAAGGCATATCTGATGGAATCCAGAAGGGAATTATAGGATGATCGCCATATACTGAGGGTTATCATTATTGTTGCGAGTGCGGTAATTGTCATATAGAATTTAAATTCAGTGCTTTTCCATAATCTCGATATCCTACCCCTGAAAACGTAGAAATAAAGTGTATAATTGATTCCAGCCAGAAGCATGAATATACTTGTAGTGACTTCAATCAGCGGGCTCTGAAAGGCGGAAATACTGGCGTTTTTTGTACTGAAGCCGCCTGTTGCCATGGTGGTAAAGGCATGGCATATGGCATTGTACAGGTCCATTCCTTCCGCCAGAAAGCAAGCGGCGGCAACGGATGTAAATCCGATATAAATAAGCCACAGTGCCTTGGCTGTATCGACGATCCTTGGTTTGAGTTTATCGACGCTGATCTCGGGCACCTCCGCCTTAAAAAGCTGCATTCCGCCGGTCCCCAACATCGGAAGTATCGCCAGGGCGAATAAGATTATACCCATTCCGCCGATCCATTGAGTGAGGCTTCTCCAGAACAGAATTCCCATCGGCACGGACTCGATATCATTCAGTACAGAGGAACCCGTTGTTGTAAATCCGGCCATGGATTCAAAATAGGCGTCGGTAAAAGAATGGAATGTTCCTGAAAGTAAATAAGGAAGGGTCCCAAAGAGAGCTACGATCAGCCAGCTGAATGACACCACGATGAATGCGTCCCTGTGCCTCAGTTCTTCTTTTTTATATTTCCCTGTCAGGTAATAAAGTGTCACGCCCGAGAGGAAAGTAATGAGACACGATATCAGAATGGGGATTATATCGGATTGATCGTACACAAAAGATACGACAATGGGCATAAGCATAAACGCCGATATAAACATAAGGACGATTCCTATAATATGAACTGTTAATTTAAAATTCATTCGATTTCAATGTCCCGGTTGTCGGGAATCAGCGACATAACTTCCTGAATGCTATCCTATCAGGATTTTTTCAATCTTTTTTATTGATTCCCTGAGTGTGAAGATAATCAGTTTGTCATCCACCTCAATTGTATCATCACCCGAAGGGATGATTATCTTATCACCCCTTATAATGGTTCCGATAAGCGCCGCCTTTGGAAGGTTTGCGGCTTTTAAGGACTTTCCGGCAAGTTGTGATGTCTTTCCGACCCTCGCTTCAATCACCTCGACATTGCCTTTGGCTATGGTGGTCAATGCGAGAATATCACCGCGTCTGACATATCGTAGAATGGAACTGGCCGTTATCAGTCTCGGGCTTAAAACAGCCTGTAGGCCGAGGCTGTGCGCGAGAGGTATGTAATCCATCCTGTTCACGATCGCGATAGTTTTTTGAACACCCAATTTTTTCGCCAGCAGTGACGCCATGATGTTAAGCTCCTCGTTATTCGATACGGCAACAAAGATATCCATATCACTGATATATTCTTCAACAAGCAGTTGCTGGTCAGCGCCGTCGCCATGAAGAACCAGGGCCTTTTTCAGTTTACGGCTGAGAAATTTGCACCTTTCAGTGTCTTTTTCTATGATTTTCACATCCGTCTTCAGCTCCATGGCGGAGGCGATATAATAGCCGATCCTTCCACCACCCAGCAGCATAATTCTTTTTGGCGGCTTTGCGGATATACCAAGGAGCGCCAGCGCGTCGGCAACCTCCCATTTTTTGACCGGAAAGTAGATTATGTCATCTTTATTTATTATGTCATCGCCTGAAGGGATTATAGTCCTGTCACCCTTGTCTATTATGCCCAGAAGAAACTTTTTAGTGAGTGAGGAGCCGAGTTCCTTCATGGTCTTTCCGGTGATAGGGGTGTCCTCCTGGACCTTGAACCCGATCATTTTTATAAGCCCGCCTTCAAAATCCTCGACATCAGTTGCGAATGGTATTTCGAGGAGTCTGATTACTGCCTTCGCCACTTCCAGCTCGGGGTTAATGGCCGGGTTTATATCGAGATTACCCTTGCTGAGCAGTTTTTCATTATGAAAATATTCAGGGTTTCTGATTCTTGCGATCTTACGCGGGATATTAAACATCGCTTTTGCAAGGAGACACGCTATCATATTGGTCTCGTCGCTGTTGGTAACGGCAAGCAGTATGTCGGCATTGTCCGCCCCGGCCTCTTTCAGGGAAGAAGGGCTCCCTCCTTCGCCTTCTACGACCGCGACATCCAGTTCTTCACTGATTTTCTTCAGGTTGTCTTTATCCTTGTCTATGACAACCACATCAACGACTTCAAGTGCAAGGATCTTGGCAATCTGAAATCCGACTTCGCCCGCGCCTACTATTATTATACGCATGCAAGATTATATCATAAGTTTGGTTTTGTAACCATGCATAACAATGAGCCGGGGGGAAATCCTGGTGAGCGACATATTTGTAGGGAAATGGCCCCCCGTGTGTTTTCCGGGCTTACTCAAAAAAACTCCCGTAAAAGTGAATAAGTCACTGATTTTGCGCAAAATTCGAGACCCGTCAGAGAAATAAATGTGTCAGAGTCTTCCGGTTGAGTTAAAATAGTAATCGTCAGGCAGGGGACGGCCTGTTAGGATTGTTGTTTGAATGAGTATGTCACGGGCTTGTAATAAGAAATAAGGAGAATTTATAATGAAAAAAAGCACTCAATGTGTACACAGCGGCACATACATAGACAAAGAAACCCGGGGAGTAAACACCCCTGTCTTCACCTCCTCTTCCTTTGAATACCTGGATATGCCGCATAACGTGTATCCGCGATATTTCAATACGCCCAACCAGAGAGTTGTCATCAATAAGTTGTGCGCGCTCGAAAATGCAGAGGACGGGTTAATCTTCAGCTCGGGGATGGCGGCGATCAGCACGGTGCTGTTTACATTTCTCGGCAGTGGTGATCATGCCGTTCTGCAGAAGGACATATATGGAGGGACTCATCATTTTGTGACCGCTGATTTTGAGAGATTCGGGATCGATTACACCTTTGTATCGAATGATACGGAAGCGATTGAAAGAGCGATTAAAGAAAATACCCGGCTTATCTTTATTGAATCACCATCCAACCCGCTGCTCAGGATCACCGACATCAGGGCGGTAGCTGAAACAGCGAAGACAAAAAATATCATCACTGCGATAGATAATACCTTTGCTACGCCGATTAATCAGAATCCGCTGGACCTGGGCATGGACATCGTGATCCACAGCGGCACAAAGTATCTCGGCGGACACAGTGATATCTGCTGCGGGGCTGTTGTGAGTACAAAAGCCTTTATCGGGAAGATAAGGGGTTCAGCCACCAACTTCGGCGGCTGTCTGGATGCCTCAGCCTGCTCACTGCTTGAGAGGAGCATTAAAACACTGGGCATCAGAGTGGAAAAACAATGTGGTAACGCCCAATACATTGCGGAATCACTGTGGGATAATCCGGCGGTTAAAAAGGTCTACTATCCCGGACTGGAAAGCCACCAGGGCCATGATACAGCGAAAAGCCAGATGAGGGGGTTCGGCGCTATAGTGTCCTTTGAACTGGATGAGAGGAAGATCGCACCGTCCGAATTTATCAGGAAACTACGGCTGATCACGCCTGC